>ENA-OQBT01000693-OQBT01000693.1-human-gut-metagenome-genome-assembly--contig:-NODE-693-length-18700-cov-3.038335_pt1 | contig 18700 bp, 14 predicted proteins | sample MGYA00242749_ERZ504557 | MGnify/ENA primary metagenome ERZ504557 (study PRJEB26092, sample SAMD00036243) | human gut metagenome | host: Homo sapiens | study: EMG produced TPA metagenomics assembly of... | reverse complement strand
CCGGAGGCATGTGCTCGCGTGATTCCGGTTATTCCGCGGATCTGCGCCGATGGTGCAGCTCGACGGTGCCGTTTCGCCACTTCCGATCTCAACGACCTCTACCGTCGTGTGATCAACCGTAACAACCGTCTGAAGCGACTGATCGAGCTCGGCGCCCTGAAATCATGCTCAACAACGAGAAGCGCATGCTCCAGGAAGCCGTCGACTCCCTGTTCGACAACGGCCGTCGTGGTCGCCCGGTCACCGGTGCCTCCAACCGTCCGCTGAAGTCCCTGTCCGACATGCTCAAGGGTAAGCAGGGTCGTTTCCGTCAGAACCTGCTCGGTAAGCGAGTCGACTACTCCGGCCGTTCCGTGATCGTGGTCGGCCCGTCCCTGCGCATGCACCAGTGCGGTCTGCCGAAGCCGATGGCCCTCGAGCTGTTCAAGCCGTTCGTCATCAAGCGCCTCGTGGACCTGAACTATGCGCAGAACATGAAGTCCGCCAAGCGTCTTGTGGACCGCGGCGATGCCGAAGTATGGGGCGTGCTCGAGGAGGTCATCTCCGAGCACCCCGTGCTGCTCAACCGTGCACCTACGCTGCACCGTCTGGGTATTCAGGCATTCGAGCCGATCCTGGTGGAAGGCAAGGCCATCCACCTGCCGCCGCTGGCCTGCGCCGCCTTCAACGCCGACTTCGATGGTGACCAGATGGCAGTCCACCTGCCGCTCTCCGCCGAAGCCCAGGCCGAGGCCCGCTCGCTGATGATGGCTTCCGACAACATCCTGAAGCCGGCCGACGGCCACACCGTGACCATGCCGAGCCAGGACATGATCCTCGGTCTGTACTACCTGTCCACCGTGCTGGAAGGCGCCAAGGGCCAGGGCCGCGTGTTCTCCTCGCTGGAAGAGGCCGAAATGGCCCTCGACCGCCACGAGATCGACATGCAGGCCAAGGTGCTCATCCGCCTGCCCGAGAGCTTCGTGCTGCCGAAGAACTGGGAGCCCGGCGAAGTCAAGGTGCTCGACCCGCGCGAAGGCGAGGACGAGGTCGTCAAGGAAGAACGCTTCCACGACGGCACCGTGCTGTTCGCCACCTCCTACGGCCGCATCCTGTTCAACGAGACCCTGCCGACCGACTACCCGTTCGTCAACGAGCAGGTGGCCAAGGGCCGTCTGTCCAAGATCGTCGATGACATCGCCATGCGTTACTCCACCCAGCAGGTGGCCGCCACGCTGGATGCCCTGAAGGATCTCGGCTTCACCCGCGCACCGTGGTCCGGCGTGTCCTTCGCGTTCTCCGACGTGAACGAGCCGCCCGAGCGCGACGAGAAGATCGCCGAGTACGAGGCCAAGGCCGACAAGGTCAACGCCAACTACGAGATGGGTCTGTTGACCGAGGAAGCTCGCCGTCAGGAACTCATCGACCTGTGGACCGAGTGCACCGCCGAAGTGTCCAAGGAAGTCGAGGAGAAGTTCGACCCGACCTCCAACCTGGCCATCATCGTGCAGTCTGGTGCACGAGGCAACATGATGCAGATCAACCAGATTGCAGGTATGCGAGGCCTCGTGGCTAACCCGAAGGGTGAGATCATTCCTCGTCCTGTGAAGTCCAACTACCGCGACGGCCTGTCCGTGCTGGAGTACTTCATCTCCCAGCACGGTGCACGTAAGGGTCTGGCCGATACCGCACTGCGTACCGCAGAATCCGGTTACCTGACCCGTCGTCTGGTCGACGTCTCCCAGGACGTCATCGTGCGCGAAGAGGACTGCGGCACCAAGGCCGGTCTGCCCATCCGCGTCGCCGAGCGCGACAACGACGGCAACCTGGTGCTCGTCAAGGCGCCGACGGTGGCCCGTACTCCCGTCTGCTCGCCGCCGACGTCATCGACCCGGCCGACGGACAGACCGTGCTGTACAAGCGCGACGACGCCCTGTCCATGGACGTGCTCAACGACCTCGTGGCCCACGGCGTCGAGGAAGTCAAGTGCCGTTCCGTGCTGACCTGCGAGTCCAAGCGCGGCGTGTGCGCCAAGTGCTACGGCTGGTCCCTGGCCACCAACAAGCTGGTCGATGTCGGCGAGACCGTCGGTATCGTCGCCGCCCAGTCCATCGGTGAGCCTGGTACCCAGCTGACGCTGCGTTCCTTCCACTCCGGTGGTGTGGCCGCGGCCTCCGATATCACCCAGGGTCTTCCCCGTGTCACCGAGCTTTTCGAGGCCCGCACCCCGAAGGGTGAGGCCCCGATCACCGAGTTCGCCGGCAGCATCAAGATCGTGGAGAACGATCGCGGTCGCCAGATCATCCTGACCCCGGACGCGATTCCGGCGCACCGAAGGAAGACGGCGTGATCAAGCCGATCACCTACCAGGTCTCCAAGCGCGTGCCGCTCAAGGTTGCCGACGGCGACCACATCAAGGTCGGCACCCAGCTGGTCGAAGGTTCTGTGGACCCCAAGAAGATCCTCACCATCCTCGGCAAGCGCGCCGCCCAGGTCAACATCGTGGAGGAAGTGCACACCGTGTACCGCTCCCAGGGTGTGGATATCCACGACAAGCACATCGAGGTCATCGTGCACCAGATGACCCGTCGCGTGACCATCATCGACTCCGGCGACACCGACCTGCTGCCGGGTGAGCTGGTGGACAACGCCCGCTTCCGCGAGATCAACCGCAACATCGTCAAGAACGGTGGCCGTCCGGCCGTCGGTCGTCCGGCGCTTATGGGTATCACCAAGGCGTCGCTGGCCACCGACTCCTGGCTGTCCGCCGCATCCTTCCAGGAGACCACCCGCGTGCTCACCGAAGCCGCCCTCTCCGAGAAGGTCGACGACCTCAAGGGCCTCAAGGAGAACGTCATCATCGGTAAGCTCATCCCGGCCGTACGGGCCTCGCGCGCTACCGCAACGCCGTGGTCGAGCCTGACAAGGCCATCCGCGACACCATCTACCCGAACTTCGGTCTGGGCGGCGATGGCGATCTCGGCGACGCGAGCTTCTCCGACGCCGACCTGTCTGACCTGAACTTCTCGAACCTCGAGTTCGGCGATCTGAAGCTCGGCGACGACTTCAACCCGGATGATTTCTACTCCGATCAGGGCGGTCAGCCTGACATCGAGGAGTAAGTGAGAAGGTCCTAGAAAGGATGCCCCTTCTAGGACTCAGATCTTGCGTTAATCGCAATAAGATGGCCCGGAACTATATCAGTTCCGGGCCATCCGTATATTTGCCATTGTGATTTTCCTGTTGAACAAGAGCAGGCAGCCGCTCGTTGCTTGATTACTCAAGCCTGTTTTTCGGTGAACTGGAAGAACTGGTCTCCGATACGCACCGTGGCAGGCGCGCTGAGCTTGAGCGGTGTGCCCTTGGTGACTTGTGTCTCTTGGCCATTGGTGATGATGTAGGTGCCGTTCAACGAGCCGTAGTCCTCGATCCACAGCGCGCCATCGGTGTCGATGCTGATGGCGGCATGGTTGCGGGATGTGGTGCGGGTCGGGTCTACGATACGCACCGCCTTGGCACCCTGCGGCACATCCATGGAAGGCTTGCGGCCCAGCAACGTGCTCTTATCGATCACGATGGTCTGGCCGGTGACATCGTTATGCAGCAGGTACGTCTTCTTCGGTGCCTTGGACGTGAACGAGGAGGAGAGCACGGTGCTGTCCCAATCCTCGATGTCGTTTTCGGCGGCGTGCGGTGTGGTGTCTGCCGGAGCGGTGGCAGCGGGCTCAGCGGCGGCGGCCGTGGCGGCAGGCTCTGCGGTAAAAGCGGTATTGGTTGCCGCTTCCGCGGTACTGGGCTGCCCGTAGTCGTTCTGCGGTTCGGCTGTGCCAACTGCGGAATCCGGGGTGCCTTCCACCGGATCGTCAGAATACCAACCCAGTTCAGGTGCTGGAGGGTAGGGAAGTTTGGCCATGATGATGCCGTCCTTTCACTGACGGGAAGCCAGAGCGGCGTTGATTGCCGGGTCGCCGAGCTGGCCCAGCCATTCGATCAGTGCCGGATAGGTGTTGGGATTACGTGCGATGCAGGCGCGTAGTTCAGGCGCGTACTGGGCAATCTGGGCGATTTGCATCTGGTCGGTGGTGGTCAGGGCCTGTTCGGCGGTGAAACCGTAAGGATTGGTGGCCACAGGCTCCTCGAATGCCGCCTGAGCCGCGGGCTGCTGAGCCTGTTCGGCGGCGGGCTGCTGGGCCGCCTGTGCCGTGGCTTTCTGATCCTGAACCGGGCCGCCGAATGCCTCGGCAGTGAACCCGTATTGCGCCAGGGTCTCGCGGGCGCGATCGTCACCGAACTCGGCGATCCAACGCTTCAAGCCGGGATAACAGCGCGGATTCACGGCGACATTGGCACCGAATTCCGGATTCTCGTAGGCGATTTTTGCCAGCAGAATCGGATCCGCGTTCGGATCTTGTACGGCAGCGACCGCAGCATCATAATCAACCATGGGATTACCTCCTTATGTTCGCTCGGTTATGCCGAACGTATGGTCCGTAGTGTTTGTAGTGTTGCGTCTTCAATGGCGCCGATATCCTCACCTTCGTCCAGCCTGAATGCGCTGAACGCATGATGTTCGGGTTCGGTCAATGGCATATCGGCCACAATCACAGTGATATTGTCGGTTCCGCCCGCATCAAGAGCGGCCGCCACCAAGCGTCCACGGCCTCCTGCGGACTGGAATGCGCCGCGGCGATGGCCGCGATCTGTTCGTCCGGCACCTCGCCATGCAATCCATCCGAACAGATGATGAAGCGGCCGGTCAGATCGGCGACATATACGTCGGGCATGATGCCATCCGGATCACCCAGACATTGTGTGATGATGTTGCGTGGAATGGTCGCCTCCGCCTCTTCCGGCAACATCTGCCCGGAATCGATGGCTTCCTGACGTTGCGAATGGTCTCGCGTGATGCGGATCAGCGAAGCGGCGTCCCACACGGGAATGATATCCGTGGCGGGAGCATCGGCATGCGCCAACGGACTGAGATGGTAGGTGCGGGAATCGCCAACATTGACCACATAGGTCTGGTCCGAGAAGTCCTGATCATCGGCGTCACTGAACAAAGCAGCGCTGCGGGCGCTGGTGGAATCCGCATGATCTTGGGGCAGTACCAAACCGGAGCAGGTCGTGCCGGCCACGCCGCCAAGGCGGTCTCCCAGATCAAGAATGTCGTGCTGGGCCCGTGCCAAGGTGTCGTCGATATCCTGACGGGTGCGTGAAGGCATGGCGGCCAATTGTGCGAAATGCTGGGCAGCCAACTGGCTTGCCTGCTCGCCGCCCATGCCGCCGCCCATGCCGTCACAGACCATGAACACGCCTTGTTGCGCGAATCCGGTGTCTTGGTTGTTTTTGCGCCTAAGACCCACGTCACTGGTCATCGCGATACGGATGGAGCCTGTGGTCATGACGCCTTCCCCTTCTTACGCGTGCGCTTGACATGCGTCGTGTGCGGCTTTGCTGCGTGCCCATTTGACAGTATAGCCACGCTTTTCAGGGAAAGTCGTGTACGTATCCTCCTGAAACGCGGCAAAGAAGCGAGCATTGCCTTGCGTAATTGGTCGACTCCTGTCCAATATGTGGTGGCTTGGCCCGATTCAATGTCTTGCCCCGAGAACGTGGCGTAGTCGGCTTCCCGGCCAAGCTGGATCAAAGCCTGGTCATCTGTGCCGAGTTGACGGGCGATGGCACCGGCCTGATCTCGACGAGTGCCCTTGGCTGTGATGCCGCTTTGCTCGGCAAGCATGCGTATGGCATTCCAACCTGCTGCCACACGGGCTTTCGGACTGCCATGCCGCCGCGCTCGTGCCAGCAGTATGGCCTTGAACATCAGAATCAGACCGCAGGCGATGAGTAGGGTCCACAATGGGCTGCCGTACAGGGCCACCTTGCGGGTCACTCGCCAGAACCGCGCCCAGAACAGGTTGGTCGGCGAATCATCGGCGTCGGCGCCGGCCAATGAGCTTTGGCCCTTGGCTTGCGTCTGATCGCGCAGCGGATCGGTCAACGGCACTGGTGGTTGCCGGACCAGCGTCTGCGGATTCGGCGGCGTCAGGTTCTGGTTTTCATCAGGCATCTTGGTCTCCTTGGGCGTCGGATAGAACGCCACCCATCCCAGGCCCTGCAATTTGATTTCCACCCAAGCGGTGACATCGTTGCCGGTGAATTCGATTTTGGTGCCATTGCCCGAGGTCTTCTCCGTGCGGGCATCGGTGATTTCGCCATCCTCGTTTTTCGGCAGGAAGCCCAGGACCACACGGGAGGGCAGTCCCAGATCACGAGCCATCAGTGCCATGGCGGAGGCATATTGCTCGGAGTCGCCCACCATGGCCGTGCCTGCCAGCAGCTTGTTGATGCGGTAGTTGCCATGGCCGGCATCGGAGGATGGTCGCCTTCAAGTCCATGAGAGAACCATCCGGAGTCTTTCAATGTGTCAGCCAACGCCGTGGCTGCGGCACCGCCCGAGGACTGCCGCCGGCAATGGACGTGGCCAGTTTGCTGGCCGAATCGGGAACATCCTGGGCTTCTGGTTGGGTGATGCGGGCCGCAGCCGCACTGCTGATCTGCTTATCGGTGGGCTTGCGGGCGATAATGCCGGATTCGGTATAGGTGAGGCCTTTACGCGTGCCGGCGGGAATAATGGCGGAATCGGTATCCGTGTTGTAGTAAAACGTGTCATTGCCGTTGTCGGCATCGTTGGCGAAGCTCACGCCAGTGGCCGCTCCCGCCAGCGGCAGCCAGGTGTCGGTCAGTTCCTGATCGACGGTGAAGGTCGCAGTGAAGGATTTACCTGCTCATCCGCCTTGATCGTGGTGCCCACGCGATGATAATTCGAGGAGTCCGTGGCTTCGGAAGAATCGGACAGGTTCCATACTGTGCCATCGAATCGATCCATCACCGCAAGTTTGACCGGTGTTCCGGCCGGCAGATTATGAACGGTCAGCAACACGTCTTTTTTGTGGTCCTTGATATAGGATCGCATGCCGCTGAGCGGGCTGGTGTAATCGTAGGGGCTTAACGGCGGATCGTAGCGGTCACGCAGCACGAAACGGTCCTGTGGCACCAGCAACGTGCCCCCGAAAGCAAGGCCGGCAGCGAGCACGACGATGATCAGCGCGGATATCCAGCGCCCCCCTTCCAGCAGTTCAAGACGCCAAGACAGCCAGATAATCAGCAGCAAGGCAAAGGCAATACCGCAGATGGCGCGTTGCCAGCCGCTGTCTGTGCCCAGCAGGGCACATACGGCCACGGCCGCCGCAAGGGGCAGCACTCCCACCAGAGACAACCATGCGTTGGCATTAATGGCAAACACGCCGGTGAAGAACGTAAGCCACAGGCCGATGGTCCATACCGCCATCAGCACGCCGTCTTGCGTGCCCAGAGGCGGATCGACGGAAATAATGTACTTGAACGAGCCAAACGTCATTTCCCAACCTGAACTCAAGGTCTTCAAGGTGGGAATCACGTAATGGGACGTAGTGGAACTCAGCGTTACCACCGGGCCGATGATGAATTGGGCAAACGCCAGAAACACGATTTGCCACCACAGTCGCAACGCCGGCAACATGCCCGCCAGAGCGATGATCGCGCCCAGCAAGGTGGCCGGTACAGCGGCAATCGCCCAAGTGGCCACGCCGCCGTACACGTCGATGAGATTGGCTTGCGCCAGCAACATCATCGCCGCTATGAGTACGAGGCTGGCGATTCGTTTGCCCCACGGCTGGCGACTGAGGCCCATGCCGCGAAGCACATTGCCTCTGGTCATCCAGATAACCGAATGTGTGGAGTCGGCCCAGGAGCCGGTGGTGGTGGAGGTCCCGGTGTACGTGCCGGAGGAAGTGCCGGTGTATGTGCCGCTCGATCCGGCGTACGCAGCGGTATTGGTATTGGTGATACTGGACTGGTCGAAGGTCATGCGAGCACCCCCATGATCAGCGGGAGATCATCGAGGTCGCCGATGGTGGCCAATGTGAAGTTGGCGAATCTTCTGATGCCGCGATTGGCGCCGGCGCTGGCCTGCAATACCACGCAGCTGGCCGATCGGGGCAAGGCCAAGGTCATGCGCTTGATTTGCTCGATGTCTTTCAGCGATCCAACAGTGAAAAAATAGAACGAAGCATCAGGACTGTGCTTCAGCGTGCCCTCGGCGAGATTCGGATTATCCTCACGATCAGGCTCTATGGCACTGGCGTTGTCGAGGAACTCCATGGCGTTGCGCGGCTGGCCGTGCGCGTTGCCCGCGTGGCAGAACAATGGACGATCCTGCAGCAGGCATTTGACGCCGATGGAGGAGTGGATGGACACCGCCATCTCGAATTCCTCGCCGTTGACGTATTCGTCCGGGTTCACGCTGATGGTCACCGAGGTGTCGGTGCGGCGCGTGGCCTCATATTGGCGAATCATCAACGTGCCGGTTTTCGCGGAGCTCAGCCAGTGGACGTTACGCACGTCGTCGCCCGGCTCGTATTCGCGCAATCCGTAGAAGTCGAGATCATCATCCACGATCTGGCCGGATGGTTGGCCTTCCAGGTCGCGGGGCACGCCGGCATTCAGAGTATCGAGACGCACGGTACGAGGGTGGATGAATACGGTGATGCGGTCGGCCAGCTCCTTTTCGTGACGCACCAGACCGAACGGGTCTCCCTTGCGGATGCGCAATGGGCCGATGGGCAGTATTGCGCGCGATACGGTACGGAACTCCACATCGGTTTGCTTGGATTGCCCGGGAGCCAGCATGGGGATGTTGAATCGTTCATGCGCATCGCCGATTGGCAGATATCCGCGTGCCGTGGTCGTCGGCGTTCTGCCGGTGTTGTCGATGCCGACGATAACGGATACGGTGTCTCCCACGGTCACGCGATGATTGGATACGACGATGGACGCGTGGAAGCGTGTGTTGCCGAGGGAAAGCACGATTGCCGCGAGCATCATCACCATCGCACGATGCCGAATACGAGCAGCTCATACCAGCCCAGAAACGGGAACGCAATAAGGCATGCGATGCCTGCGCCCGTTACCGCCCAGCCCAAGGGCGAGACGTAGGATGCGAAGAACCGTCTGATGCGTCTTACCGCGCGCTTGAACATGCGTTCAGCGCGCCGGCGACGGCGTAATGCGGCGGATGTAGATGCCATGGTCGGATACCTTTCCGGGCCCTATCAGGAACCGATGGTGGGGGAGGGAACGTCTTCGAGCACCTGTGCGATCAGGCTTTCCGGAGTCGCGCCATCGAAGGTGGCTTCCGGAGTCAGCGTGATACGGTGTGCGAGCACGGCCACTGCAAGGTCCTTGACGTCATCCGGCACCACGTAGGCACGGCCATCGGCCGCGGCCAGATACGGGCGCATCGGGTCAGTGCCAAAGCGCCACGCATGGAGGAGCCGACCGTGATCTTCTCGTTGTGGCGGGTCGCCTCGACGAGCCTGACGATGTATTCACGAATCGCATCATCCACATAGATTTCGGTGGCCACCTGACGCAGCCGCATGACATCGTCACCGCTCAGCACCGGGGAAATGGTCTGCGCACGGTCGGTGATATCGACCTGCTTGAGGATATCGACGGACACATCATGGCCCGGGTAGCCGATTGACGTCTTGATAAGGAATCGGTCCATCTGCGCCTCAGGCAGCTTATAGGTACCGAGCTGCTCGATGGGGTTCTGGGTTGCGATCACGATAAACGGCTGCGGCACATCATGTGTGACGCCGTCAACGGTGACTTTCTGCTCTTCCATAACCTCCAGAAGTGCGGACTGCGTCTTCGGCGATGCACGGTTGATCTCATCGGCCAGCACGATGGAGGCGAAAATCGGGCCTTCGCGGAACTCAAATTCTCCGCGCTTCTGATCGTAGAAAGTCACACCCACCACATCCGAAGGCAGCAGATCGGGCGTGAACTGAACACGCTTGAAACCGGTGGAAATGGAATTGGCCAAGCCTCGGGCCAACTGGGTCTTACCGGTGCCGGGGTTGTCTTCAAGCAGAATATGGCCACCGACCATCAGTGCGGTGACGCATTGCTTGATAGGGATGGTCTTGCCGATAACCACCTTGGAGACATTTTCGACCAGCGCATTGAAGGACTGCTGGAAATCCCGGACCTGAGCCGTGGGCTGGGGCAGTAGTCCGGAATTGATGCTGGCGGGCAGTGCCGATGCGGCTGCTTGCGCGGCTTTGCTCGACTGACGCTGCGGCTGTGATTGCGGCTGGGATTGCGCGGTGGCCTGCTGCGGGATGGCTGGCGTCGATCCCTTGCGCGGCTTGAGCACGGTGCTGTCATCGCCCGCAGGAATGGAGGCGGCATCAGTAGTAGAAGACGGCTTTTCTGACGGCGCTTGTGACGGCCGCTGCGGCAGGTTAGGCAGCGCAACGGACTGCGGCGCCGACTCGGTGCTTTGGGGTCGTGCCGGTGTGTGGTGCGGATGCCAGGTGCGTGGCGTCGGACAAGTGCGTGCTGTCGGATAGCTGCGTGCTGTCGGACAGACGGGTCGTGTCAGACAACTGCGTCGCGTCATCGATGTTCTCGCTCATGGATGTTCTCCTACTGCTTGTGAATGGTGGTTGACGATATTGGGGTATTGCCGAAACCAAGAATCCAGGGGTTCTTGGCCAAAGTGGTGACATCGGTACCGGATTTGAGCGACTTGGTCCCCTCCGAGGAGTCAGAGGGACGTGTGCCCGCGACGCTGCCTCCGTCCGCAGTGTTGTCGAGACCGGAGTATCCCGGCCCGCCGGTGACTTTGACGCTCCACGCGTAGTTGCCATCGGCGGCCACGGCCAAGTCGGTGACATCCAATGGCTGGCCGGAGTTCCACGTGAACGGTTGGCCATTGATGATGATTTGTACAGTGGCCGACTTGCCATAGACATCAACCGAACCGCCGGTGACGTTAATGACGTGAGCGTTGTCTGACCAGCGCAGCTCCTGCGGTTTGTTGATTACAGCCTTCTTCTCATAGGTGTAAGGAGCGCCATTGTGCGGGCCTCCGGTGACGGCGTCGCTGGTAGCGCCGTTGAACACCTGTTGCACCGATGCGGTGTTGCATTTGGCCCAAGGACTCATTCGGAAGTCGAGTGAGTTCCGGTTAGTAGCTGTACCGGAATCGATGCCATCGGCAGTCACGCTGTAGGACTGCGCATGTCCCTGCTTGGTCCAATGCACGGTGCATGTACTGCCGGATCCGGTGGTGTAGACGTCAGTGGGCGGCTGGACCTTGTACTGCGGGACAAAGCTGCTCTTGCCCGTGCCGGAGGAAGCATCGCGCTGCGGCACCACGGTGGCCGTTACGGTGATTTCCCGGGTGTTCAAATCGTTCTCATTGATATCGAACGTAGCGCCACTGTCACTGCAATCGATGGTGTCCTTGACGTCTCCTCCCAAGGAAATTCGCCGGCAGCCGGCATTGCGGTTATTGCCGAGAGTGACTTTCGCCGTTACCGTGGTGTCGTCGTTCGACAACGCAATGTTCGGCGCATCCGGGTCTCCCCAGATCTTCTCTGACGGCGATGCGGCGGACTCGGCACTCCAATTGATTTTGTTATGGGCTTTGACGGTCGCCGTAATGGCGGTGCCATCGGAAATGTCGTTGTTGTTGAACGTAAACGACAGCTCGGTGGCCGTATTGCCGGTTTCCTTGGTCTGCGGAGCACCTGCACCGGTGACGGTCACCGAATAGTTGTCGACGGCGCTGAAATCACCGCTCGGCGCTTTCCACGTCACCTTGGCGGTTTTATTGCCACCTGTGACCGTAACATCGGTGGGAGCTGACGGCACCTTGTCCGGTGTGGCTTCGACGGCGGTGGACGGCTTGGACCAGCCGACGTCATTTCGCGCGGCGACGGTGAAGGAATAGGTTTTGCCGTTCTTCAGACCAGTGACCTGGCATGAGGTGACGGCACCGCAATCCTTCTCTCCGGTGGCGGCACCGGTCCAACTGACCTTGTAGTTGGTGATCGGGCTGCCATTGGCGGCACCGGGCGTCCATGTGAGGCTGACCGCGCTGTCCTGCGGTTCCCCGGCTACGGGGGAGAGCAGTGGCGGCTCGGGCTTGTCGATCACGGACACGGTAATCGATGCGGTGACTTCACGATCCTTGGACTTGGTGCCGTCTTGCACGGTGACGAGCACGGTGTTCGTGGAAGCACCCACATCGATGCGACGGCGATGGTGATGTTTCCGGAGGCATCGCATCCGGCGATGGTGAGTTTGGCGGCGTCATCCGCCTTGCAGCTGATGACGGTCAGTGAGGAATCGGGGAACGGATTGTACGCGCCGGTAAGCACGTTCACGGCATCGCTGGCACCGGCCTTGATCTTCAACGTCTTGTTGCCGACGCGTGTCAGCGGACGGGTCGAAGACACTACGCGCACGGTCACACCGGCATTCACGGTGCCCGCGCCGTATGCGATTTGCACGGGAATGGACGCGGTGGTGCCAGGAGCGGCATCCTTGGTGGCGGAAACCTGCAAGCTACCGGAACGGGACAGGTTTGCGGTGATTTGCCTGGATGATGAGCTTCCACCGGAATACGTGTATTGCTTTTCGTCGTCATACACGCCGGACGGTGCATGGGTGAGCGCCGTCAGATCAACGGTCTTGGGGTCCGCGCCCGCCTCGACATCAATAGTGGAGGACGAGAACGTGGGCGGCGGCACATCGCGGCCTATCACCGTGATCTGGAGAGTGATCACTGCGGAATTGATGATCTTGGTCTTATCCGATCCCTGCTTGCCATCCACAGCGGTAAAGGTAATGGAGGCGGGGCCTGCGTAGTCTTTTGCCGCAGTGAACTTCAGGGTCTTGTCGTTCACGTAGAAATCGGAGTTGGAAGCCTTGGTGGCGCTGACGGAATCAGCGCTTTCGATATACGGTTCCTTGCCGGCGCCGACGCGGACATAGTCATTGATGTTGATTTCAATGGTCTCGCGCGAGTTGACCTTCAATTCCGGTGCCTTGGGACGCAGCGTGGGCGGAAAGACACCATAGGCCGGTACCTGGATGAACGCGGTGGAGGTGATGTTGTATTTCGTATTGGTCACCGTGTAAGGCACGGCTCGCGCCTGTGACGTCAGGTCGACGGTGATGGTGGTCGAATGCTCGCCGCCCTTGACGTGAGCGTGAGCGCTGGCGGAGGGATGCACGCCGACCTTGAGCTCATTGGCTGTGCCGGAAGGATTGGCGATCCACTGGGAAACATCCACATCCACGGACTTCTTATCGATGGTGGCGGCGGACGGCACACGATAGTCGTAGGCGGTAGGCGGCTCGATGGCGGCACTCGGATCCACGTTTACCGTGAGGGTGGCCGTATCGGACAAGCCGGCCTTGTCTTTGACCGTGTAGGCGATATAGTCGGTGGTGGCGCTGCCGGGCGTGGTGAAGGAGATCATATTGTCTTTCACGCTCACCCGTCGAGACCTTGGACCTCGACATGCTTGTCGACGGTCAGATTGGTGTTGTCGCCGGAGATGTCGTTCTGCGCGACCGGCACGGTTGCGGCCGTATTGGGCCTCAACGTGATTTCGTCATCCCTGGCGTATACGCCGGAGTCGGACGATCCTTGGAATACGCCCACGCGGATCTGCGCCTGTGCGCGCTGACCGGTCCAATCCTCCACGGCATAGGAGAAGGTGTCGGTGCCGGACGAATCCGGATACGCTTCATAGACCAAGTAGTCGGAACCGACTTCGGATATGCGGCCCAGCGTGGGCGCCTTGTTGCCCAGACCCAACAGCTGATCGTCGTCGCCATCCGTGTCTATGCCGGTCAGTGTGATGGGGATGCGGACCTTCTGCCCGGCGGCAACCTGCGCTTCGGCGTCATGCGGGGTTGGCGCGGCCTTGCTCGCTGCGTCGCTCTTATGCACGGTAATGGTGATATTGGCGGAAGCCACATTACCCAGATTGTCTTCAACCGTATAGGTGATGGGGAAGTTGCCGGTCTCGCTGGATGCTTGGTAGCGGACCGTGTCTCCAGAGACGAAGGCCAGACCCTTGAACGTCCCCTTGTCGTATTGCAGGTTGTTCTTGAGTTTGACCGTGGTGCCATCCGAGTAGGCCACATGGTCAAGCACATCCACGGACACGATGCCGTCGGTACGCACCTGGGCATTGATATTGCTGCCTTGGGCACTGAATTCGAGGTGGCCAGAGCCGGCGGCTGCAACACGATGGTGCCCTTGGCGGTTCCGGAGGCGTTGGCCACGGTGTAGGTAAGGGCGACGGGCTTCGTGGGCACCTGACGCGCGGTGATATACACGCGCTTATGGCTGACGAGACCAACCTTGATGCCGGAGTCGGCCGGTGCGCTCACCGTGGTGACGGACAGCACACCGCCCATCGGATCGACGTCATTGGTGAGCGGCTCCACAATGGCGGTATTATCCGCGCCAAGCAGGGCGACATCGTTGGCGGCAACCGGTTTGGCGGCCTCGCCGGTGGCGGGCTGCACCTCGACTCGAGCCAATCCGGTGGCCGGAATCGAACCTTGAGTAATGATGTAGGGCACATAATAGGTGCCGGGATTGGTGGCCTTGAACGTCAACGACATATCCGCCGCATTGGTGGTCGTCGAAGCGCCGTTGGGCGTATCCACCTGAGTCAGTTGTGCCGGCTGCAAGGAAGTGCCATGCACATAAGAGGACAGCTTGACGACGGTATCCGTGTTGGGAACGGTGGTTTTCGCTACCGGGTCGATGACCGCGGCCAAGGTGTTCGCGGGCTTGACCGAGAAATACACCATGCCGGTGCCGGTTGCCGTGCCGTCGGAGACGGTGACCTCGACGCCCACACGTCCCGACGCCAGCGCACCGGTGTTGAACGTAAGCTGGCCGTCGGCTCGGGTGGACACCTGCACCTGGTCGGTGTTCTGGGCCACAGCGGAGACCAGAGTGAGCGGGTCTCCATCCGGATCGTTGAAGCTGCTCAGCGCATTGGCGGTATAACTGGCTCCCTGCTCACATCGATCTCGGGAGGAGTGTCGAACTGTACGGGAGCGTGGTTGCCTCCATCATTCAGGGTTACGGTCACCGTGGCGGAAGAGGTCTGGCCGCGACCATCGGAAATATCGTAAGTAAAGGTAACGGTGCCTGCGGATGCGGCGGAGGCATCGAGTTGCAGATACCGGCCGTCGTAAATCGGCGAAATGGTGACGTCTTTGTTGTTTGGTGCGCCAACCTTGGTGATTTTCAGTACGGAACAATCGGTCTGCTCGTCATTGCGCAGCGCGTCGAGAATCTGTTCCGAACCGGCTCGTGCGCCGATTTCATCATCCTCGGCTTTGATTTGGCCGGATTGTGCGGAACAGGTCTTGGAGAAGTCGTGGTGGTTGTTGGCCGAGTCGTTGTTCTGCTGTTCTTTCTCGGTCTGCTCGGTCTGTATTTTGTTCCACTGTATTTTGATGACTTTGGTGGAATCCTCAGGGTTCCACACATTGCCGTTAACCGTGTCGTTGAGCACCACAAGGCGATGGTTGGTGCGGAACACCAATTCGGAAGTAGTATTGACGGATTCGAGGGTTTGCGGCTTGACGCTGGTATCCGTGGGGGAGCAGGCGCGAATGTAGTTGCTGGCCTTCTGGCTCCAAGCCGAGTACACGCAGCCCTTGGACGATACCGGTCGTGCTGGATTCGCCTTGCCCCCGTTGGCTATGAAATTCGCCTTGGCATTGGACTTCAACGGGATAAGCGCAAGGCCTCTCGGTGATGCCGCGGCCACCCAATCGGACTGTATGTCATCGGTGGGAGGCTCCTGAAGGGTGAGGGTGCCGGTCGTGTCGACATCGACGCGGCCGCCCTTGAATATGACGGTTTTGCCGGTTGCGATTACCGGCGTGCTCCCGATGACGGTAAAGCTTTCAACGGTCTGCTGCTTGCCGTCGGTCAGCGATTCGAGGGTTTTGGCCTTGGCGCTGCTGGGATTGTCAAGACGCAGCACCATACCGTCGGATGGACGGTATCCGTAGACCTTGCCATCGTGGGTTACTGCGATGCGCCCGCCCTCGCCCAGCTTTATTTTCGGATCGGAAGTGGTGGGGGTCACGGAATCAAGGTTTTCCGACAAGCCGGTCCACACATTGCCGGTCTTCTCGTTGATCAGGGCTGCGGTATCCCCGCCGACCACAGTGGTGGTGCTGGCTTTGATGTCGGTCTTGACACCGGTGCTGACCGTGGATGCCTTGATGGTGGAGGCTTTGGTCGTTTCGGTCAGGATGGTGTCGCCATTATGCTGTGCGATGTCGAATCGTGGGGCGGAGGAGGAGACGCCGGCGTCGGCCTCCTTGTTCTTTACGTTGAATCGTGCGGCCTTCTGGTTTTTCAGCGAAGTGACCCATACGGTGCCATCGTCCAGTTGCACATGGCGGCGCGTGACGGTGCTCATGATCACCGCGCCGGCAACAAGTCCCAGAAGCAGCAGGAGCGTGATTACGGGAACCGTCCACGTATGCCCTTCGGAGGGCATAAGGCGGCGCAAAGCCGCGCTGATGCGTCGGCGACGATCGTATGACTGGGACGATGTGGCCATCTGAACTCCCTGACCCTGTTTTCTCTGGTTGCTGGTGTAATGACAACGCTTTACGGTTCCGATACCTGCCGTTCCTGTTGTCCATTTGGTGAATTCGCCGCTGCTGGGCGCACGTCTGATGCGATACGCAATGCCAAGGTGGCATGCCCGGCAGTGGCGAGCGGATCATTCTTGCGGCTTGGCCGCACAGGCGATGGCGGGGCTGACGGACATCTGGCGGTTCTTGCGCACAATGGACACCTGAATGCAGGTCTGCGAGCCTTCCTGCGCGTTGACCGGTCACCGTGGGATCTGACGTTGTGACGGTTTGCGCGCTCTGGTCGGTATTGCTGCCCTGCACTATGGCCCACGCATAGGTATCACCGCTTTGCGGGTCTGGATTCGTCCAGGTGAACGTCACGGATGACCCATCCGCCGCATAGGTGCCGTTCAGATTCTCCGGGGAAGGAATCTGGGCGTTCGCGGTATCGGTGATCACGTCATCCTGATTATTGCGGTTGTTGTCATCATCCTTGGTGCCGGGCGTCGCCACCTGTTTGGTATCTGATCCGGTGGCGCTGTCCATGCGGGGAACGACCACGAAGGCGAATATCAGTGCCGCTGCGGTGATCGCCGCAAGTATACCGACGGTAATACCCACCGGTTTGACCCATCGCCGTGACGAACGGGTGATCTGATCTCGCTGGTCCGTGGCCCGGCGCCGACGCTCGATGTCTTTGGGATAGGCCGGCATCCCTTCCACGGTAACGGGAGTGGCATGCCCGAAATATGCGAATTGCACACGCTGCATGGCACGTGCGAACTCCAACGCGGAGTAGTACCGCTGGTCGGGGTCCTTGTTCAGGGCCCGGCGCAGCACCGCTTCCACATCGGCCGGCACGTCGGGGCGGTTGAGGCGAGGCAATGGCTGGTTGACGATCAGCGAAATCAGTTCCGATTGCGAACGCGGGTGATAATCGTGCTGGAATGGCGAGCAGCCGACGAACATGGCGTACAGGGTGGCCGCCAGTGAATAGATGTCGGCGGCTTCCGAACCATTGGTCAGATGCTGAAGCACCTCAGGCGGTGCCCACGGCGGCGAGAATCCGGTTTCGGTACGGTCATACACATCGGTGGAGATACCGAAATCACCCAGAACAGGCAAGCCCTGCGAGGTGATGAGAATGTTGCTGGGCTTGATGTCGTGATGGATGATATTGCTGCGATGCGCGGTGAACAGCGCGCTTGACAGCTTGATGCCGAGGTCGAGTACCTGCTCGCAGGTCATGGACCGGGCCTTCATGATGCTGTTGTAGGTGCCGCCCGGCGCATATTCGATGACGATGTAGCATGGCCATCGGAGGTGACGCCGGCACCATATACCGGCAGAATGTACGGGTGGGATGACAGCTTGGCCATGAAGTTGGCCTCGCGGTTGAGCAGGGCAGCGGCCCGTGGGTCAAGGGTTTTGGCGCTGGCCTTTACCGCCACCGGGCGTGCGGGCATACGCTGGTTATATAGGTACACCGTGGCGGTGGCACCGCTTCCCAACATCTGGACGAAATCATATCCGGGCAGCTTCGGCGGTCTCATCGGAATGTTGTCCATCTGTTCCCTCCCTCCTTGGAAAATGCGCTCTCCCTGCATTCGTTCTACAGGATACCGTCAAGGGTACGATTCTTCGTCGGGTTCGGTAAAATTTTTCCCTCTGTGACGGTCGGGTTTAGGCTGGAGCCATGATGACGAGACTTGAACCTGGAACAGTGCTGGACGGCATCGACCGTGATGGAGCGGCGAGGCTGATTGTCGGCACGCCTGGAAGCGGCAAAACTGAATTCGCCTTATCGGTGTTGATGGCGGGCTGCGCCGCTACGGTGGCACGCAGGCGGTGATGGCCGTATCCGGCCGTGTGGCCGCCGACGCATTGGGCAATCGGGTGATTCGTGAGCTCGGGTTTTCCGTGCAGGCCAGGCCGGTCACCACGCTGGGTGCCGTGGCATTCCGGGCCATATCGGCTTCGCGCGAGGGAACTGGATTGCCGTCGCCTCGATTGCTGAACGGTGCGGAACAGGATGCTTTGCTGCGTCAAGTCATGGCCGTGCATCTGCGCCATGCCGTAGCGGGAGATGATTGCGGCACCTGTGATTTGCTGCGCGTCTACTTTGCCCAGGATGACTGGGCGAGACTCATACGCGATGCCGGTGCCGGCGAGATGCCCGGCTCGG
>ENA-OQBT01000692-OQBT01000692.1-human-gut-metagenome-genome-assembly--contig:-NODE-692-length-18717-cov-1.718666_pt1 | contig 18717 bp, 36 predicted proteins | sample MGYA00242749_ERZ504557 | MGnify/ENA primary metagenome ERZ504557 (study PRJEB26092, sample SAMD00036243) | human gut metagenome | host: Homo sapiens | study: EMG produced TPA metagenomics assembly of... | reverse complement strand
CCTGCTGGTATCCTGGTTACAGTCATAGGAGGAACCTGGTTTTATATGGAGCAGAAATTCTGGCACAGTTTTGGATCTACGAGGTTTCTGTAGGAGGTATACTGGCAATTATCCTTATCCCTTGAGCATTATGGGGGGGGGGGCCCCCCCCCCCGAAAAAGTGGGAAAAAATGGAAAACTTAAGGCTGAAGAAGTGGAAACAGAAGATCCATGGAGAGTTTTTTACGAAGACCCGGAAGAGCAGACTGCGGCTTATGATATTTGCGATAATAAAGACCCGGAAGAGCGGATATGCCCAGCACAAGTATCTGGACTAAAGGCACAGGTCAGAGCAGAAAATATAAAAGAAGCAGAAGAATTTCAGACCATGCTCCTTACGCCGAAAGAGAAGCCGGACCATATACTTGTGTCTGCGAAGCCTGAAAACGGAGATATCCCTGTTGGATATGTGCCTTTTGTAATAGGAAAACATACAGGATTGGCAGATCATATACTGGATAAGCCTACAGTGAGCCGTTTTCATGTGCGGATCATGGAAAAGGAGGGGATTATTTTCTTACAGATCTGAATTCTACAAATGGGACAAAAGTCAATGGAAAACTGCTGGCGGCCAATGAGGAGATCATGTTAAAAGAAGGAGATGAAGTGCAGATTGCAGAAGAAAAGTATTCTGGAAATAGAAACCGGCATAATGCGGCAGGAGGTGACAAAAACAGACACGGCGAGGGGACGGTTTCTTGGAGATATTGCAGAAATACGCTTAACAATGGAAAAAAATTATGCTAGTATTATAAACAAGAAAAGCGCTTATCGGCACAGAAGAGGAGGAATTAGAAATGGCAGAAGACAATTGTATTTTTTGTAAGATTGCAAGGGGGTTGATTCCTTCAACGACCGTATATGAAGACGAGGACTTCCGTGTGATCCTGGATCTGGGACCGGCATCAAAGGGACATTCATTGATCCTGCCTAAAAAGCACTTTGCTAATGTATGCGAGCTGGATAAAGAAACAGCGGCAAAGGTGCTTCCACTGGGAGCGAAGATAGGAGCTGCTATGAAAAAAGGATTAGGCTGCGCTGGATTTAATCTGGTTCAGAATAATGGGGAAGCAGCAGGACAGACTGTAATGCATTTTCATATGCATGTGATCCCCGTTATGAAGGCGGTCCAAAGGAAATCGCCAATTGGACACCAGGTTCAGCAACGGCAGAAGAATTGACGGAAGCAGCAGAGAAGATCAAAGGTTGTCTGTAGTCATTTATGATCAAACGGATGGATGAAGAGGCAAAAGCTCGTTTTGAGGAAATGTATCTGACCTATCAGGATACGTTAAGACGTCTGGCTTATGCTTATGATATACCAGTGGATGATATTGACGATATCATTCAGGATACATTTGTTTCCTATGCAAGATATGATTATTCCCTGGACCAGCCGGAAATGGGAAAGAAGCTCTTGCTTGGCAAAATCCTGAAAAACCGCTGTATGGATTATCACAGACAGAAAAAGAGACGGATCTGTGAAAATCTGGAAGGAGAAGAATTTGCTGCAGAAGAATACAGAATGCAGGCAGGCCAGCCGCTGGTAGATATTTTCTCTGGAAAAGAGCGGTGTAAAGCGATTTTGGATGAGGTAGACCGGATGCCGGAAAAATGGCAGAAGGTTGCCGAGTTGAAATTAATAGAAGGACGGCCGACCAGTGAAGTATGTGATCAGCTTTCTATTTCAGAAAAAGCCTGTTATTCACGGGTCAGCCGTATCAGAAAGTACATAGAATCTCTTTTGAAACGGGAAGACTGGCCATAAGATTGGACAAGTCCTCATATTAAAAAAGAAATTTTGTTACTGGTCATGGAGTACATGACCAGTGATGAAGCTGGTTTAAGAATGGGAAACGCAGGATCGATCAGACCGGTAATGGTTTCTACCGCATTGCTGAGACTGCTTTTTTCCATAGTGTTTATATAAGCTTCCCTGTTTTTATAAAGATCAAAAACAGCAGTGCTTAAAGTTTCATCGGAAAGGTCTTCTTCCTTTAAGACTTTGCTGAAGCCCTGACGTGCAAAAGAATCTGCATTTAAGATCTGTCTCCGCGGCTGGCAGCAGCAGAAAGCGGGATCAGAAGATTCGGTTTGCGAAGAGCCAGGAGTTCGCAGATGGAGTTAGCTCCGGCACGGGAAATGACCACATCAGCAGCTGCAAACAGATGCTTTAAAGGTGCATCTACGTATTCATACTGTACATATCCTTCGGTACTGATCAGGCTTTCATCCAGATTGCCTTTTCCGCAGATATGTATTACCTGGAATGTGTTTAAAAGCTGTGGAAGGATCTTTCGCACTGCAGTATTTACAGCCACAGATCCAAGGCTTCCGCCGATGATCAGAAGGACAGGCCTGTTTTCGTCTAAATGAGCGTAGGACAGACCAGCACTGCGGTCTCCTTCTAAAAGCTCTGCACGGATCGGAGAACCTGTGAGGACAGCCTTGTCTTTAGGGAGATATTTAAGAGTCTCCGGGAAGTTGCAGCATACCTTAGCGGCAGATGGAATGCAGATCTTGTTTGCAAGACCAGGAGTCATATCTGATTCATGGATGATAACAGGGATCTTATAATGTTTTGCAGCCAGTACAACTGGTACAGCAACGAAACCGCCCTTGGAGAATACAACATCTGGTTTATAATGCTTCATAAGGTGAAGTGCCTCAAAATAGCCCTTTGCAACACGGAACGGATCAGAAAAATTCTTCAGATCAAAGTATCGGCGCAGTTTACCGGAAGAGATGCCGTCATAAGGAATACCGGCTCCTTCGATCAGCTTGCGTTCAATACCCTGATAAGAACCGATATAACGGATTTCATAACCTGCCTTCTTTAAAGAAGGGAGAAGTGCAAGATTGGGAGTAACATGACCGGCAGTACCGCCGCCGGTTAAAATGATTTTTTTCATAAAAACCTCCTGAAGGAAAAACGTCTACTAATATAGTAAGCATTAACTGTGAAAAGTCAACCCTAAACCGAGAGGGAACTTTAGGGTATCTGGCAATTGAGGTGTAAAGTGGGAAAAGCAGGAAAACTGGACTTAGAAATGAAGGAAATTTTAAGAAGTTTTGAACAGGCAGAGAAAGACACCAGCAGTCTGCCCTTAAATCCGCCTCCAGCTGATGAATTTGACCGCATCTGGACTAGGATCCAGGCAGAACGGGAACTGATCCCAGATCCTAGTCCAACCGTAAAACCCCGCAGACGCTGCATAAATAAGATATTTGCAGTTGGTGTAGCAGCAGCGGTGCTGACAGTTGGCGGATGTTTTGTAGCAATGGGAACGAAATCTTATTTTTATCGGGATGGGAGAATGGTGAAGCAGGGAATCGTTTATAATAATGATTCGAAGGTTATCACTGTGCGTGATGAGGAAGAGGCATATGAGAAAATATCTGAAGAATTGGGGAGTGAAGACGCTGAGATTAGGGTATATACCGGAAAAAAATGTATTTACAAGATGTAATGTTGGGAAATGGGTATGGGAAACTGCAGTATGAATATGCTGGAAATAAAATATTTTTTGTTCAGGCAAAAAACAAGGTTGAGGCATCAACTGTGCATTCTTCAGACGCGAAAGAAATTTATAATATATGGAATCCAGGATTACGTATAGATATAGAAGTTTGTCAGGAAAAAGGAAAAACAGAACTACAAATGAAAGAAGCTCAATTTGCGTATAATGGTGTATATTATCATCTCTTAGGTAAAATGAGTCAGGAAGAGTTTGATGAAATGGTGAGAAAAATTCATTTTTAAATAGTATGGAGGTTATATGAGAAAAATAGCACGCTTAGTGATTGGAGTTCTGGCAGCAGTTAATGTATGTATGACAACAGCTTTTGCAGCAGTACCTGCAGCAAGTTATTATACATCGGTAGATCAAGAATCGGTTTTGTGCGCAAAAGGGGTGAAATTTAGTACAGGAACAGAAAAAAATGTTGCAAGAAGAGGGGATTTCTTTCTGTCAGCAGATGTCACTATAAGAAACGAAGGAAATGGAAATATTGGTGCGGCAGCGCATGCATATTTGAACAAACCAGCAACGGAATTGTATGTTAGCCTTTATCTGGATCGGTATGATGAAAGCTTAAAGAAATGGAAACAGGTGGATTATGTAGACTTTGTGTATACATTAGAGGAATATCCAGATGGAATTGAAGATCCTGCAATTGATGTTACTTTTACTAATCAAAAGCGTGGTTATTACTATCGTATCCGTGGTGCTTTTACAGCAGGTGATGAAGAGAAAGTGGAGGGATTTGGTCCAACCACTGATGGCATCTGGATTGATTAAGAATCCCGAATTAGTTTAAATGGAGACTTAAAATCCTAAACCGATTATAAATCGAATTTAAAAGCAATCTTTCCCACAGCAGCTTCCGAACAGAAGCTGCTGTTTTGTCTATTTTCATCTATTTTTCTCACCATACCATAACAATCGTTGAAACATTTCAATTGTGCATTTCTCAAAAAGTGTCAGTGGAAGTCTGGCGGGATATCATGTATAATAAATGGATATGAGCATATGCTCACTGCCATAAAGGTGGATAATGCATTTAAAAACATTGAGAAATATTGAGGAGAAGACAAATGCGTGACTACTTAAACAGACTGAGAATGCAGTTTCAGCGCTTTATGATAGGAAGATACGGAATGGACCAGTTTGGACGTTTCCTTTCAAGTCTTCTTTTAGCACTGATCATTTTTAATTTCCTGATCCCGGCGGCTTTGCTTCCAGGATCCTGTGGGCACTGGAATGGATCGTACTCGTTATCCTGTATGCAAGAATGTTTTCTAAAAACATTAATAAGCGTTACCAGGAAAATGAAGCCTTTTTAAGACGGCAGTTTTATGTATCTGAATGGTGGAAAAAATGGAAATTCCGCTTTCAGGAGAGCAGAAAGTACCATATTTACCGCTGTCCAAACTGTAAACAGAAGGTGCGTGTCCCCAGGGGAAGAGGACGGATCAGCATCCACTGCCCGAAATGCGGAACCGATTTTATCAAAAAAAGCTGACAAAACAGGGAATAAATTCTTTTACACAGGCCGGCTGCGTTTGCAGCCGGTCTTTTTCTGCCCTTTTTCCGCGTCTTTTTCAGTGTACAATGATTCTGATTTACTTAAATTTTACAAAAGCTATACCATACCTTGCTTTCAGCTATTGTAAAACTTTTGTATACTCCACAATGTAAGAACAAGAAAACAACATATTAAAAAATATAAGTACCGACAAAATAAATGCAAACATAAAAATAAAAACGGTACAAAAAAGTGGAGGAAAAGATAATTATGAAAAAAAAATGGCATGAAGTAATGGCAGTGATCGGTTCAGCAGTAATGGCAGCAGGAATGCTTGCGGGATGTGGAAATTCCGGTGCAGCAGCTACCACAGCAGCGACCGCAACCACAGAAAAGCAGACAACTGAAGCAAAGGCAGAAGAAACAACCAAAGAAGCAGCTACAGAAGCAAAGAGTGCAGATGCAGATTTAAGCGGTTCTATCAGCATGGTAGGTTCCACTTCTATGGAGAAGTTCGCAAATGCATTAAGCGAAGTATTTATGGAGAAATATCCAAAGGTAACTGTAACCGCTGAGTTCGTAGGTTCCGGTGCTGGTATCGAGGCAGTAAGCAATGGTACAGCAGATATCGGTAACTCTTCCAGAAACTTAAAGGATGAAGAAAAGGCAAAAGGTGTTGCAGAAAATATCGTAGCGATCGATGGTATCGCAGTTGTAGTTGACCCGGCTAACACAGTAGAAGATCTGACCAAGGATCAGCTGACCAGCATTTATGACGGTTCTGTAACCAACTGGAAAGATGTAGGCGGAAATGATGCTCCTATCGTAGTAGTAGGACGTGAGGCAGGTTCCGGTACAAGAGGAGCTTTCGAGGAGCTGTTAAAGCTGGAAGATGCATGCAAGTACAGCAATGAATTAGACAGCACTGGCGCTGTAATGGCAAAGGTAGCATCTACCCGGGTTCCATTGGATATGTTTCTCTGGACGTATTAGATGATACTGTAAAGGCTGTAAAATTAGACGGCGCTGAGTCAACAGAAGAGAATATCAAGGCAGGAAAATACTTCTTAAGCCGTCCATTCGTAATGGCTACCAAGGGCGAGATCAGCGAGCAGAGCGACCTTGTAAAAGCACTGTTTGACTTCATCTACTCTGATGAAGGTTCTGAGCTTGTAAAATCTGTAGGTCTGATCACAGCTGATAAATAATGAAGAGTTGTATGAAATGAAAGGAGACTGTCTGCAATGACTCAGGAAACATTTTCCGTCCGTTCCCATCATGGCAGCAAGTCCACAGTTGAAAAAGCTGCAGAAGTGATCTTCACCGCATGCGGCTTTTTCGCTGTCCTGGCTGTTGCTTCCATTACATTATATATGATATTCAGTGGTACACCGGCGCTGTTTAAAGTAGGTATTCTGGATATCCTTTTTGGTACCTTATGGCAGCCGGCTGCTGCTGCACCAAGTTTCGGTATCCTGTATGTTATCCTTACTTCTATAGTGGGAACTTTTCTGGCGATCCTCATTGGTGTGCCGGTTGGTGTGATGACAGCTGTTTTTCTGGCAGAAGTAGCGCCGAAAAAAGCTGGCAAATGTGGTCCGTCCGGCAGTAGAGCTGTTAGCAGGTATCCCGTCCGTTATCTACGGTCTGCTAGGTATCCTGATTTTAAATCCACTGATGTATAAAATAGAATTGGCTGTATTTAAAGGTTCTTCCACTCATCAGTATACCGGTGGTGCAAACCTGATCTCTGCAGTTTTAGTGCTGGCGCTTATGATCCTTCCAACAGTCATCAATATCAGCGAATCTGCTTTAAGAGCGGTTCCGTTACATTTAAAAAGTGCTTCTCTGGCATTAGGTGCTACGAAGATCCAGACTATTTTCCAGGTGATCCTTCCGGCAGCAAAATCCGGTATTATCACAGCTGTTGTCCTGGGAACAGGAAGAGCCATCGGTGAGGCAATGGCTATTACGCTGGTATCAGGAAGCTCTGTAAACTTCCCGCTTCCATTTAACTCTGTCCGTTTCCTGACCACTGCAATTGTAGCAGAAATGGGATATGCATCCGGACTGCACAGAGAAGTATTATTTACCATCGGTCTTGTATTATTTGCATTTATCATGATTATCAATGTTAGTTTAAACGGCATTCTGAAGAAGGGAGAGAAAACAAAATGACAGGTGAAGCTGCGATCCGCATTCATGAAGATTCCATTATCAAGGAAAGCATCTATGGAAAACGTGTCCGGAGCACCGATGTGATCTTAACAGGTATTATCTACGGATGTGCCAGTATCTCCATGCTCCTTCTCATCGGAATTTTAGGTTACACCTTTGTAAGAGGTGTCCCACATGTGACCTGGGCTTTTTAAGCACTGTTTCCAGCACCACAAAAGGAACCTTCGGTATTCTTGGAAATATAATCAATACCCTTTATATCGTAGTGATCACGCTGCTGATCGCCACCCCTATTGGTGTAGGTTCTGCGGTTTACTTAAATGAGTACGCAAAACCAGGCAAGATCGTCCGCCTGATCGTATTTACCACAGAAACACTTTCCGGTATCCCCTCTATTATATTTGGTCTTTTCGGAATGGTATTTTTCGGAAACACACTGGGACTGGGCTATTCTATTCTCACCGGTTCCCTGACACTGACCTTAATGATCCTTCCGCTGATCACAAGAACTACCCAGGAAGCTTTAAAGACAGTTCCTGACAGCTATCGACACGGTGCACTGGGAATCGGCGCTACAAAATGGTACATGATCCGCACCATCCTTCTTCCAAGCGCTATGCCTGGTATCCTTACAGGTGTTATCCTTGCCATCGGACGTATTGTAGGTGAGTCTGCAGCACTGCTGTTTACTGCAGGAAGCGGCTATTACCTGCCAAAGAACTTCCTGGGAAAAGTGCTTGAATCCGGCGGTACACTGACTATCCAGCTGTATCTGTTTATGCAGAAGGCAAAATATAATGAAGCTTTCGGCGTAGCAGTTGTGCTTCTGGTGATCGTACTGGTTATTAATGCCCTGGCAAAATATCTTTCACACCGTTTTAATGTAGAAACACGTTAGGAGAAAATAGAATGGAAAATAAAGTAAAGATCTCCACACAGGACCTGAATCTGTATTATGGAGAAAATCATGCATTGAAGAATATCAATCTGGATCTTTATGAAAATAAGATCACCGCATTTATAGGACCATCCGGATGTGGAAAATCTACCTATTTGAAGACATTAAACCGTATGAATGACCTGGTTCTAATGTAAAGATCGACGGAACCGTGCTTCTTGACGGAGAGGACATTTATGATCCCCAGGTAGATACTACTCTTCTTAGGAAAAAGGTGGGAATGGTATTCCAGCAGCCCAACCCATTTCCAATGAGCATTTATGACAATGTAGCTTACGGGCCAAGGATCCACGGCATCAAGAATAAAGCACAGTTAGATGAGATTGTAGAGCGCAGCTTAAAGGGCGCAGCTTTATGGGATGAGGTTTCTGACCGTTTAAAGAAGTCTGCACTGGGACTTTCCGGTGGACAGCAGCAGCGTCTGTGCATTGCAAGAGCACTGGCAGTAGAGCCGGAAGTTCTGTTAATGGATGAACCTACATCTGCGTTGGATCCTATTTCTACCTTAAAGATCGAGGATCTGATGGATGATCTGAAGAGCAAATATACAGTTGCCATTGTTACCCACAACATGCAGCAGGCAACCCGTATTGCAGATTATACAGCATTTTCCTGGTAGGCGAGGTAGTAGAGTATGCTACAACAGACGAACTGTTTACCATGCCAAAGGATAAGAGAACGGAAGATTATATCACAGGACGTTTTGGTTGATATAGTATATGATCCGGTGTGGATCGTGAAAATGTAAAGTTGTAAAAATGTTGGAAAAACAACAGGAAGGGGAATGCCGGGATGCGCATTACTTATGAACATGAATTAGAGGAATTGAATAAATGCCTGCGGGATATGGCCATGATGGTGGAAAAAGCCATTGAACAGACTTCGTGGCATTTGAAGACCAGAATTATACCATGGCAGAGGACGTTATTAAAGGAGACCGGAATGTAAATGACATGGAACGTGCCATTGAGTCCCGCTGTCTGTCCCTGATCCTTCGCCAGCAGCCGGTAGCAAAGGACCTGCGCCAGATATCTACAGCCCTTAAGGTGTAACGGATCTGGAGCGTATTGGAGATCATGCGTCAGATATTGCAGAGCTGATCTTAAGGATAAAAAGTGACCATGCCTATCACATTGTACAGCATCTTCCAGCTATGGCAGCTTCAGCCCAGAAAATGGTCCATGACGCGGTAGAAGCATTTATTAAGCAGGATGTGGAAGAGGCAGAGGAGATCATCCGCAGAGATGATGAGGTAGATGCATTGTTCAATCAGGTAAAAACTGATGTGGTGGAATTATTAAAGTCTTCTCCTTCTCATGCAGATCAGGGGATCGACCTGCTGATGATCGCCAAGTATTTAGAGCGTATTGGGGATCATGCAGTAAATGTATGCGAATGGACCCAGTTTTGCAAGACCGGTGCACTGAAAAATGTGCGTATTATGTAAAATAACTTATAAGTATAGGTGTAAAAAGTATAAATGTAAATGCAGCTGTCTGGAAAGAACAGGCAAATATGAAAAATCGAAGATATAAATCCGAAAGAGTCCGCATGTCGGGCTCTTTGTTTTGCATGTTTTTGCGTGACATATAAAACTTAAATGCGTTATTATGCGTGTGTAGCGGGAAAATATGGCAACTGATGCGGATATTTGCTTGACATGTGTAGGCCATGCGCTATAATACAAGTATAAAAATTCAGTGGGAAGCAGAATGAGAAGCTGTTTCCAGGGGAAATTTAAGAGGAGGATTATTTCATGAAGTTTTTTATCGACACAGCAAATGTAGATGATATCCGCAAGGCAAATGATATGGGAATTATCTGTGGTGTTACCACAAATCCATCTCTGATCGCAAAAGAAGGCCGTGACTTTAACGAAGTGATCAAAGAGATCGCATCCATTGTTGACGGACCTATCAGTGGTGAAGTTAAGGCAACTACTGTAACTGCAGAAGGAATGATCGCAGAAGGACGTGAGATCGCTAAGATCCATCCAACATGGTTGTTAAGATCCCTATGACTGTTGAAGGCTTAAAGGCAGTAAAGGTTCTTCACGCAGAAGGCGTTAAGACTAATGTAACGCTGATTTTCTCCGCAGCTCAGGCTCTGTTAGCTGCAAGAGCAGGTGCTACATATGTATCCCCGTTCTTAGGACGTCTGGATGATATTTCCATGCCAGGTATTGATCTGATCTATGACATCACTGAAATCTTCCAGATGCACAACATCGAAACTGAGATCATCGCAGCAAGCTTCGTAATCCAATCCATGTGATCGACTGCGCAAAGGCTGGTGCTGATATTGCAACTGTTCCATATAAGGTATTAGAGCAGATGACCAAGCATCCTTTAACTGACCAGGGAATTGCCAAGTTCCAGGCTGATTATAAGGCTGTATTTGGGGAATAAGTATAGAGGAAAAAGCTGTGCCGGTATGTGTACGATCAACATTTGCAGATTGAATGACCATCTAGATGCAGTTTTTTACTTGGAAAGAGTGAGTAAGAAAAGAGCCGCCCAACACGGGCGGCTTAAACTATTTTTATAGAAGATCCGGTCTACAGAAAATCCAGTCCCCTGTTTTTATACCGGGATGCCATCTCCTGCGGCACATGTCCATCTGTGATCAGTGTTGTAAAATCCTCGATCCGCACACCTGATACCGGGAAACGGTGTTCAGCTTAGCCGGGTTTACCAGTGCAATAACACGGCTGGAGGAGCGGATCAGCTGGCGTTTGATGCTGACCTCTTCTGGATAGGGAATGGTCATGCCGTATTCCGGATGAATAGCATAGACTCCCATAAAGCACAGGTCCGGGTGGTATCCGGCAGCCTGGGCGCGGCAACTTCCCCTACTGTGGTCATGGAATCTTTTAATAGATTGCCGCCTAAGATAATGACCCGTATCTGCTCCTTCAGGGAACATACATGGGCGATGCTGTAGCTGTTGGTAAGGACTGTAAGCTTTAAATTGTCAGGTATATTTTTGGCAAACTGGAGATTGGTGCTGCTGCCGTCGATGGCAACTAACTGGTCAGACTCCAGAAATTCCAGCGCTCTTATGGAAAGCTGCTGCTTTAAGGCAACATCTGCCGTTTCCCGGTCAAAGAAGTTAATGACCGGCTTTTCTAAAGGAATGGCACCACCGAATACACGTTTTAACTGTCCTTTCTGATCCAGGTCTAAAAGGTCACGGCGTATGGTGTCTTCAGAAACCTTTAATTCTCCTGCCAGATGGCTTACTACTACCTTTCCGGAGGTATGAAGCTTATTTAAGATCCAGTTCTGTCGTTCTTCTTTTAACATGATAATGTCCTTTCATAACCCACTTTAAAAACCTAACAGGCATACGATAACCGGCAGGAATACAGCAGGAAGCAGATTTGTGATCTTGATCTTTGTTCCAATGGTCAGATTTAAACCAAGGGCAAAGATAAGGATAGAACCGATACAGGAAAGGCGTCCGATCATCAGGTCGGTAAGATATGGCTTTACCAGGCCCGCAAGAAGAGTGATGCCTCCCTGGTAAATACCAATGGGAAACATGGAAAATGCCACTCCAATACCCATGGATGCTGCAAAAACAATAGAAAGCACACCGTCCATAACGGCTTTTGTAAAGAGTATGGTGTAATCATGGTTTAAACTGTCTTCAATAGAACCAACGATCGCCATGGCACCGATGCAGAAAACAAGGGAGGTGCTTACAAAGGCTTCTGTAAAGTTGGAAGTGGAAGCGCCCCTTGGAAGTTTGGATTTGACCCAGTCTCCCAGATTTTCCATTTTCTGTTCCAGATCCAGCCACTCTCCGATGGCTGCGCCTACGGCCATGCAGATGACTACGACTAATGTGTCCTTGGTCTCAAAGGTAGTTCCCGATACATTCATCAGACCCTTGATAGCCCCTGTAATGCCTACAAAGATCAAACAAAGGCCAACTGCGCTGGAAATAGTAGTCTGCAGCCGCTTTGGAATACCATTTTTTAATAAAAGTCCCAGGCCGCTTCCTATAAGTATGGCAGCCATATTTACAAGTGTACCTAAGCCAGTCATATGTAAAACCTCACAATATCTCAATGTGTTTTGAAAATAACAAGGACATATTACCATATTTTTAGGGAGATGGGAATAAAGATTTAAGGGGAGAAGGGAGTCCGTGCAGCGGTCGGACTGGCAGAAAATACAGGAAAAATGGCGGTTTGGGAAGATGCCTGGGGTTTACAGTGTCCGTCAGAGCAAGTATAATAATAGTGATTGCGCACCATAGATGAAAGTCAGTTGTTACATGCCGCTGGCACTCCCACAACTGCCGCCAGTATTCGTAATCCGGCTGTCGCCCTGCTTACTCATACCGGCTTGGTTGCAAATGTCTATGGTTCCTTGCGTGCAAGCACGCAGTCCCCATAGCCGCTTGGCAACACTTTCATAGTAAATAATTTAAAGAAGCGAGGATATAAATATGAAAAAGCTGGAAGAATATGTAAGAAGCATACCTGATTTCCCGGAACCTGGCATTATTTTCAGGGATGTAACCACCATCCTTCAGGATGCAGACGGCCTGCACCTGGCAGTGGACAGCATCCGCAACATGTTAAAGGATGTAGATTATGATGTAGTAGTAGGCCTGAATCCAGAGGATTTATCTTTGGTGTGCCGGTTGCCTATGCAGAGCACAAGGTTTTGTACCGGTCCGTAAAAAGGGCAAACTGCCATGTGAGACTGTTTCAGTAAAATATGCCCTGGAATACGGCACCGCAGAGATCGAGATGCACAAGGATTCTATTATTCCGGGACAGAAGGTGGTTATTATCGATGACCTGATCGCTACCGGCGGTACTACAGAAGCGATCATTAAGCTGATCGAAGGCCTTGGCGGCAAAGTAGTAAAGATCTGCTTTGTAATGGAATTAGCAGGTCTTAAGGGAAGAGAGCTTTTAAAAGGGTATGATGTAGATTCTGCCATTATTTATGACGGAAAGTAATTGGTGCGCTGCACCTTGCTTTTTTATTTAAAAAAAAATTATAATGATAACTAATTATTCGTAAAAAGGTGGCCACATATATGGGAAAAGAGGGAACAAAAGAAAAACTGGATATAGAGCTTGAGGCTCCGGCGGACTTTACCAGTCCGGAAGTATTGTATCAGGATCTGGTAAAGACAATCCATAAATATCATCCTTCCGATGATATTTCCATGATCGAAAAGGCATATAAGATCGCAGCACAAGCCATAAGGATCAGAAGAGAAAGTCCGGAGAACCTTATATCATCCATCCTTTATGTGTGGCTATTATTCTGGCTGATCTGGAGATGGACAAGGAGACCATTGCAGCAGGACTTTTACATGACGTAGTAGAAGATACGGTTATGACACTGGATGAGCTGACTAAAGAGTTTGGACCAGAGGTTTCTTTTCTGGTAGACGGCGTTACAAAGCTGACACAGTTAAACTGGGATAAGGATAAGGTGGAGATCCAGGCAGAGAACCTGCGAAAGATGTTCCTTGCCATGGCAAAGGATATCCGGGTCATCATCGTTAAGCTGGCAGACCGTCTTCACAATATGCGTACCGGTCAGTACTGGAAGCCGGAAAAGCAGAAGGAAAAAGCAAGAGAGACTATGGAGATCTATGCTCCTATTGCAGACCGTCTGGGTATTTCCAAGATCAAGATCGAATTAGATGACTTATCACTTAAATTTTTAAAGCCGGAAGTCTACTATGACCTGGTAGAAAGGTAGATCTGCGTAAAGATGCCAGGGAAGCCTTTGTCCAGTCTATTGTAAGATGAAGTAAAGGCACATTTAGACGAAGCAGGTATTGAAGCTACTGTAGGCGGCAGAGTAAAGCACTTTTTCAGTATTTATAAGAAAATGTTAAAGCAGAACAAGACTCTGGACCAGATCTATGATCTTTTTGCTGTTCGTATTATGGTAGATACGGTAAAGGACTGTTATGCGGCACTTGGCGTGATCCATGAAATGTACAAGCCGATTCCTGGTCGTTTTAAAGACTATATCGCTATGCCGAAGCAGAATATGTACCAGTCTCTGCATACAACTCTGATCGGCAGCACCGGACAGCCATTTGAGATCCAGATCCGTACTTATGAGATGCACCGCACCGCTGAGTATGGTATTGCTGCTCACTGGAAATACAAAGAGAGCGGAAGCGGACAGGTTGCTGCAGGAAAAGAAGAAGAAAAATTAAGCTGCTGCGCCAGATCCTGGAATGGCAGCGTGATACAGATGATTCCAAAGAGTTTTTAAGCATGGTAAAGGGCGATCTTGATCTGTTTTCTGACAGCGTTTACTGCTTCACACCATCTGGTGATGTAAAGACTCTTCCAAGCGGCTCCACACCCATTGATTTTGCTTATTCTATACACAGTGCAGTGGGAAATAAGATGGTTGGCGCAAGAGTCAACGGAAAACTGGTTCCTATTGAATATCAGATCCAGAATGGAGACCGTATTGAGATCATCACCTCCCAGAATTCCAAGGGACCAAGCCGCGACTGGCTGAAAGTGGTACACAGCACACAGGCTAAAAATAAGATTAATCAGTGGTTCAAGACCCAGATGAAAGAGGATAATATCATCCGCGGCCGTGATGCCATTGACCGTTATTGTAAAGCAAAAGGCATTAATCTGTCGGAACTTTCCAAACCGGAATTTATGGAAAAGGTAATGAAACGTTATGCCTTTAAGGATTGGGATTCTGTGCTGGCATCTATCGGACATGGCGGCCTGAAAGAAGGCCAGGTCATCAACAAGATGTTAGAAGAACGGGAGAAGAAGCTAAAACGGGAGATCACGGATACAGAGGTTTTAGACGGTATTGCTGATACTGACGGAAGAAGCGGTGAAGCTACAGTCCGTAAAAATAAGAGCGGGATCGTGGTCAAAGGACTTCATGATCTGGCAGTGCGTTTCTCCAGATGCTGTAATCCGGTACCTGGTGATGAGATCGTTGGTTTTGTTACCAGAGGAAGAGGTGTTTCCATTCATCGTACGGATTGTATCAATGTGATCAACCTGCCGGAAGATGAAAGAGGAAGACTGATTGATGCAGAGTGGCAGGTAGAGGAAAATCCTTCCAGTACAGAGCAGTATTCCACAGAAATCCAGATTTTTGCAAACAACCGGATCGGTCTTTTTGCAGATATTTCCAAGGTATTTACAGAAAAGCAGATCGATATCACTTCCATGAACGTGCGCACCAGCAAGCAGGGTCGTGCGACGATCATTATGACTTTTGATATCCATGGAACAGAGGAACTGAACCGTATTACAGATAAGATCCGCCAGATCGACGGTGTTCTGGATATCCAGAGAACCACCGGCTGATAAATTTGTGCCTGTAACTGTTTGCGACAGCAGGCGGTTTGTATAATAAAAGGAGAATTATGAGCAATAACTTCAGGATAAAGACCATGGTGCTTGGAATGGTAAGCACAAACTGTTATCTGGTCTACAATAACGATATAAAAGAAGGCGTAGTGGTAGATCCGGCAGATAATGGAGCCTATATTTTAAATAAATGCAGCGAACTGGGGGTAACACCGGTGGCAGTGCTTTTGACACATGGGCATTTTGACATATTATCGGAGTGCCTGAGGTAAAACGGGCGTTCCACCTTCCTGTCTATGCTTCTGAAACAGAAGATGCCATGCTGGCAGATACGTCTTTGAACCTGTCCTGTCATCTGCCGGGGAAAACAGACCAGTTTCCATGCAGATGTGCTGGTCCGTGACGGAGACGAATTAGATCTTCTGGGCTATAAATGGAAGGTGATCGCTACTCCCGGACACACATCTGGTTCTGTCAGCTATTATATTCCCCAGGAGGGAGTCCTTCTTTCCGGCGATACGCTGTTTTATGAGTCTTACGGCCGTACAGACCTGGCAACAGGAAGCAGCAGTGATATAACAGATTCACTTTTAAACAAATTATTTGTGCTTCCGGAAGATACCATGGTTTATCCGGGACATGGTGATCCAACTACCATTGGTTATGAAAAAGAACACAATCCTATTCCGTATTACAGATAGAAAGCAGGAAAAAAATGATCGGATTATTAATACAGGATAATGCGTATGAACAGGACATCAGAGAACTTCTGATGTCTTTTTATCCGGGTGAGACTTATGCCCATGAAGTAAAAGAGAACATTGATTTTTATGTGCAGACCAGATTAAAAGATGGGGAAGCTGTCATTGGGATCTGGGAAAAACTGGAAAATGGGGGAAGAAAGTGCTGGCGCAGCTGTTAATGCAGCTGGTGTTGAAGCAAAGGATAGCGCAGTAGCTGTTGAAAAGCAGACGGATTCAAACATGTCCGCCCCAGAAGGACTGGAAGGCTGGACACTGACCGCCCATTTTGCAGGAAAAGCAGACTTATCAGACCACTCCGCTACCAAAAATGTGATAAAAAAATTATTCTACCAGATGCTTGTAGGACGCACCGGCCATGAACTTCCATGGGGATCTCTTACGGGGATCCGTCCTACCAAGATCGCGTTGAGCCGTCTGGAAGATGGCTGGAAAGAAGACGATATCCGCAGGTTCATGAAGGAAACTTATATGACCAGTGATGAAAAGATCGATCTGAGCGTTGAGATCGCAGCAAGAGAAAAGCGCCTGATGGAACCGATTAATTATGACAGTGGATATAGTCTGTATGTAGGTATCCCGTTCTGCCTACTACCTGCCTATATTGTTCCTTTACCTCTTATCCTATCAGCAAGTGGAAAGGCCGTACGGGACTGTATCTGGAAGCTTTATTTAAAGAACTGGAATATACAGCAGAAAAGATGAAGGGAAGACCTCTTGACACCATTTATTTTGGCGGCGGTACACCTACTTCACTGCCGGCAGAGGACATTGATGCTATTTTATGCAAATTAGAGCAGCTGTTTGATACAAAAAATGTTCTGGAATTTACTGTAGAAGCAGGCCGTCCGGACAGCATTACAGAAGAAAAGTTAAAGGTTTTGGCTTCCCATGGCATCAGCCGTATTTCTATTAATCCCCAGACAATGAACCAGAAGACCTTAGACTGATCGGACGCCGTCATACAGTGGAAAATGTAAAAGAAAAATTCCATATGGCAAGAGCGCTGGGATTTGACAACATCAACATGGACCTGATCATGGGACTTCCAGGAGAAGATCTGGATGATGTAAAACATACTTTAGAAGAGATCGAAGCTTAAAGCCGGATTCACTTACCGTTCATTCTCTTGCGATCAAACGTGCTGCAAGACTTAATATGTTTAAAGAAGAATATGCAGACTTAAAGATCAGCAACACACCGGAAATGATCGCCTTAAGTGAAGCCTGTGCCCGCAGAATGGGCATGGAACCGTACTATCTCTACCGCCAGAAAAACATGGCAGGCAACTTTGAAAACGTAGGTTATTCCCTTCCGGGAAAGGCATGTCTGTACAATATTTTGATCATGGAGGAGTTAGCAACAATCGTCGCCTGCGGCGCCGGAACTACCACAAAAGTGGTGTTCCCGTCTGAAACCGCAGAGAGCGCTGCGAGAATGTAAAGGAAGTAGAACAGTATATCAGCCGGATCGATGAGATGATCGGGCGGAAAGAGAAGATTCTTTACTAAAATGCTTGCAAAATCAGGAAGTTCATTACAATAAAAAGGAATAGTATAGTATATAGAAAGTACTAGTATATCGTTTTCAAAATAACTATACCACTCACTTGTCTGGGAATCTGATCGCACAGTTCTAAAAGCTTCAGCGTAGCCTGCTACGCCTGCATTTTTAGACCTGCATACTCAAATCCGCATCCTATGTGATTAGTACAGTTATTTACGAAATGATGTACTAGTAGAATTAAAATGTACTTAAAAGATTAGGGAGAAAAATATGGCATTAACAAAGAAGCCGGTTACCGCATGAAAGATATCACTCCTGCAGAGATGCAGATCCGCGAATATGTTATGAACCAGATCCGCGAGACCTACAAGGGCTTCGGCTTTTCTCAGATCGAGACTCCTTGTGTAGAGCATATTGAAAACCTGACCAGCAAGCAGGGCGGTGACAATGAGAAGCTGATCTTTAAGATCTTAAAGAGAGGTGACAAGCTGAATTTAGAGACTGCAAAGGAAGAAAATGATCTGGCAGACAGCGGTCTGCGTTATGACCTGACATTGCCGTTGTCCCGTTATTACGCAAATAACGCAGCAAACCTTCCAAGTCCTTTTAAGGCATTACAGATGGGAAGCGTATGGAGAGCAGACCGTCCTCAGAAGGGCCGTTTCCGCCAGTTTACCCAGTGCGATATTGATATTTTAGGCGATCCTACCAGTCTGGCAGAGATCGAACTGATCTTAGCTACCACCACTGCATTAAGCAAGATCTGCCCGGACAATGCATTTACTGTAAGAATCAACGACAGAGGTATCCTCTTTGGCATGGCACGTTACTGCTGGTTTTGCAGAAGAGGCTATGGACAGTGTTCTGATCACACTGGATAAAATGGACAAGATCGGTTT
>ENA-OQBT01000691-OQBT01000691.1-human-gut-metagenome-genome-assembly--contig:-NODE-691-length-18717-cov-5.621194_pt1 | contig 18717 bp, 20 predicted proteins | sample MGYA00242749_ERZ504557 | MGnify/ENA primary metagenome ERZ504557 (study PRJEB26092, sample SAMD00036243) | human gut metagenome | host: Homo sapiens | study: EMG produced TPA metagenomics assembly of... | reverse complement strand
GGCGGGTAGAAACCGTATTCTCTCAATTGAGTGGTCAGTTAAATGCAGAAAGAGTGTTAGCCAAAAGCTTTCAGGGGTTATGTACCCGTCTGGTTAATAAAGTACTGGCATACAATCTCTGTATTGCGTTGAATAGTATTTTCGGTGAAACCTGTGAACTTGGAAAAATCAAAAAATTGATATTCTAAAAATTTTATTTTTTAATATCTGTAGGGATTCTTTGCGGTTTTACAGGTTTTCACATAATCTATTTGAAGTAGCACAATAGGTTAATTTATATTCTTTTCTTGTTAAAGTATTTAATATCTTTCTTCCTTCATTTACCGACACATTTACTGCTTCAATACCAACATCAATGTCACCACTAACATACCTTAATTTGAATAATACGAATAAAACTTCCGCTTTGTCATAACATTTTACTCCTTCCTAATTTGATTTAACTTTTCTGACCGCAGTCACACCCGTTAGAAATTCTGTTGTCCTTTGAAATCATCCGAAAATGCGGAATGCCCTTATCATCATAGGAACTTTTATAATGGCAAAAAGCAACGTGGCTGCACAAAATACTTAACCATTCCTGATGATTTAAGACTCTCTGTCTATAGAAACAGTAAATACTTTAAAAGCACTTATTCTCTCCGTACAGAATGTGAACGGTACAATTCCCGTTTCTAAAATACTGGTCAGGAACGAGTAGGTCAGAAATAAAAACTCTGTCACAAGATTAAATACACTTGCACATATCAGTTTGTTGGCAGTTGCGGTCGCAGCAATCACTCCACATTCCAGCCAGCCTTACCGTTAAGCTGAAAACCATGAAACGGATCACATGATTTAAAATTACTCCATACTGCCTAATCTTCGTAAGTTTTGGACTTACATTAGATTTACTATGCTATTAAATATGAATTTTCATAAACAAACCCTACTACGCGCCAAATCTCACATTTATATTCGAGTATTTTGCTCATCTCTAGATTTAACTTTAGTGCTCTCTTTTCCATTTTTCAACATTATGTCCCTTATGTACTCTTTTTTGACCCTAAACTGCAAACAAATCAAATTAATTCTATATGACTCTCAAACATTCATACCCTGTAAACGTTTATAAAGTATCCCACCATACCCATTCATAAATCCAAAATTTATTTGTTCTTGCGGTAACAAATGGACAATTTGTTCTTCCAACTCATCTTTCGGTAATTCAACATCCCGATCTCTTTTAACGGGTATCCCATATTCTTTCATTTTCTCCTGCGTGATTTCCAAAATCCAAAAATTGCCACAATTACCATGGCACAGACAATCACTATCTCTTTTCCAATACTCCTTCAATTTTTTATAAGCTCTTTTGATATCCAGTTCCAATCTATTTTTCCATTTTTTATCCTCTACAAACTCATAACACAGAATTCTAGAATACAAAATTCCAGCCGCTCCATGGCACCATGCTACTGATCCAATAGGATTAGAAGATACTACTTTCCCCTGTTCTCTGGTGTCTTTCCAGTTATTTATTGTCGGATCATACAACGAATTTTCATAGTCCCAGATCTTATCTGCAATTTCTTCATACATAGTTCGTCCTGTATACTTACTCAATGCAAGAATCGGAATTAAAATCCCACTATTCCCATGAGCTAAGCCGGACATTGGCGGAATTTCTTCTTGTATTCTCCATCCAATCCCCTGTTCTTGCACCTCCACTGATTTCAATAAGATTTGAATTGCTTCTTCTCCGGCTTGCAAAAACCTCGCATTTCCCGTACTGCCATAAAGCAATAAAAAACTCCACACTGCTCCTGCATTTCCTGATAACAGATCATATCTCTGATCTTGCTTCAGTAATTTTCTAACAATTTCGGAATGTTTTTCAGCATATCGCAAATAAATCTGTTCATTGCTTCTTTTATACAAACACAAATACGCATAAACTATAGATCCCTCTCCCTCATAAAGTCCAGTCTTACTGGAATCCAAATTTTTTAAGGAACGTATCCCATTTTCAGTATATATGAACATTTCACTTTTTAATGTATCATACACTTTCGTTGCCTGTGGTCTCTTCGCTGTTTTTAGCTCATAGAATAAAAGTAACATGCCTGCAAGACCACTATACAAATAATGATTCATTGGCAAAAGTCTCCAACTCGCACCATTTTGATCCGATAATTGAGTCGTTAACCAATTTACCTGTGTTTTCTCGCGATTCCATATTGCATGTCGTAATATCCTACTTTCTAATTGTTCTATTGTAACCTTCTCAAGTTGATTTCTTCTTTCCTTCCACTTTTTATCATCCATAGAATAGACATGATTTTCATAATTACATCGATTTCCGGAGAAAAGTTCAATTGACATTCGAATATATTCTTTTTGTACGTTCATATCTGAAACACTCATTTTTTTGATTTTCTCGATGAATACTTCCCATGCTGTCTTGGAAAAATGCTTATTATCAATTTCTTTTCCATCATGTATCAAATATTTCCCACACACTGAACAGGAAAAATAAGGAATATTTCCATTTAATAAATCTTGAATCTCGCTGTCCACAACCTCCTGTTCCGTTTCATTTCGCCCCTTCCATAATGAATAGAATAACGTTTCTCTTTCCGCCCCGTCTCTCATCACACTTGGATGATAAGAGGCAGACAGCAGCATACTATATTGCTGCGTATTCATTGTCACATATCGACTATTTAAGTTCTGCAGAAAAAGTGACCTTTGTAATAATTCTTTCTTATTTTCCAAAATTTTTACATACGCTTTTTCAAATCCATCCAATAAATCCTGTATATATTGAATCGGATTACAGTCCTTTCCTCTTATTTTTACTAAATTTTGAACCGCTTTTGTCTCAGGATATCGATATTCGATTCTCATATTTGCTGTTCTTCTATTAACGATTACCGGAACTTTAAAGCCATATTTCTGCCCACCTTTTCCTGAAATCCCACTACTGTCGATATTTAAATTTTGCCAAGCATAAGGAAGAAGCCCCGAACATAATACCGAATCTGCCAAATGCTGATTGATAGCATCTTTTATTTCATCTGTGTTATGTTCCCTTTTTCCATAAGTCAGAGCTTCCAAATCGACCAACACTGGATATTCCCCTGATGCAATCACATTTTCAAAATGCAGATCTCTTGTTCCCAAACAATATACTAAAACAAGTTGTATCCCGAAACGCTGATAATATCTTTTTACTTGTTCTTCCGTATCGCAGCTATCGTGTTTCACGATACTGCACCAGCTATGATTCTCATAAGATAGGATCGGATATTTATAACAATCTAATCCCACCTTATCAGATATCCATTCTAACAAGTTCAAAAATCCCAGTTCATTTTCCATACTTCTTGGCTTATATAATAAATCCAAAGAATCATCCAGTGTAACCACTACCACACTTTTTCCTTGATTATGCACATCAGACAACCCTGATTTTATATTAGTAATCCTTTTCACAGAATTCCCTTTGCATAATTCATTCTGAATCTCACTCTTGTTATCCACAAAATTTTCTACTACTTCAGAATAATATCCAACAGCTTGATAAATTTTTTCTTCAATACATCTCCATAAAATTGGGTATTTTTGAAACAGTTCTTTTTTGAAATCACTGGTTCCAACTATCTCTGAATAAAAGAACTCATATTCCTCTCTTTCATCTTGTCCATGAAGTTTTTTCTGCTGTTTATACAGATGCATTTCTGCAATTAATGTTCTAATACACACTTCTTGCAATATATTTATCAAATATGTCTGAAAGCACTCGTATACGTACTCTGAAATCGCATCAGAATTTTTTCCTATGGTTTTTACAAATAGTGCTCGTCCATATTGTAAAAACGGATCATAAAATCGCGGAAACTCAATACTTTCATCTAATTTCTGTTCTACTTGTAAGTTCGGTTCCAAGCAAATCATGCTATGATAAAATTCCATAAAACGTTTCTTTAATTTCACATTATCTCTAACTGCATACTCATTTCCATTCACATATCCATAAAAGTTGATGTTCTCTCTATACATCTGATTGAACATTGTTTCTCCCAACAGATTTCTCCAATATTCCTTTCTTGCCTCAGACTGTTTTTCTTCACAATTCATTGTTTCATATATTCGCTCCGACAAATAATACATTTTTTTTACATTCATGTCTCTCTTCCTCCGCCACTCTATAAACGTACATATAAAATGAGCAGAATGCTTTTTCACCACACTCTGCCCATAAAAAATTTTTTATATTTTAACAACAATAAATTGTCAAAAATGCACTGCACCCTACGGTGTGTGAAGATACTATTTCATTCTCTTGATCTCCTGGTATCATTTTTTCGATTTCCTGCATTTCTTCCAATAAATTTCCCGCATACATTTCTAACACTCTGCTATCTGCCATTTTCCATTTCTCCTTTGAACTTCGATACTCACACATTAAAAAATGTTATTTTAGTAGTAAATATTTTTTCTTTTTCCTCATATGTAATAAGCCCCTGATATTTATCTACTATTCTCTGCATACTTTTTATCCCATATCCATGTGCGCTCCTTTCTTCTTTTATCGTTTCAAAAACACCTTGTTTTCTTATGCAAGGTATTTCAAACGTGTTAAGCAACTCTATTGAAAGTAACTGATTAATCTGTTTAATCTGAATCTTAATCCATTTTTCTTCTGTTTCTACCAAGCAACATGCTTCTATTGCATTATCTAATAAATTACCAAATAGGGCACACGTCTCCTGCTCTGTCATCGGAATTCCAGTCAATAACATGGTATCCATTTCATATCGAATACCTGATTTTTGTGCCACTACTCTCTTTTGTTCTAAGATAAAATCTAAGATTTTAATTCCTGTATAAACTTTAGGTACTGTTCTTTGGAATTCTTCACTCACCTGCTTTACATACTTCTGAAGATTCTCATATTCCTCATTTTTAAGATATTCCTGAACAACCAGAAAATGATGTTTTGTATCATGGATCAATTCCCGATTGTGTTCCATCACATCTAGCATTTCGCAGTATTTTTGATGCTGCAATTGTTCCTCCATAACAAGAGTATTGTTTTCTTCTTGAAGAACTCTATTTTTCACCCACAGGATCATCAAAAAAATAAGCACAGCAATTACCACTGACATAGAAACTAACGATTTAATTCCTTGCAATTCTCGTCTTCCCATTGCCATATCTGAAATAATCACTTGATAGCCTCTCACCAAAATAGAGAAAAATACCCCCATCATTAAGAATATATATTTAAATCTGTCAATACTTTTTTCTACCTCATATTTTTTAATACCATTTAAAATACAAGCAACACAACTTCTACTACAAAAATAGATTACTATTTTCTCTATCTGATATCCTGAAAAATAAATGTTCTCAGCAAACATATCTTCTATCATACACATCCCGAAGAAAGCAAAGAAAAAATCTAGCAATGCAATACTTGAAAAATAAACAATTGTTATACTTACCAGAAGAATAAAATCCTTTCTTTCAATGAGCAAAATTATCAATACTACTAAAATGATAGTAAATAAAAACATCGTATTAGAAAAAAATAAGAAGCTTCGATTGATTGCCATTAACACACCTGTACTCCAAATACTGATTTGTATCATAATTCGTTGCCATTTTAATAATTGCTCCTTTTCGATACATACAGCATATAAAAATTGATAGTACATCCATACTTCCCACAAGGATAAAAACAATAATAACACTTTTCCTGTAAATGCTTGTAGCATCTATCTCCCTCCCCAATATTTCGCAATATCTAATTTCACCTCTTTTAACCGATATCGACTAATGGAAAGTTGGCTCTGATCACTTAAGAATAATTTATTTCCTTCCAATTTCAAAATGTGTTTGGCATTCACAAGGTATGCACGCTCTATCTTTAAGAACCCATTTTCTTCTAAAAGTTCCCAAACCTGATTTAAAGAAATACGCTCCTTATATTCTCCTTCTGTCGTCACGTAATACACATATTTTGTTTCTTTCCCTTTATATACATATATAATATCTCTAAAGTATATTTTCTTTTGTATCCCATTTGTTCCTATAACGCGGAATTGTGCATACTCATGTTGTATTTGGTTTAATAATTTACGTGTAATCTGTGGCAGACGTATCTCCATATCCTCTTTTAATATATATTGATACGCACTAATCCTATAGCTTTCCACCGCATATTCCATATACGCAGTAATATAAATGATATAAAGATTCGGCACATCTTTTTGTAATCTTTTTCCCAACTCTAATCCATTCATTTCCAGCATCTGAATATCTGAAAACAGAATATCAAAACGTGTCTTTTTCTGGACCTCCTCTAAAAAATCTTCCGCACAATCATAGCTTCTGATTTCTACTGACTCCTGCTCTTTTAAAATCTCCTTTATACATTGATGAATCTTCAATCGCATGATTTCTTCATCATCGACAATTCCTATTCTTATCATGTCTATTCCCCTCAAAATGTGTAGTATTCTTTCTTATTCACGTCATAAAGAATTGCATCTTCTTGAATATATAATTTAAATGTTTTTTCCCATAAGTTCTCATTGTCACTTTTGCTAATGATTTTTCCAGAATGATAAATGTATGTCCCGGTATTCTTATTTTTTATATTCCCTAAAATGTCATTCACTGCCTCTGACACTTTCATGGAATGTAACTTTGGATTCCACTTTCCTAAAATCTTCCGTATTGCACTTTTATTTAATGCAACTTTTTTTCCAAAATATTGAATGGGAAACACTTCTTCACGGGTTAAACATAAAAAATCAAGAACTGTTTGAAAAATTTCTTCTCCGTCTGCATAGGAAAATCCCAATTCCAAATATGCATACATATGCCAAACAGCTTTTTCTAAATAAGAAAACTCTCGACTTCTCTATATTTCTCCGTTAGATAAACAATACAATTCAATAGAACTTGTTTACTAGATATGCCTGTACTCTCTGTTCCTGAAAGAACCAATTTAATGGTCTGAACCTCAACACCGTTATATAACATTTTACTACAACCTCCTTTATTTCCATAGTATCTCGATATTTCGTATTTGTAAATATATTGCAAATACGTAAATTCATTTCTGTCAATACTATTGCTAAAATGAAAGAAAGAAGCAAAGGAGGTTTCAACATGCAAATTGGTGAACGTATTAGATGTTTACGCATTTCCAAAGGATTAACACAGTATGATCTTGCCCAAGCTATTCATATTTCATCTAGTTTTATGAACCGAATTGAAAAAGGTTCCTCTACCGTTTCGATTGAATATGTTTGTAGTATTGCCAATGCCTTAGATGTAACACCCCAGGACATTCTTTGCGATATTTTCGTTGCCCCAGAAACAGCTTCTATTTCTGAACAAATAAAGCTTCTTTCTGAAAAACTTCCGCCTGACAAACAGCTACTCCTATTAAATACCTTAGAATTCATAATGATTCAATCGAATTTATTATAACAATATCTTTTTATTTTTTAAGCTATTGACCTTTAATAGTATATTTTTAGACCTTAAACAGGATATTGTATTTAATATTTATATTTTCTCTATGGCTATTAAATACAATATTCCTATTTCGCTTTCAACTACAAATCCCCTATGCTATTGCTCAACAAATACGCCCTCTGATAATTTCTCATTTCATCCGCTGGCCGGAACATCAATCTTTTGATCTGCTCTTCTGTCAACCCCTTTTCCAGACACTCGACAATCATTTCTTTCTGCTCTATACTCAGCTGATCCGCATATCGCTCCATACATTCCAAAATGCTGCCTGACAGATCATATTGTTGTACATCTGAAAATCTTTGCTTTTCCTTCAAATCCTGAAAGAATGTTACATCTTCTGGAACCTGTGATTGCCCCGCTCCTACTGTTTGTCTGACGGATTCTGCCCGCTCTTTTCTTGCCTGCATAAACTGTGCTTCAATCTCCTGTTCCATTGGCTTTGGATACTTTCGGAAATTCAAATACAAAAAGGCTTCCCGATCAATCTCCCGGTAGTAGATCCCCTCTTCTTTTTTTGCCATCTCCTGATAGGCATCCCGTTCTTCCCGATTCAAAAACTGAATCTGCTTTTTCGATTCCAGGGTGAAATATAATCGCTGTTCTTCATCAAAAATTACTTTCACTGGGTGATGATATCCCGTCTTCCCTGCCAATTGTTCCATTTGCTTCCACTCCGGGGTCTGAAATGGGATTGCCTTTTCATCGAAAATTGGATACTGACCTTCGATGAAGATTAGACAATGCTTTCGACTCATTCGTTTAACCGCCGCAGGAGTCATCAGACTTCTTCCCAGTTTCTGGTTTTGAATATTGGAGTTTCCGTGTGCCCCAAATGTCCGACCATCATTCCGGACATCAATGGTCATCTCCCCCAACAACTCCGAAATATATTTATGGGTACTTTTAGCTCCTGGACCCGATCCCATATAGATGGTAATGGCACAGTTCTCCACAAAGATTTCCCACTTATCCTGTTGAAACAAGGCTTTGATCTGTGCAATGGATTGTAAAATCGGAACAATGGACATATTCCTTCCCCGGATCGTTCCCATCAAAGATTCTGTTTTACTTGGTTTTGGTCCTGCATAAAATTCATCCGCCCACAGCCTGACATGAATGGGCAATGCCCCTCCGCATTCATGGTCTGCCGTATGGATCAGCACATCAAACATGGTGGTATAAAACATGGAAATCAAAAAATTAAAAGACGGATCGTTGTCTGGCATGACCAAAAACAACGCCGTCTTTTTCCCCGGAATATTCTCTGCCCCAGTTCCCAGACTTCGAATCTCCATATCATCGGCCTCTAAAATTCTTTTGATTGCAGGTGTTTCACACAGTCGCAACATAGCGTTTACCATTAAGATTACGCAACTGACTGTTTCCTGTGCTTCCATATTTCCCTTGAGTTTCCGGTAGTCCCGTACTGGTGGATATTCTGGGCCATATCTTCTTGCAAGATCGTCCATTTTTTCCTGTAACCGAGTACTGTTTTCTTCCGATCCTGGCTGCATCTCTAAATTTGCCAATGCTAAAACCCGTGGCAATGTAGCGGCCTGGTACTGTTCCGGATGTTCTTTTTTCTCCCGTTCCTGCCGCAGCCACTCATAGGAAAATAAAGACATGAGATACAGACTGACTGCCTGATCCCAAAAAGGCTCCCCTTTCATTGCATCCGGTGGCTTCACAGACTCCTGCAGATTAGTAATCAACTTGACCAATCCCACTTCATCCCGAATGTACACAAACGGATTCCATCTGTCGGACTCTTCCGGATTGATGAGGTTTAACACCTTTACTGCGATATGCTTCTCTTTTAAATAATTTCCTGTTTTTCGCAGCAATTCCCCTTTGATATCCAATACAACGTTCGTCATGGAAGCCAATAAAAGGTTCGGAATCACGATAGATGTGGATTTGTAACTTCCAGAACCTCCCAGAATCAGAAGGTTCATATTCGACAGTTTGCCATTATCCACTGCTACATTTTTGCTTAACAGTGTATTCTTCGTTTGATCTTTATTTCCCAAATTCCGCTGAATCTGCTTTAAGTCTGCCCACTGCTCAGATCCATACTCCACCCCCATCTGTCGGTTCCGGTAATAATCCATCAGGTAGGTCACAATCCCGATCCACACAATCAGCGCAATTCCAAGAAATGTAAATGTCAGATCATTCCACCAATTCTGCAATGGATGCAACAAGATGTAGACAAACTGATTCTGCCAATTTTCCAATGTTACCCCTTCCAGTTTTACCAGACCACTCAGATAATACGCAGTAACCATCAGCAATACAAATAAACTGAGTAAAAGTCCCCATGGTAATTTTCGTCTCTCTACCATATCTTAGATTCCTTTCTTTGGAATGGTCGGAACCTTGGATGGAGCCTGTTTTATTACATTTTGAATCATTTCTTTTTCTGCAGTATTTTTCTGCAGGGATTCTTTCTTACCAAATTTTCTGGACACAGGTTCATACCGTTCTGCATACAACCGTTCTCCTGTACTTCTTTTTTCAGATGGAACCATACTTCCATCTGCATTTAAGATTAGCTGCTTCTCTTTTCGTTCCACAAATCCGATGTATGTTTTTCCATCATCTGTTCGAAATACCTGCTCTGTAGGTAACACCAACGTCTGCTCTCCATCTCCCCAGGTCCCTGGAATTCTGCTTGCAAACATTCCACGCCTTTCCATATCCCAGCTACTTGCCAATTGAGACTCCTGAACCAGTGTCTCATGATTGATTGTAATTTCAATAAACTCTGGATTATTATGAAACTCCTGATACTGCTCATTATTCATTGATCGAATCGATTGTTCCTGTTGCAATACCTTTTGTTCCAGTTCTCCCGGTTCCTGCCCCTCGTATTTACGAACCGCTTTCTGGATTGCTTCCGATGATGTATCCACATAAGCTTCTTCCTTCATCACACCAGTTTCCCTATACTTTCCCATATCCATGGTTTGAAAGTCCGGGATCTCTTTTCCCTCTGACAGACACTGCTCCTGATACATTCGGTACCAATGTTCCACTTTTGCCAGATCTGCATTGGCTACCACAACCTGGATTTCCCCATCCCCACCTGTAAATCTGGCAGAATAGAATAGTTCACCTGCAGTACTGCAAAATCATCTGTTAACAAATCTATCTTCTGTTCTACCGGAATACTGACAATGCTGGTTCTTCCACTGGTCAGATGGTTTAAGTTCTGCAGTTCATGTTCTCCCCCTTTCATCTCTGCCATTAAAAACCGGTCATACCAAGCCTGAAATTTTAGTTGATCCTCTCCATAAATTGCCACCTGAACCAGCCCATCTGTCTGATTCAGATCTGGCAGTTCCACATACCGCACTCCCCGCTCTTCCATCTGATGGACAAATCCCGTCTTTTCTAATTCCTTCCAACTTCCAACCGGAATATTTATGATCTGGTAATTTCCTTCGGTCAGTTTGGCAAATTCCTGAAAATTCTGAAATTCCCTTCGGTTTAATAGTCCTTCTTTATACATTCTCGCAAAGTGCTGGATCAGCAGGATTGTTCCTGCCGCTGTTAGTTTAAATACCGGATCCATCATAATCCCCAGTCTGCCGACTCCTTGCAGTGCCATCAATACTTCCTGTTTTCCTCGTTCGTTCTCCATATCTACTCCTTTTGTCGTTCCTGATAAGTTTCCAATACAGTCTGAAAAATCGCATCCCGTAGCCGTTTGGAAGGACTGTATATCACATCTTGGTATCCCTTTTTCTCACTGTAATATTGGGGCATCTGGCAAAACACCCCATATTTCCCTTGTTTTAATAGAATCCCTTTCACCGTAACTCCAAGGACACGGATCGTTGCTTCTCCTACAAGGAAGTTCTTCTTTCCTTTCGGAAATATCTGCAGATGCACAACTTCAATTGGGGGAAGATACAAATCTTTTGTGATTTCCATCTGGATTGCTTCCCGAACTGCCTCTGTGATCTGGTTTCGTAGTGAATCTTCCACGATTACCAAATCCTCCCATCGTTCTCCCTGCTTTCTTCTGGGAAAGCTGACAAAGGCCTCCTTGATTCCTGCTCCTTTTTCGCATGTCAAAATCCGTATCTGAAATGTCAGCAGCTGATCCAAGGTAATGGTTCCATACCCCCAGACTGTTCCCTGATTCTGATCTGGCAGGTAGATCTGTACCTGTATCTTCATCACGCTATCCCTCCTTTACCTTTTTCTTTTGATTCCATGGCTTTCTCCGACTGCCCCAAAACATTTGTGGATGCTCGGAAAGCAACTGCTTGATTCGCTCCATTTGTTCCACGGAAAGACAGGATTTTGCCAAATACAACACTTCTTCCATTTCCTCGCCTTGTTCCAGACAATCCAGCAAATAACTCTTTTGCTCCTGGCTAAACTTCTCTTCTTCTAACACCTGTTTGACAAATTGATCCATTTGCGCCTGTTTCCTATGTAGCTGTGTTTTCCGCCGTTTTTTCTTCCACAGTCGGTTCCAAAGACTCCACGATTTCTCCTCTTCCATCCTGTTTATTTCCATCTGCTGGAATTGTTCCTTGTATTTTCGCCGTTCTTCCAACCACTGCTCTTCCCGCTCCTTTAAAGTTTGTTTTTCTTGCTCCAGATACTGCAGAATCTGTAACACTTCCTCCTGTAGTCTGGACAAAACAGTTGCCTGTTTCTCTCCCCCTTCTTCCATCTGCTTTTGCAATGCGTTCATCTGGGTTTGGATTTCCTGCCGATCCTGAAACTTCTGTTTGAGAAACTGCGCCCGGATATCCTGAATCTTTTTCAGTCCTTGTGGTTTCATTGCTTGTAATTCTGCCCCGGGTATCTGATCCAAGGCACATACATACAGCCATTCCCGGATGCGCCAGGCATATCCTCATTTAGGATTTCCAGGGCATCTATGGGAAGCTGCATCCATTGTGCCAGAAGCATCTGGTATTCTTTGACCTGTTCTTCTGTTATTTCCTGTTTCTTTTCCACTGTGTTCCTCCTTTTCTTTGCGGTTTCTTCGGATCCCACCGAATTTCTTTCAATCCTGGATGTAGTGATTGCTTAGGAAATGCTCGGATTTGTTTGTGTTCTTCATCCATCTGTTTGATCTGACGGATCAATCGCTTCTCCTGACGGATCTCCTGTAGTTGTTCCTTTCCCGTTTGAATCTGATCCACTCCCTTTGGCAATTGTGCCTGCAACCGTTCCAGTTCATCTAATACTTGTTCAAATCGATCTTCCATACTGGGATCTGAGCCAACTCGCTTTCCAGATCCTGATATTTTTGATAAATCCCATGATTTTGAAGCTCCCACTCCAGACTACACTGCTGTTTCAATCTCTTTTCTTCTTGTAAGACTTCCTGTTCCCGTTGCTCCAATGCTACCCTGCTTCGAATGTCCATTCTTACTAAATACCTGCAATCCTCCCGCAATTTACGGATTTCCGACAAGTGTTTTCTCATGGCTCCTGTATTGGCTGCATAAGGATTCCCTTTGGCATACCGGTTCTGAATCTCATAAATATCCCGGATATGGCTTGCCTGGTACTTTCCTATTCGATACGTTCTATTCCATCTTTCATGACTTCGGCAAACTTTTATTTTGGGTGGCTTTGGATAAGGATACCGTTTCCATTCTTTCCCAATCCGTTCCCGAATGGAAGCAACTGTATACGCTTCCCCTAATGTTTTCTTTTTCGTTCTGCAGGATTTCTTCTGTCCAGGCAGCTTCAAAGACAAAATTTCTCCTTCTTCCCGGGATGTTCCTTCCCGGATCTGGTAATGCATGGATCTCATCTGCTCTAAAAATTCCTCATATGTTTCGGACTTGGAAATCGCATAGTCGATGTCTGCACGGATCCATGTTTTCCAGCTGCTTTTCCCACCGTCTTTCCATTCTCCGTAAGAAACCCCTTTTTGATTTCCTTTGTCATATTTCAGTTTCGACAGCCCATATTTCACGCAAAGTTTATCTGTGATCGGCTGCATAAATTTTTCCCAGTCCCCACGCTCATAGCGATACTTATAACCTGTAATACGGTTGACCGAATTAAACACAATATGACCATGACAATGCTTCCGATCCGTGTGGATTCCAAATACATAATCATAGTTCTCTCCCAAATATTCCTGACAAAATTCCTGAATGATCTGATAGGCTTTTTCTTCCGTACATTCTCCTGGTTTCCAGCTGATGATGATATGGTATCCTTTTCTTCCATCCAGCTTTCCCCATGTCTGTTTGGTATCCATCATAGTACGATACACTTCTTGTGTCGTGTTCCCGGCATTTCCACCCACCCACAACTGCTCTTTCGTTTTCTCTGGCTTTAAAATATACTCGATGGCATTGTGGAGATTCGATTGGGATTTAATGTTTAATATTTTTGTGATTGCCATAAATTTGTTTGAATTCCTCTTTCATTTCTTCCAGCTGTCGTTCCAAAACGTTCATATTTTTTTGCAGTCGACTAACTGCCGCCATGGGCTCATATCCAATGTGTAACTGTTTGGTTGCCTGGTTGATGTTCGTCCCGATTTTCCGAAACTGATAAGTCAATTCTTTCAAGGATTTTTGGATCTGTATTTCTTCTTGGTATCCAGACCTTTCCAACACTCGTTTTCGGATATAAGCAGACAGATTTTTCGTCCCGTTTCTCTTCTGGGTTTCCACATCTTTTTCTGCCTGTTCACAAAGATATGCATGCTCTTCTGGAGAAAATCGGACACCTACCAATACATTGCGCTTCACTTAAATTCCTCCCAGATCATATCCTTTGAATTCTTCCTCTTGTTGCTTCCTCTTCCCAGCCTGTTCCTGCATAAACTGACGAAATGCTTCCAGATCTGCCCCGTCCACTTGTCCATAGGCTTCTTCTACAATCTTTCGGATTTCTTCATTCTTTTTCGCCTCTTCTTTTGCGGTTTCCAATTCGATTTTGGTTCGTAATTCCTTCTCCTTTTTCTGCAGTTCTTTTCTGCGCTCTTCAACTTTTTCCAGATCTTTCTGTACTTTTTCTAATTGTTCCTGTAGCTTCATTACGTTTACTCCTTTGCTATCATCCTATTTTCCAAATTTTTTCCTCAAATAATGTCAGAGGGCGGCGGGGTATATGGCAGTCTGTTCTCTTCTGTTTTTCTCCTCTGTTCCAATGCAGAATCCAAACATTTCTGCAGCTTTTCCAACTTATAATTCTGCCGGTTCAGTTCCCCTTTGATCTCCTCCAAAACTTCCAGCAGTTGTTCCTCCATTGGTCGTTTCTTTTCTCCCAAAAGCAGGGATTCCACATACGCCTGACCGGATCGATATAGTTCCCGATTCCGGTGTTCAATCACAGCGATTGCCTCTTCCGATAGCCGAAAACTTTTCATCTGTTTCGCCATGCCGTCTCCTTTCTTTCCTTCCCACGCAAAAAGCATACATTTGTACAGCATATTTGTATGCTTTTGTATTGCAAACTTCCAGAAATCTACGGATTTTCTACGCAATTTTCCCAGAGGAAAATTGGCAAGATACGCATAATGTTTAACAAACATCCTGCCATCTTGTAGGGAACGCCCCTAAGACCCCTGGATACTATAAAATATTCAATCTGTAACCTTTCTCTTTTTGCCTTGCAGTTTGGTTTCCTTTCATGGATGAATCTGCAACAACTTTTTCTCTTTGAAATAGTCCATCGTCAGCTTGGTTTGTACATCCTCCGGCTGGATTCCATTGCCTCCATCTGCAAAAAGAAGCTGGCAATCCATGCTGTATTTTTCTTCTGAAAATCGTACCAGCATCGGCTCCATGAACTGTGCTCCTGTGGCACTGGAAAATCCATGTTCCTGTGTCCATGTTCTCAACGCATCTGCCACTTCTCTTTTCGAAATTCCCATCATGGAAAGTGCTTCCTCATTTAACCCTGAAAGCTCCATAGAAAGTGGTTCCTCCGCTTGTTCTTCTGCTTCCTTTTCTGGCTCTGTTTCCTCTGGTTTCTGCTTTGGATCTTCCAGTGTTTCTTCTGATTTTTTCTGTAATTCCTGCTTCACTTTTTCTGGTTTCTGTTCCGGTAATTTCTCCTGTTCCAGAACAACCAGAAAGATTCCGATGCCTGTCAAAATCCCACACAAAAGTATCATGGCTGCCATCATAATTCCGATTCTTTTTCTCACTGCATTTTATCCCCTTTCTTACTTTTCATAACTCAGTAAGTTCTCATTCTTTTCATCCTTTCTTTTTGTTCTAATTTGTCGGAACTCCACCTGGGAACACCCAGCCGATCCACCCCGTATGTCCCTGACAGGTTGCGGTCTGCCAACTGCACCATTCTTCCAGACTTTCCACGGAAAAATAGCCCCGGTTATTGGCCACCATTCCATTCCCAAGATAGATCCCAACATGTCCATATATGCTGCCCATACTTCCGTAGCCACTGCCACACACAATGGCTCCCGGCGGAATGTTTTCCATGCTGGTATTTCCTGTATTTTTATAGTTGTTCCACATATCGATGGCATTCCCATAAGGGATTGTTGGTGCTCCTGCAGCCTGATAAATTCCAGTCACCCACTGAGCGCACATATCCGGGGTACAAGGGTAAATTCCCTGATTCTTAGCGGCATGATCCACGATGCTCTGCATCAGTGGCGTCACCGTTCCATCGTAGTTTCCTCCTCCGCTTTTTTGGTACTCTTCATAAGTCATGTTATCGAACCGGTAGAGGTTATAATTGTCCATGTGCTGCACACATTTTTCCACATAAGAACTATCCGTTGCCCAGCCCGCCGCACGGATTCCATTCATAAATCCTCTGGCATCTTCTTTTGAATATTTTTTATCGTTTTTATTCCGATACGCAGACACCTTACTTGCATAAGGTTCCCGGCTCAACATCCATCCTCTCTGCCGGATACAGGCTCCATAATCCGGATACACGGAAAACGCAGCCGTGATGGTGGTATTTCCATTTCCGGTTTCCTCCCCTGTGGATAGATCTACACCACCAATGGCATACTGGTCTCCGGAAAAATACTTGATTCCAAACAGATTTTTATACTCGTATGCCAGCTGGGAGAGTCCCTGTCCATTGTCTCCACCTGGCCCATATAACCCAAATCCGGATTCCGCAATCACCTGTGCTACCCCAGTAGAGACCGGAATCCCGCTCTCTTCCTGCACGGCAAAAAATGCTTCCATCATATCCTCGGTAATAAAGGGCGGCAGTCCATGTCCGGTGGCCGGCTGTTGGTCTAAAAACCCACCGATCAGGGACATGATCACACTGACAATCAGGGAGATTGCCAATACCGCCACCAAAAGAAAAGCCAGCATGGTCACAAGTACGGTCAAAAGTGCCGCTGCAAGCTGCATCACCATTGCCGCACCGGCCAGTACCACACTTCCAATCGTTGCCCCCACATATTTTACAAAGGATGGCAGATCTCCAACCTGTGCATTCTGTTGTTTGCTATCTTCCAGTTTTGCCCGTTCTTCTCCAATCGCTTGCTGGGCTGCCTGGTTCACTCCTTGGATGTATTCTTTAAAGGTATGTGCGGTTTTCTTCGCTGTTCTGGTGGCAAGGGTAGCCGGAGTAACCGGGGCTGTGCTTCCTGCAGCTGAAGCAGCGGTCTTTTGTGCTCCAGCAGTTCCCGAACTGCCTCCGCTGGAATAGGAGCCCACCACATCCACACCACTCCCTGCCCCCATGCCTCCTATCCTGCCTGTTTTCGCATTTCCGGATTCCCTCTGCATTCTCTCTGGAACAGAACGGACATTCCCCTTGGATTTCTCCGGCATCCGTGGCAAACGTCCTGGTTTCCAAATCCTCGCCTGTCCTGCCATTCCCGTTCTTTGCTTTCCCAAACGAATCCTGCCAGACTGCAAAAAAACCAGATCTTCCCGCAAATCATCCGGACTCCTTTCAGCTCCTGCGAAAGCTTTCCGTTCTCCTGCCTGCCACTCTTTGAATACCTGTTGGGATTCTTTCTGCAACAATCGCTGTTGTTTGGATTTCGGCATCCGGTTCCAGGCTTTTGCTTCCTTTGGGGTCAGATACACAGTGGGATCACTGGATTCTGCCAAATACTTCCGAATCTCCTCATCGATCTGTTGTTCCACTTCTGATTCCATCCATGCATCCCAGTTTTTCTTCTTCCGGACGGAGTCCTGCAATTCTGCCTCTGCAAACATCTCTGCCAGAACTTCTTCCTGGGACGTTCTTTGTTTTCGTTTTGTTTCATTCAATCTCATTGATTTCACCTATTTCGCAATCTGATACCAGCCCTCTTTCTCTTCCAGAGCACCTGCCTGAAGCATGGCATCCAACAGCCTCTGTGCTTCCTCTGGGGCGATCTCCAACAAAGCAGTCACATCCCCAAACCGGATCGGTGCAAACGCCGCTAGCTGCAGAACGGTCTCCCACTCCTGTTCCCCCAGTCCCTGTTGCAGCACATCGGGCTTTTCTTCCTGCCAGTTCTGGGGCATCTCTGGTTCCGGTTTATATGCCACCTGTGGAGGCACCCGTTCCTGCCAGCGTTCTCTTCCCTCCGATTCCGGAATCTCGTCTCGTTTAACAGGCACCGTATCCGGAACACGCTTTTGCTCTGCCTCCCGCTGTGCTTTTTCATGGAAGTTGGTGGAATACTTTTCATATAAAATGTTGCTTTTCTCAATCCGGGCATTAAAGAGCACCACTTTTTTATTCCAGACGATCACACCCTCTCCCGGTTTTCCCGTTCCCAGCGCACGGAATTCCCGTTCAGATAACGGCTGGATCTCTGCCAGACTTTGGGCATCCACACCGCCCTGATCTAAAAAGCATTTATAGGAACAGTTCTGGAATAGCTCTACCATCTTTTTGTTGGCCAGAGCTGCCACCACGTTCTGCATCGCAAGGGTTACGATTCCTCCGAACTTTCGGAAGGTAATAACTGCATTGTTGAGCATATCTGCAGATCCCGGTTTTTCCGAAACCACCTGTGCCTCATCCACCACTAAGTGTGTGGCTTTCTGCAACTTTTTATTGTAATCCATCCTGGTAGACAGATAATGCAGCACCGTATCCATGACAGCCTCCCAGTTGTTTTCCGGCACGTTGCACATCCCAAATCCCACCAGACGGTTCTGGAATTCGATATTGGTCGGATGTGCCAGCATGTCACAGGAGCCCGTGGTATACTCTTCCAGGGAGTTGTAGATG
>ENA-OQBT01000690-OQBT01000690.1-human-gut-metagenome-genome-assembly--contig:-NODE-690-length-18740-cov-2.337076_pt1 | contig 18740 bp, 19 predicted proteins | sample MGYA00242749_ERZ504557 | MGnify/ENA primary metagenome ERZ504557 (study PRJEB26092, sample SAMD00036243) | human gut metagenome | host: Homo sapiens | study: EMG produced TPA metagenomics assembly of... | reverse complement strand
TGCCAGCGAGCCCATCGCCGAGGCAATCAGGCGTGCGGTAGGCGGACCGAGCCGGCGAATCGACAACGCGACCAGCACACGCCACAGGTCGGCGTGACGGGCCTTGTCCATTTCGTCGAACATCTTGCGCGTGTTTTCGCCGGGCCGAATGATCACCGGTACATCCGTGACGCCAGTGCGCGTGGTCTTGTGATCCACGCGCACGATAACCGCGTCGGCCGGCACGTCATACTCAGGATAGGAGGCTGCGGCAAAGCCCGGCATAGTACCAAGTGGCGCCTCAGCCCGGTAGGGTGCGCCGGTCGTCTCGCTGGCGGTACCTCCCTGTGTTTCGGCAGATTCGATTGCGGCCTCCCCTTGCGCGCGTTCGGCCAGCTGCTTGGCCGTGAGCTTTTTGGCCGGCGTGGGCGCGGTCCAGAAAGCAGGCACCTGATGCCACAGGCCAGAGCCGCCGACACGCTTACGCACCTTTTTCTTCTTACCGTTCGCACCGACCGTCTCATGCACCTCGACGATTGCGGCCTCACGCCACACGCGCACGTCGCGCAGATCGGCGGCGGTCAGGTTGAACAACCCGGATTCGTTAGACAACACCGGCTTCTGCGCGGCCGGCAATTCCAGCCCTTCCACCGGCTCGTACGGGTCAGGCTCTTCGCCGGGGGCGACCAGAACCTCGGTGATGTTCGGCGCGTAGGTCGCCACCGAATCAGGCCGGTTCTCCTCCGGGTTGGTCAGAGCGATGGCCGATTGTTCGCCCAAGTGCTCGATGTCGAACGCCTTGCGTGAGGCCAGCGAAATCACGCGCTCGGTCAACTGGGCCGGGCAGCTCTCCACATTCGGGCAGCGAATGTCCTTGTCACCCTCCTTGGCGGGTGACAGTTTCGCGCCGCATGAAGGCAGAACTCGGGCATGACGAATTCGCGCAGCTGGTCCTCACGCCCTTTGCGCCGTTCAAGCACCGGGCCGACCAGTTCGGGAATCACATCGCCGGCCTTGCGCACCACCACGGTGTCGCCGATCAGAATGCCCTTGCGTTTGACTTCAAATCCATTGTGCAGCGTGGTACGAGCCACGGTGGAGCCGGCCACGTAGACAGGTTTGAGCACGGCGACCGGCGTCACACGGCCGGTACGCCCCACCTGCACGGTGATGTTGAGCAGTTCGGTGTTGACCTCTTCGGGCGGGTATTTGTAGGCGATGGCCCAGCGCGGCGCGCGCGAAGTGGCGCCGAGGGTACGCTGCAGGCCCAGGTCATCGACCTTGACGACGATGCCGTCAAGTGCATGCTCGATGTCGCCACGATGCTCGCCGTAGTACTCGATCATGTCCAGGATCTCCTGGAATGAGGTCACCGCACGATTGTGCGGGGAGACCGGCACGCCCCACTTGGTGTATAGATCGTAGGCCTGCGACTGGTCGGCGACCACATCATGGGTGCCGCGCGGATGGTCCGGCCCCCAAGTGAGCTGCCCCAGACCATGCGCATAGAAGCTCAGGCGACGGGTGGCGGTGATGCGAGGGTCTTTTTGACGCAGCGAGCCGGCGGCGGCGTTGCGTGGGTTGGCGAAGGGCGCTCGTCCGGCGTCCTCCTGCTCGTTGTTCAGGGTGTGGAAATCATCCCAACGCATGAACACTTCGCCTCGGATTTCCACGAAGTCCGGAACGTCTTCCTTGGGGCCGCCGAGGTTTGCGGGAATGGAGCCGATGGTTCGCACATTCAGGGTGATGTCTTCGCCTGTAACGCCGTCGCCGCGCGTCAGTCCCTGTTCAAGCACGCCGTTGCGATAGATGAGGTTCAGGGCGAGGCCGTCGATTTTGACCTCGCAACTCATGGGCAGGGGCTTGGATTCAGGCCAATCGAGGTCGCGAATCACCGAGTCGTACCAATCCTTGAGTTCTTCGATGGAGAAGACGTCGTCAAGGCTCATCATGCGGCTGGGGTGGCGCACGGAGCGAAGTCGTTGGAGAAGGAGCCGCCGACGCGATGGGTGGGCGACTGCGGATTGTCCAGCGAGGGGAACGCCGCTTCGAGTCGTTCGAGGCAACGCATGCGCGCGTCGTAAGCGGCGTCGGAGCTGACGGGTGAGTCGTCGATGTAGTAGGCGATCTGATCGGATTCCACCATGCGGCCACGCGAGCCCACAGGCGGGCGGCGGCCTCAGCGGTCATCGTGTTCACGTCGAAACGGTCGAGGCGTATCGCGTCGTCGTCAGTGGGCTGCAGTGCGGCTATCCATTGTTCGGAGCCAGGGGCAAAACGTGCAATACCGGTATCAGCCGGACCTCGGCCACATCCCCATCCGTCGAAATCCCATGCCAGTTGTTCGTTCGTGCTCATGGTTGTCTATCCTAGCGGGCTCGGCTCCCCTCGGCCGGCTATACCGTCAACTCCCCTCAGGCGGCTACGCGGATAGCGAGCGCAGGAACTGGGCTTGATGATGTCGATGTTATCGCCTTCGCCGTCATTCATGCGGGCCACAGCCACCGAGAGCGTGCGGGCCGGCACGAACATGTCCTCATCCACGCACACGCGAGCGGCGTCACGCACGATGTCAGCCACTTCGATATGCGGCCAGACCGGCAGATCATGCGTGGCAAGCACATGGGCGGCGGCCTCCACCGATTCAGGCACCGGTATGCACTGCGAGTCCGCACGGGAAACCAGTTCCTGCAGTTCGCTTTCCAGCGAACCAATGGCCCCGGGAGCGATGTGATCGCTCATAATGTAGGCTGCGGCGGCTGTGTCGAACCGGTCAAGCATCCATTCGGCGTACGCGAACCGGTAATAGGCGAACGCGGCATCGTCGCGGTCCAAGGCCACGCGCAGAGCATTCAGGCAGGCGGCGCGTGCCGAATCCCAATCCTCATTGCGGGCCAGTTGAATGGCGAGCTTCAGATGTGAGAGCGGGTAGGCGGGCGCGTACGCCACCATACGGTTGAGATGCGGGATGGCCGCCTCGGCACCCTTGATCTGACTCAACACGTCAGCCAGCTCCATGTGCGCGTAGAACAGATTGTCCGGGATAAGCACCGTACGCTCGTCCAATGTGGCGAACAGCCGGTTGTAGACCACGCGCTCGGCATAGGAGTTGAAGTATCGAGGTACGCCATGGCCTGCCGCATACACCTGGTCCAAATGGGCCACGGCCGCTTCGGCCGCTTCGATGGCCTGATCGGCTTGGCCCGAGAACAGCATGTCTCGGGCGCGCAGACGCTCCTTGTCAAGATCGTCGGCAAGCGTGAACGTGAAGTCCGGCGTGTCCTTGCCATCGATCAACGCACTGGTGACCTGAGAGGCCAAATCGGTCAGTTCGGGATCGCATATCGATTCGATGACCTGCATGGCTCGCTGGGCCTTTTCCACGGAGCCGAGCGACGTGTTCCTGGCGATATCGTGGAATTCGTTGACGCCATGCTGCAGCAGGTCCACTCGCTGGATAGCCAGTCCGGCACTATTCTGTGCGCCCAGCACGTGAGCGGTCGCCGGGCTGAATTGACGGTCGGCCAGTTCGGGCTCCTCCTGGGATCCGGTGGGAGAGAACCGGCTGTCCGCCAAGTCGAAGTCGGCGCTGATGGGTTTCAGACCACCTTCGCCGTCCACGTCCATCACGGCACCGAACATGCGGTAGGTTTCCTCGGGATTGTCAAGCCCAGCGGTGTCCAGTCGCTTGAGGAAGGCATCACGGGTGAAGGTGACGGTGACCATATTGCGCACGGTGGGATTGCGGCGCAGCACGCTCATCGGATCATCGTCCATGCCGGCGGCCCCATCAGCACCGTCAGTGCCGACGCCCTCGCCGCCGATACCGCCCAGGTCGTCGCCTGCGCCGGTATCGTCCGGCATGCCGAACGCCATTTCGTCGATATCGATGCCCTTCATCAGTCTTCGAACTGCGAATCGATGGACGCAGCGCCATCGGCGTCAGCGGATTCGGCCGCGGCTGATCCGTAGCATCCGCAGACGGTCCGGTACCGTTGCCTGCTCCCCCGGCCGTGCCGCGTTCGTCACCGGACGCGTCTGCCCGAACGTCTCCTCATGGGTGATGGGGCGGGTCGGGTCGCCATGGAAATCACCATCTTTGGGGTCGGCTTTGGAACCCACACGCCCCAAATCGCCACTGCGTAGATGTTCGAAGGCGCTTAGGGCCTCGCTCATCATCGCCTCGATGGCGGAATCCTGTTCGGCAATCGCCTCTTCAAGACCAATGGAATCGATGTGCAACGACACCTGGCGCACGGATTCGCTGGTGCCGAAACTTAGCGCGGCCATCATCAGGCCGACACGCAGGTTGTAGGCGGCGCTCATTGACGCGCGTTCGGCGCTACTCAGCGCACGCCACGTACGTCGAGTGGTGTCATACCGGCTATCGGGCATCATCGAGGTGCCGGCGGTGGTGAAGCCAATGGCCACTTCACCCGAATCCAAGCGCGACCGGAACTCCACGTCAAACCGATACGGCAACCGTAACCGGCGCAACAGTGAAGAGAGGGTCTGACGATACACCCATTCGTCGCTCCTCGCCGGCGAATACGAAGGACGAGCGGCTTGAGTGTTGGTGTCGCTCTTATCGGTCCGTTCTACAGCGCCCTCAGCACTCTCAGTACTTTCAGCGCCCGCAGCATTCGTCACACCCGAATCCGGCACGTTCTGCTGGGTCAGCACATCTCGAGGATCGGGGAATTCACTGCGAATCTGTCCAGCCGTGCGTGCGGCGATATCGACCAGGCTCAGCACGGCCCGACGCTCCTGCTCGCCATCATACGGGTCAAGCGCCATAATCGCAGGGTTTTCGATGAGTTTCATGTCGATTTGCGCGGCCTCGGCACGGGTCACCGTATCTTCCGTAGGGTTGCGTCCCAAGGAAGCGTTGCGCTCCAACCAAGCGCTCACCGCAGCGAATCGGTTGAGGTTGCCTTCGATCTTCAAGGATTTCAGCGCCTGCCCGAATGCCAAGGACTTATCCCACGTAAAGAAATAGCCGCTCGAATACGTCGAGGTGTACAGGTGCAATGGTTCGGCGCCATGCACCGCTTCCAGTCCCGGCGTGGTGTCGAGAGCGCCGGCTTCGCGCATCAGATCGGCGAAATGATCCTCCAGACCGGAGGCCCGCATGCCGTGGGCACGTGCCGCCAAAGTGTCACGCACCGAACGGCGAATCGCACCGATTGGCGCCTCACGGTTGAGACGGCGGAAGATATTGCCGGAACCGAATCCGATGAGCAGACCATTGATCTGCGGCAACATATACGTGGCGAAGAACGCGATGGTAATGGCATCGCGGTATTCCAAATCATGACGCATCGCAGGCGGCAGATTGGCACGCATCTGCTCAAGCGTGTACCGGTTGCCGGCCTTGAGCATGAGGCGAGCCACGTCATGCGTCCGGTGTCGTCACGCCCCACCACGCCACCGGTAATGGCCTTCACACCGTCAGCACCACGACCAAGGCCACGCCCCAAACCACGCCCATGATGCAGCGCACTTCCCAGGCCACGGTCTGTACGGGAGAAACCGGAACGTGAACGAGGCTCGTCGCTTTCGCCCAGCCGCTCACCGTCCGGCAATGTCACTTCTTTTTCCTTGCCGAACATAAATCGCGCCTGCATATCCTGCACGTCCATGTCGGGGTCGGTGCCCACGAATACGCGGCCATGCGTATCGGCGAACGCCACCTGCGCAAAATGATCGCGGTCGGGGAAAATGCCAAGCGAGAAGCCGCGGCCTCTGGTGGAGGGCAGCTGCGCCCATCCAAGCACCAGCCCTTCCGGCACGTTCTCCAATTCGGGAAGGTGCGTCGCTTGATTACAGGACTCAGCGCCACTGCATGGCGAGTCAGTTCGTCGATAATGCCGCCTTTACGCTCACTGGTCTCCTGCAAGGCACCGCCGAACGGATTCGTATCGTGCTTCTTCGGCTTGGACAGTCCAGATCGGCCGCGAGCGCGTTCATCGAATCCTTCAGCCCGCCCAGCAGTGGCGTGCGGTTGTGCTTCCCATGGTCCGATGTACGTTTTGGCATGATTCACATTGTCTCTTGTTTGCCCGACATCAAGCCCGAATAAAGCCTATAGAATAAATGCGTGCATTCCATAGACCACACTCGCGCAGACCGTCCGATGCCGTCGAATCATGAACGGCACCTGCCCAGCCGCCCGGATACCCGGCACCGGCTGCGTTTGGTGCGCCTGCTGATCGCCTTGCTGGCCGCCGTCGCCGCCATCGCCGCCATGGAGTGCATCGTGTTCAACCTGCCGTTCTGGCGTACGCTCGGAGCGAGCACGGATACGAACGCCGTGCATAACACGCTGGGTTCGGGTCTCACGCGCCGGAATGATGGCATGTTGACCGTCACCGATCCGACCAAGGCCTATCTTGAACTGACCGCGGACGCACGTCGGATTACCTACGCATCGATACCGAGAGCAGCAAGGTCATCGATAAGGCCCGCGAGCAGGCCGAGGCCGAATCCAAAACGAACGACGATAAGGAAGTCTTCAAACCGCTGGCGACCATTCATGTGCGCGCGGATGTCGATGGCATCACCGGCAAGGCCCAGTCGATGAATCCCGACGCTATTCGCAGCCATTATGTCAAGGCGCCGGGTGCCGGCATCGTGCGTATTTGGATTCAGGAAGAGCGCGGCGCGATCGTACCGGTCACCGACGCCCGCGCCAACGTGCGCGTACCGTTCGTCATCAATTGGATGCGCGTGCTCGCCATGGCCTTGGTGTTGCTGATGATTGCCGTCTGGAGGCCGGGATCGCGCCTGTGGCGTATCACGCTTGACCCGTCCAGCACTCGGCAACGACTTGCTTTCGTGGGGCTTCTGGCGATTCCTACCCTGCTTATCGGCGTATCCATCATCCACGAACTGTGGTACACGTCTTCGCTCGTCTTCCACGTTTCCGGCGATTACACCTATGATTTCGACCAGTATGGGCATGTGGCCGATGCGCTGGTCGCCGGCCGGCCCTGGCTCGACTTGCCGGTTCCCGAACAGCTGGCCGCCACCGAGCACCCCTATGACGTAGCCACACGTGCCCAGCTACTCGCCAATGGAGCCAGTCCGCTCTACTGGGATTACGCGTATTATGACGGTCACTGGTATTCCTATTTTGGCGTGTTGCCCGCAGTGCTGCTGTTCGTCCCCTATCGTCTGCTGGCCGGTCATAATCTGCCGACATCCGCCGCCGAGTATATTCTCGTGCTGCTGTTCATCATCTTCTTCTCCTTGCTGGTGCTGCGCGTCATCCATCGTGTGATGCCGAAGACTTCGGTGGCGGCCGCGTCGTTAGTAGTGGTCTCATCGTTGGTGAGCGCGCAAATGGGGTATTTGCTGTATCGCACGAACTTCTATCAGATACCGTTCGCCGCATCGCTGACGTTGACGTCGCTGGGACTATGGCTATGGCTCGGCGCGGACACGTCCCGCCGTCCGCTGAGACCATCGGACCGATGGCAGGCGGGCGATGCCAAGCCTCTCTCCCTGCCACGACTGGCCTTGGGCGCCTTGTGCATTGCGGCGAATTTCGGATGCCGACCGACGTTCACCTTGGCCGCATTGCTTGCGTTCCCCCTGTTCTGGCCGCAGATTCGCGCGCTGGGCACCGGTCTGCGCACACGCCGCATCAAGCCGTTGCAGGCGTTGCGCGCGCCGCTGGCGGTAATCATTCCCGCCATTCTCGTCGTGACGCCTCTGATGGCGTGGAACATGGTTCGGTTCGATTCCCCGTTCAATTTCGGCAATGCGTATCAGTTCTCCATATCCGATATGACCCGGTATACCACCCCGTCCGCGGATATGCCCGCCAACATCTGGTATTACCTGTTCCTGCCGCTGCGCTTCATGGATCGTTTCCCGTGGCTGGCGGGCTCTCCCGCCCCGATGCCGCAATGGGGTTATTACGAGGTGATGGTCGGCGCGATTTTCACGGCCACGCCACTGACCTTGATGGCTTTGGCGCTGCCCCTGCTGCGCAGATTGGAAACACACGGCATGCGGCCATGGCTGATGTCTTGCTTGGCCGTGGCGGCGGTGCTGGTCGTATTCGACAGCCGCGTCGGCGGTTTGGGATGGCGGTATTCCGCCGATTTCGGCTGGCTGATCTCGCTGGCGTCCATACCGGGGCTACTGTGGCTGGTCAATGGGCGCGAACCGAGCCGCTCATTGGCGGGGGCCAACGACGCCGCTTCAGGCGATGGCATCGCCCGCGTCACTCCGTGGCGTTGGCTGATGCGCTGGGTCGTGATGCTGGCCGTATTGTGGGCGCTGGGCATAGCCATACTAAGTTGCTTCGTGCAGTCGCGCAGCGATTCGATGATCGCCAACAATCCGACGCTCTGGCATCAGGTTCAGTCTTGGTTCACCCTGCTATAGGACCGGACCGCTCGGCGACCCGCCAAGCTTCAGTATTCTCCCAGCATTCCGGCCGGTGTTTTTCCAAGACCTGCGGCATAATGTATGTGACGTAATTCACTAATCGTTTACCCATACTGTCGTGAGGGTTTCCCCGTGTCCACTGCCGTCCGTAGTCGCGTCTTCCAGCTACACCGTTTCCGCTGAGGGGTACCCGGATTACACGGCCAACGCCATCACCAGCGATGAGGCGGCCGCCGCATACCGTGAGGCCGCCGCCGGCGACGCCGACGGTTCCGGCAATGTCGGCGGTACCAGCACGGCGAGTCAGACGACCACGGTATCGAGCAATGACATCGCCTCCACCGAGCACGAGTTTCTGGTGTTGGGACTGATCCCCAAGGTCAAGAACACCATTACCCTGACCATCACCGACACCGACGGCAACCTCAAGGCACAGTACAAGATGGTGCTCAGTTCGGGATACATCTACCGCGTCTACCAGTACGGCTTCCGCGGCTTCTACTTCGCGTGAGGATTGGCATCGATCTCACGGCCGATGCCAATCCTCCAACGGCCGATTCCTATCTGCTACCGCTTCGCAGCCTCATACTTGCGGCGAATCAGATCCTCATAAAACGCCACAGCCTCAGCCGGCGCTCCGTCAAACGCGACCGCGTGCTCGTCCAGCACCAGTACGCGGTCGATGGCGTATTCGGGCCGGCGGATCATATCCGTGTCATGCGTGACGAAAATCACCTGCTTGTTGTAGCTGAACAACGCCTTGGCACATGCGCGGCGCCAATCTCATCCAATCCCTTGCTCGGCTCATCCGCCACAATCGCACTCGGCTCAAAGCTCAGCGCGGCCGCAATAGCCAGCAGGTGCCGTTTCTCGGAGTCCAGTTCGCTGGCCTTGGCCTTGGAGACCTGCGCCAAATCAAAATGCGCGAACAGATTGCCGATGCGCGCATGACGTTCTGACTCGGGCACCTTGTGCTTTTTCAGCGCTTCGGAAACAGCCTCGGAAATATTCGCCGCTTGGTAAAAGCTGTTCGGAATCTCCTCGCGGCGAACTTTGCCGACCAGATTATCGATGCGCTTCGCGTCCTTCTTCACAGCCGGGTCAAGACGTTCCTCACCGCCCGCAATGGTCACCGTGCCGGCGTTGGCCTTCAACGAACCGTCCAGCAGACCCAGCAATGTGGATTTGCCTGCGCCGTTCAGTCCGATCACAGCCACCCGCAGCTCGCTGATGGTGATGTCCGTGGGAGCAAGTCCCACGTGCCCATCATCATACGTATGCCCGGCCTGATCCAAAGTGAACGTCAGCGACGCCGGGCGTGGCAGTTCTTTCGGTCTAAACAAGAATCCCATGCCGCTATTGTACGTGGAGTACAGGCGTGGTGCCGGCAAACACCGGCCTATCGCAGCAAAGCGGCGACGGTATTGAGCACGGCGCGGATGCCACGCTCGAATTCGTCCGGTTCGGGTAGCAGGGAAACGGCCAGGTATCCATTGGAAGTCATGTCGAAGAAGTAGCCGGGCTGTCCGGTCAGTTTGTGCTCGTCAATCAACCGCAGCACCAGCTCGTTCTCATCGATGACTGAAGGCACTCGTAGCAGCACGTTCCAGCCGCCTTCGGCCCGTAGCACGCTGACCAGCCCGTTGGGATCGGCGTCAAGCAACTCGTGCAACTTGGCCAGGTTATTGCGCACGCGCTCCCCCACCCGTCTGGTCTGTGCGGGCGCGGCGTTCAATAATGCGGGAATCCGTTCGGCGATGATGTCACTCATCGGCAGATAATCATCGGCGATGACGTCCAGTCGACGCTGTGCCTCGGCAACGTCCTCGGCAGGTCCGGACACCTGAATCCACCCGACTTTGGCGTGCGGCGCGGCCAGCATTTTGGAGAATCCGTCTAGGGCGAAGGTGAGCACGCCGCGCTCCCCCGCGAGCCGTGCGTTGCCGGGGAAAGGTTCGAGAGAGTAATCGAAGAACACTTCATCGGCGATAAGGCGATGCCATGCTCACGGCACAATGTCACGATACGTGCACGCTCAGTTGGTTTTACGTACGAACCGGTCGGATTGTTCGGGTTGATGAGCACCAATGCTCTGATGCGTTCGCCACCGGGCTCGCTGAGCAGCCGCTCGAGTTCGGCGATGTCGATGAACCAGGAGCCGTCGAATTGCAACTGGTATTCGACCGTGTCAACGCATTCAAGCCGTGCAATCGACTCAATCAGCGGATAGCCGGGTTTGGGTGCCAGCACCGCGTCGCCGGCATCGCAAAGTAACTTAATCAGCACGAATACGCCTCGGACGTGGAGCTCAGCAAGTACAGGGCGTCCGGGTCAACGCCCTCGATGGCGGTATTCGCATTGTTGAAAGCGGCATGGCGCTCGTTCCCGCCCTCGCTGGCGGCGGGCGAAGTCGACTGAGGCTGCTTGCGTCTACCGCCTTTGCCGTATTGAGGAATGCGGCCAATGCTTCTCGCGCCGCACGCGGTCCACGCGGGTCGGCCGTATACACGCTCGGCACCAATTCAGGTGCCAGCCCGTGGCGGGTCGGATTGGAATCGTTGAGTTTGCTGAGTGCGATGCCGTTTGCCTTGGCTGCCGCCTCGGCCGCCGCAATGGGATTCGGCGCAGAAATATCCACACGAGAAGAGAAATGCACGCTCATACCCTCCCACGATAGAGCGTGGTGCCCCCTGCCCCGCTCTCAAACGCGCAACATTCCCGGAAATGCGTCGCTCTGGACCCGAATCACACCCTCAAACGCGACACATTCCCGGGAACGCGTCGCCACAGACCTCCATACACACGCCCACTTTGCGCAACATTCCCGGGAACGCGTCGCATACCTTTCCTATGCAATGCAAAAGGCCGCCCGACTAGTCGGACGGCCTGAAGCATATTCGCGGGTCAGCGCTGCACACCCACGCTCACTGGCTCACTGCTGCTTGGTGCTGGCATAGTAGCGGCACCGACGATGCCGGCCTGGTTACGCAGCTTGGCGGGCACGATCGGGGTCTTGATATCCACGTACGGCAGGAACTTTTCGCTCTGACGGCTCACGCCGCCGCCGACGGTGAACAGGTCCGGGTTGAAGTACTTCTCCATAAGGCCGTAGTACTTGGTCAGACGCTTGGCCCACTTCTTGTAGCCCAGTTCCTCATTCTCGCGAATCGCGGAGGAGGCATACTTCTCGGCGTCCAGATGCTTGCGCTCAGATGATGTGTCCGAGTTCGGTGTTCGGGATGAGCACGCCGTTGTAAATCAAGGCGGTGCCGATGCCGGTGCCCAGTGTGGTGGCGATGACCAGACCATCCTGGCCCTTGGCGGCACCGAACTGGACTTCGGCCAGGCCGGCGGCGTCGGCGTCGTTTACCACGACGACCGGGCGGCCGCAGGCTTCGGAGAACACTTCAGTAACGTCCACGCCAATCCAAGACTGGTCAAGGTTGGCCATGAAGTCGAGCTTCTGGCCGGGCTTGATCGGCGCGGGGAAAGCGATGCCAACGGGTGCGGATTCAGGCACTTCGAAGTGGTCGAGCTGCTGCTTGACGATTTTGGCCACGGCCTGAGGAGTGGAGACCTCGGGAGTGAGAATCTTCAATCGTGGCTCGGCGAAATCGCCCTTGGTCAGATCGACAGGTGCGGCCTTGATGCCGGAACCGCCAATGTCAACACCGAAAGCCTGTGCAGTTTCAATCATCGTTGACCTTCCTTTCCATACGTTTTCATCAGTTCGTAAGGTTGCGCCCAGTTTAACGCGAATTACGCTCAACACGAAACCATTACACACCAATTGTGCAAACGTGTGCATCGTCGCCGGTCACTACGTACCTATTCGTATCGTTTTTCAACCTGACAATGGGCAATGCATGCGATTTCGCATACTAGGAAAAATCGGCGTCTATGGTGGCCTGACTCTGTGTCGCGCGCGATAATGGGAGGTATGGCAGAACATACCCAACTTATTGATGCAATTAACATCCGCACCGCCGTACGCGCCTACGATGATGAGCCGATCGACGACGATACGGCCCGCCAGCTCGAGATGGCGCTTCAGCCGATCAACTTACTCGGCGATCTCAACATTCAGCTGGTGCGCGACCAGCCCAAGGTGTTCGCCGAAGCCAATGCTTCAGGTCATCTGACCAATGCGGCGAATTATCTGGCCATCGTCGGCCCCGCGAACGATGAGGAAGCCAAAGAGCGTGCCGGCTTCTATGCCGAACGCATGGTGCTCACGGCCACGTTGCGCGCCTCGGCACCTTATGGGTCGCCGGCTCATGGGACAAGGCGGAGGCGGCCAAGCATTGCCGCGTCACCTCTGGCCAGGAGCTGTATCTCGGTGTGGTGATCGGGCATCCGAAGAATCATCTGGATTATCAGGCGAAATCCTATGAGGAGCTATGCGAAGCGCAACGCACGCACCGCGCCACCAAGACCTATGAGCAGTTCACCGCCACAATGAGCGATGAGGGGCGCGAGGCCGCTCCGGATTGGTTCAAGTCCGGCGTCGAGGCTGCGATGAAGGCGCCGAGCGCGATGAACCGTCAGCCAATCACCTTCTCGTATAATCCGGCCGACGATACCGCCGCCGCGCATATCGATCAGAGTGCGGAAGATGAGCATCACGCGTTCAATGACATGGGCATCGCCAAGCTGCACTTCCAGATCGGTGCCGGCCAAGGCCAGTGGGCTTGGGGCGACGGTGGCCTGTTCATCCATAAGTAACCTGTAGTGACCCCCTCATAGAGGGGAGCCACTACTACGGCTACTTCAGCGACGGCATGAGCTTCCAGGTGGGGTCGTGCATCAGCTTGCGCGAGTCCCACCAGCCCTTGGCAATCTGTACCAAACCGGTCTTGAGGTGCTCGCGATCCACCATCACCAGGCGAATGACTTCCTTGGCCGCGGTGAGCACGGTACCCAGTCCAAACACCAGCGGACGGAAGTCACCATAGGTCATGAAGTACCGGGCCATGTATCCGCGGTTGCGCATGATGTGATACCGGTTCATGTCGGATGTGGAGTTGAGCTGGCGCACGCCGGCGATATCCCAATTGCCGATTTCGCGCGTACGGCGCAGGATCACGTCGGGCACCACAATCGGGTTGGTGACCTTGCTGGCGCGGTAGCCATACATCGTGTCATCCCAGTAGATGAAGAAGCGCGGGTCCGGCAGACCGATTTCCGTAACCACACGGCGGTTGAACAGGCCGCCTTCGAAGCACAGCGTGTCCATCACTCGGTATCCGGCCGGGCCGAATGCGGCGGGCGCAATCGGGTTCGGGATGCCCAGCGGCACAATGAAGTCGTACTGCCAGTAGAACGGGCCGCCATCGTAGTCGAATCGGGAGCCCTGAATCACCTCGTGCTTGTCGGTCCACTTGGACAGCTTGGCAATGGCGTCCGGCAGCACGGCCACATCGTCATCCATCACCCAGAACCATGCGGCACCCAGCTCGTAGGCTTTGGCCACGCCGGCGGAGAAACCGCCCGCACCACCCAGGTTCTCGGTCTGCGGCGCATAGACACACGTTCTTCGTTACCGGACTGGTCGGCCACGGTGGTGCCCATTGGCCGGTCACCTTGCCGGCAAACGCAGCGACCATGTCCGCCGTCTGATCGGACTGCTCATTGTCCACGATGACAATGCGCACGGTGCCTGTTCAAGCGCCAGAATCGAATCGAACAGTGTCTCAAGCAACTGCTGACGTTTGTAGGTGGTGACGATCAGGCAAGCTTGTCGATGGTGTTGTTGGGTTTCTTCACTTCAGCCATGGCTCCCATTGTTGCACTTGACCGGCACAAGACGAATTTCTGCACAGTGAAACGCGGGTTGCATACGTCCGGCGCATGGCGTATGAATAAGCTTGTCAGTTTCAGGGAAGGTGCAATTCCTTACTGGCGGTAACCTGCACCCCGGGTTTCATAACGGGGATGGCAGGAAGCCCGCGACCCGCGCAAGCGGCTGATCCGGTGAGATTCCGGAGCCAACGGTATAGTCCGGATGGAAGAAACGAGGGCTCATTATGAGTGTATCTTCGCGTATTCACATGCAAGTTGTTCGTTCTGTGGCACCCGAGGCCGAGGGTTCGGCCAGCACGTCCACCGCCAGCACCAGCGCCAAACTTGGCTCACACACCACTGGTGTGGCCGATTCTGGCCGCTGGTCCACGCGCCGTATCGCCATGTATGCACTGTTCGTGGCGCTGGCGATGGTCACCAGCTTCATTGAATTCCCGATTACGCCGGTCACTTGGCTGAAGTACGACCCGTCCGGCATCGTCTGCCTGATTGCCGGCTTTGCGTATGGCCCGGCCGCCGCCGCAATCGTGTCTGTGCTCGGCTTTGTGCCGCACATGTTCGCCAATCCGTGGGGTTCGCTGATGGCTGTGCTGGTGGCGCTGTTCCTGTCTGTGCCGGCCGCGTTCATCTACCGTAAGATCCGTACGCGCAAGGGTGCCGCCATCGGCATTCTGGTGGGTGCGGTGCTGGCCATCGTGGTGGCGCTGGTGAGCAACCTGATTGTCACGCCGATTTACGCGCACATGACCTACCAAGCTGTGGCCGCGATGATTCTGCCGATTCTGCTGCCGTTCAACGTGGCTAAGATGGCGATTCACGCCGTGATCACCTTCCTGATCTACAAGCCGATCTCCAACCTGCTGTCCAAGCAGCAGTGACTGGCCTGAGACGGGCCGATGCCCGCCACGACTAACGACCACTCAAAGACCACTCAAAGAACCAGAACGCAGAATCCCGGCACGGGCCGGGATTCTGCGTTTTCGCCTATCAGTTACGGATTGCTGTTTCATGACCGTTGCACCCCATTCCTTCGACGCCGACGAGTTCCACGATTCTGCCGAACCTCACGCTTCCGCCGAGCCTGCCTCCCCCGCCGCCGTGCTCAAGGACATTCGTTTCAGCTATGACCGCGGCACCTCATGGGCTTTGGATGGCGTTTCACTCACGGTCCATGCCGGCGAGCGCCTATGCTTGGTCGGTCCGAACGGGTCGGGCAAATCCACGTTAGCCCGTCTGATTGCGGGATTGACCGCGCCGGACGGTGGTGAAGTGACGTTACTGGGGCAACGCGTGTACGCAGCCGGCCCGAATGCCGATGCCTATCGTGCTGCCCGCCACGGCATCGGTATGGTGTTCCAGAATCCCGAGGATCAGCTGGTCACCACCGTGTTGGAGGATGACGTGGCCTTTGGCCCGGAGAATCTCGGGCTGGAGCGCGAGCTCATCGGCGAGCGTATCGTTGATTCATTGCAGGCCGTGGGGTTGGCGAACTTACGCCAGTCCGACCCGACCCGTATGAGCGGCGGGCAGCAGCAACGCGCCTCCATCGCCGGCATGCTGGCCATGAACCCGGCAATGCTGGTATTGGATGAGCCGACCGCCATGCTGGACGAATCCGCACGCGCCGAAGTTATGCGCATTTTGGATGATTTGCAGGCGCGCGGCACCACTATTGTGCATGTCACGCATCATCCAGATGAAACCGTTCATGCCGATCGCATCGTGCACATGGAGGCCGGGCGAATCATTGGTATCACTGCAGCCGTCGATAATCGATCCCCGCTAGCGGAGGCTGTCTCGCAAAGCGAGACTGAGGATAGTATCGGCACAGAAGCCGCCCCCAGTCGCCCTACGAACGACAGCCCCCGCCAGCGGGAGCGCGAAGACGGCTCCGAACTGCCGCTGCTCTCCGATGGCATCGGTGATATGACGAACCCCATTATTCGCGTCTCGCATCTGACCTATCGCTATCCTTCGGCCAAACGGGCGGTTATCGATGACCTGTCGTTCACCATCGCGCGCGGTGAAACCGTGGCACTGATGGGCGTGAATGGTTCGGGCAAGTCGACGCTGGTGCGCATGTTGTGCGCACTGACTGCGCCGACCGCCGGCAGCATCGAAGTGGCCGGTGTTCCGGTGGCCTCGACCGGCAAGCGCGGTCGCAACGTGCGCCCGAAGTCGGCGAATCGCAAGCAATTAGCGCAATTGCGCCGGCATGTGGGTTACGTGATGCAGCATCCAGAGCATCAGCTGTTCGCTGACACGGTAGCCGAGGACGTGGCGTACGGCCCACGCAACCAAGGGCTTGGCGAGACCGAGGTAGCCGACCGCGTGCGCGAATCACTGGAACTGCTGCATATCGGGCATCTTGCCGACCGCTCCCCCTTCGACCTGTCCGGCGGGCAACAACGATTGGCAGCCATTGCCGGCGTGCTGGCTTGCAATCCTGACGTGCTCATCATGGACGAGCCGACCGCGAGTCTGGACGCCCAAGCCAAGAAGCGTATCCATGAGCTGTTGCGCACGCTCAAATCGCGTGGCGTGACCGTGCTCATCATCACCCATGACCGGGAGGAGGCCGAGCAAATCGCCGACCGCGTGGTCCGTATGCCGATTGCCGCCCCCGCATCCGGCGGCCCCGTCACGGCCACCGTCACCGAGCCGGCCGTATCCTCCAACGGCCCTGCGCACTCAGTGATACACCGACTTGACCCGCGCGTGAAGATGGTGGGCTTCCTGGCCGCCATGTTCACGATGTTCGCGGTGAACACGCCAACCCAGCTCGCGCTGGGCATCGCCATCACCCTGGCCGTTATCGCGGCGGCACGCCTGAACCGTTACGGGTGCTTGAATCCATTCATCCGATTCTGATCCTGCTGGTGCTGATGGGCGTGGTCAATCTGTTTGTGGTACGCACCGGCACGCCGGTGGTGGCGCTTGGCCCGCTAAGCATCACCGATCAGGGCGTGACCATAGCCGTGCTGTACGCCTGCCGTTTCGCATTGGTAATCATTCTGGGCGCGGTGTTCCTCACTACCACCACGCCTACCGCCATGACCGACGCCTTCGCCACCTTGATCAGTCCGCTCAACCGGCTCGGTATCCATGCCCAAGAAATCGCGCTGGTCATGAGTCTGGCATTGCGATTCATTCCAACGCTGACCGACGAAACCCGCGCCATCGTCGACGCCCAATCCGCGCGTGGCGGTTCCATCGAAACCGGTTCACTGGCCCAGCGCATCAAGGCGATGAGCGCGATTATCGTGCCGATTTTCGCCGGCACGTTGCGTCACGCGGACAACCTGAGCCTCGCACTTGACGCCCGCTGCTACGAGGAGGGCATCCGCCGCACCCACTGGCGTGCCCTGACCATCGCCGCGCGAGATCTCATATTCGCCGCTGCCGTCATCATCTACATCGCGGCCATCATCGCGCTGTAGGGCGGCAAACAGCGCAGACAGCACCGGTTGCTATGCTGGTGTGGTTATACGAAAGATGTAAGGAAATTCCCATGGCATTGACCAAGAAGCAAATCAAGCAGCTGCGCGCGATGGCGAACTCGCTGAAGCCCCTGTTCTATGTGGGCAAGAACGATTTGACCGAGTCGGCCGTCAATCAGGCCGATGAGACCATTGAGAAGCACGAGCTCATCAAGTGCGCCGTGCAGGACGGTTCTGGCCTGACCGCCAAGGAAGCCGCCGCCGAGCTTGCCGAGCAGCTGAACGCCGAAGTGGTGCAGTCCATCGGCAATCGTTTCGTGCTGTTCCGTCGCTCCCGGCGCGACGATGTGGAGCATATCCGCTTGGTGCGCGAGTAATGTTCGCCCCGCTCGATCCCGTAGCTTGATATGAGTAATGGCGGTTGGAATCAGTCCGATTCACGCCATTACTCATATTCGCCCAGCGAGCACCGTCACTGATCCAAGATGGACCCGACGATTCCCGCAACAATGGTCAGGACCAAGGACCCCAGTACCGACCACCAGAAACCGTGTACGAAGACGCCCACGCCGAACAGACTGACCGCCAGCCAGCTGGCGAGTCGCATGAACAGCCAATTGATAATCAAGGTGACCAGCCCGAGAGACAGAATCGCAAACGGCAGTGCGATCAGATGCACAATCGGCTTGATTGACGCATTAATCAGCGCCATGAACAAAGCGAACGCGGCGATGCCGAGAATCGGAGGCTCCCCCACCGGGTCATGCCGGGAGTCACCGCGACCATGACGGCGGCGGCGATAGTCATAATCAACCAGCTGGTCAGGAAACTTCTCATGGCCCAATCGTAGCGCGGCAGGTTTTACTATTGGGCAAAACATGAGATGATGTTGTGCAGAAACGGTAAGAAGGTATTGCCGTTCCCGATTGAGAGGGGACTGACCCGCATGACTGATAATCAACAACAACCGTACGGTTCGGACAGTGTTCCGCAGCCGGCACAGCCCGCACAGCCGGCACAACCGTCTTACGGCCAAGATGCCGCACAGCAGCCGCAGGGCTATGGCGCCCCACAGCCCGCCGCATACGCTCAACCCGCCGCCGGAAGCTACGGCCAGCA
>ENA-OQBT01000688-OQBT01000688.1-human-gut-metagenome-genome-assembly--contig:-NODE-688-length-18920-cov-1.769968_pt1 | contig 18920 bp, 24 predicted proteins | sample MGYA00242749_ERZ504557 | MGnify/ENA primary metagenome ERZ504557 (study PRJEB26092, sample SAMD00036243) | human gut metagenome | host: Homo sapiens | study: EMG produced TPA metagenomics assembly of... | reverse complement strand
TTGAAATGAGCTAAATTTAACTAAGGGGGGACGTTGTGCGCATTCAGCTATTCAGGAAGCAAAAGAGAAAATAAGCGTGAGAGGGGCACTATTTATAAATATACAGTGCTAAAAGCGAAATCCCTGACTGATAATGTTTATCATGGACGAATGACCTCGCATATGGTATAATTCATAAGATAGGCGTATTCCATTCATTTTTGGATACGATTGGAGGAAGACTATGGATGAGAAAAGGAAGGTGCGGGGGAGCTTCCGCATTTATCTTCAGTGGCCTTTATTTTTATCGGTCCTGATGGTCCTGCTGACAGCTGCTGTGGGGGCAGTTTCATTAAGAGCAGGCATTATAGTTTCATTTTTTACTCTTATCTATATTGGAATAGCGTTATGGCTGTATTTTTCCAGGAGAAAAGGCATATTGGGGGGGACTTATCGCGTTTTCCCAGGCTTATGATCAGAGCAAGAGCAAGTTTTTAGAAGAAATGCTGGTGCCTTACTGTGTGGCGGATATAACAGGCCGTATTTTGTGGATGAACCAGGAAATGGGAGCTATTCTTGGGGATGACAAGGCTGCCATCAGGAATATTACCCAGATGTTTCCGGATATTACAAAGGAAATGCTGGTTACCGGCGGCGAAACGGTAAGTATACACAGTGCATTTAAAGATAAGAAGTACCGTGTGGACATGAAAGAGATCCATACAGAAGAGACTCAGGCAGCAGCGTCTCAGTGCGGGCTGGATGAAGGCAATTCCCTGGTGACTGCTATTTATCTCATTGATGAGACCCAGATGCTTCTTTATAAACAGCAGATCAATGACCAGAAACTGGTAGCAGGTCTCATTTATCTGGATAATTATGATGAGCATTAGAAAGCGTAGAAGAGGTACGCCGCTCCCTTCTGACTGCGCTTATTGACCGAAAGATCAGCAAGTACATTTCTTCCATGAATGGTATTGTAAAGAGCATTGAGAAGGATAAATATTTCTTTGTCATCAAGCAGCAGTACATTGCCAGGATGCAGGAAGAGCGTTTCTCTATTCTGGAAGATGTAAAAACTGTAAATATTGGAAATGATATGGCAGTCACCTTAAGTATCGGTATTGGTATGAACGGTGAGAGCTATGCGCAGAATTATGAATATGCAAGAACATCTATTGACATGGCCTTAGGCCGTGGCGGTGATCAGGCGGTCGTCAAGGATTCTGATAAGATCCTCTATTATGGCGGAAAAGCCAGCAGATGGAAAAAACCACTCGCGTAAAGGCCCGTGTAAAGGCGCATGCCTTAAAGGAACTGATGGATAATAAGGACCGTCTGCTGATCATGGGACACCGGATGGCAGATATTGATGCTTTCGGTGCAGCAGTTGGTATTTACCGCATTGCCATGTCCATGAATAAAAAGGCCAATATCGTACTCAATGATGTAACCTCTTCTGTGCGTCCTATGATGGAGCGCTTCCAGAACAATCCGGAGTATCCTGATGATATGTTCCTAAGGGGCGCAAAGGCAGCAGAACTGGTGGATGCAGGAACCATGCTGGTAGTTGTGGATGTAAACCGTCCAAGTATTACTGATGAGCCTAACCTGCTGCGTCTGATCCGCACGATCGTGGTTCTGGATCATCATCGTACCAGCAGTGAAGTGATCGACAATGCAGTTCTTTCTTATGTGGAGCCATATGCTTCTTCTGCCTGCGAAATGGTTGCAGAAGTGCTTCAGTATATTGCAGATGGGATCAAGGTAAGGCCCTGCGAGGCAGATGCCATGTATGCAGGTATTGTTATTGATACCCAGAATTTTACCAACCAGACCGGTGTGCGTACCTTTGAGGCGGCAGCATTCCTTAGAAGAAGCGGTGCTGATGTTACAAGAGTGCGCAAGCTGTTCCGTGAAAATATGGTAGATTATCAGGCGAAGGCAGAGGCAGTAAGGGCGGCAGAGGTTTATATGGACGCATTTGCCATCAGTGTATGCCCGGCAGAAGGTCTGGACAGCCCGACCATTATCGGCGCCCAGGCAGCAAATGAGCTTCTTGAGATCAAGGGGATCAAGGCTTCTGTGGTACTTACAGACTACAACAATACTATTTATTTCAGCGCCAGATCCATTGATGAAGTTAATGTTCAGGTTATGATGGAAAAACTGGGCGGCGGCGGTCACAGGACTATTGCAGGTGCCCAGATGCAGGGCATTACAGTTGAAGAGGCGAAGGAACGCTTAAAAGCCGTCATCCGTCAGATGATGGATGAGGGAGATGTGTCTTAGGAACAAAACGGATATACCAGGTATAGATCTGATACAGATTAGATTTAGATAGATACAGACATAGAAAGGAAGTTTTGTAAAATGGAAATCGTATTATTAGAAGATGTAAAGGCATTAGGTAAAAAGGGACAGGTTGTAAAGGTAAATGATGGTTATGCACGCAACTTTATCCTTCCAAAGAAGTTAGGCGTAGAAGCGACCTCCAAGAACTTAAATGATCTGAAGCTTCAGAAAGCAAATGATGCAAAGATCGCGGCTGAGCAGCTGGCGGCAGCCAAAGAACTGGCAGAGAAGTTAAACAATGCTTCTGTAACTGTTTCTATCAAGGCTGGTGAAGGCGGCAGGGCATTTGGTGCTGTTTCTTCTAAGGAGATCGAAAAAGCAGCTAAGGATCAGCTGGGACTGGAGATCGACAAGAAGAAGATCGTATTAAATACACCGATTAAGGCTATTGGCAGCTTTGAGGTGTCTGTAAAGCTTCACAAAGAGGTAACTGCAAAACTGGCAGTTAAGGTAGTAGAAGCATAGGAAGGTTCCGGGAGAACATTAACGATAAGACAGCCCGGGGGATATAGCCCGGAAATGTAAGGAGATAATTTTTATGGAAGAGACCCTTATTAAGCGGGTGCTTCCTCACAGTATAGAGGCGGAACAGTCTGTTATAGGTTCTATGTTAATGGACAGGGAAGCGGTAATCGCTGCATCGGAGATCATCACGGGCAGCGATTTTTATCAGCAGCAGTACGGGATCATGTTTGATGCATGGTGGAACTGTTTAATGAAGGAAAGCCGGTAGATCTGGTAACACTTCAGGACCGCTTAAAGGAAAAAGAGGTTCCGCCGGAGGTCAGCAGTCTGGATTTTGTCCGGGATATCATTACTATTGTGCCTACATCGGCCAATGTAAAGTCCTATGCTGCTATTGTCAGTGAGAAAGCAGTCCTGCGCCGGCTTATAAAGACAACAGAAGAGATCGCGAATACCTGCTATGCGGGAAAAGAACCATTGGAAAATATTCTGGCGGATACGGAAAAGTCTATTTTTGATCTGCTGCAGAATAAGGGCGGACAGGAATTTGTGCCTATTAAGCAGGTTGCCATCAATGTACTGGAAAAAATCGAGGATGCATATAAAAACCAGGGAACCGTTACAGGTATTCCGTCCGGATTCATTGATCTGGATTACAAATTGTCCGGATTCCAGCCTTCTGACTTTATATTGATCGCAGCACGTCCGTCTATGGGTAAAACGGCCTTTGTCTTAAATGTAGTTGACTATGTTTCTGTGCGTAAGAACCTGCCATGTATGGTATTCAGCCTGGAAATGTCAAAGGAGCAGCTGGTAAACCGTATGCTTTCCATGGAGTCAAATGTAGACTCACAGAAGCTGCGAACAGGTACTCTGACAGATTCTGACTGGGATGCAGTTGTGGAAGGTATTGGTATTATCGGTAATTCCAAGCTGATCATTGATGATACGCCAGGTATCTCTATTTCTGAGCTGCGCTCCAAGTGCAGGAAAATGAAGCTGGAGTATGGCTTAAGTATTGTTATCATTGACTACTTGCAGCTGATGAGCGGAAGCCGTAAAGGAGGAAATGATAACCGCCAGCAGGAAATTTCCGATATTTCCCGTTCCTTAAAAGCGTTAGCCAGAGAACTTCATGCCCCGGTCATTGCCTTATCCCAGCTGTCCCGTGCCTGCGAGACCCGTACCGACCATCGCCCTATGCTTTCTGACCTTCGAGAGTCCGGAGCCATTGAGCAGGATGCGGACGTTGTTATGTTCTTATACCGTGATGATTACTATAACAAAGATACTGAACATCCCAATGAGCCGAAGTCATCATCGCAAACAACGAAACGGCCCTATTGGTACTGTAAACCTGATCTGGAAGCCTGAATACACCAAGTTTGTAAATGCGGTGCGTCCTCAGGGAGGAAATCAGGAAGGATAATAGAATTTTGGCGCTTGCATCAGTTGGTGCAGGTGCCATTTATTTTTTAGTCATAATAGTGATTCTCAACGCATACATTGATAATAAACGGCGGCAAAAAGAGCCGCAGTTAATCAGAGTGATACGTGATATGAAGGAGAGAATGGCTATGGATGAGGTACATTATCTTATATCAGATGCGTCCAGGAAGGTGGATGTGGAAGCCCATGTATTGAGGTACTGGAGGAAGAACTGGAGCTTGGGATCCCCCGAAATGAAATGGGGCACAGGTATTATACGGATTTTCATATCCGGCTGTTTAAACAGGTGAAAAACCTGAAGGAAAAAGGATATCAGTTGAAGGCGATCAAGCATGCATTGGAGCAGATGAAAAAGGACGGAAAGCTGGAAGGGGAGCTGACGGACGAGCTGTTGGAGCGTGATATGGACGCAGCTTTAAAGGAGCTTAAGGAAGAGGAAAGTACGGCAATGGTTGCTGCAACAGGAGAAGGAATGGCTCTTCCCGCCAGTGCAGAGGAAAAAATGGCCCAGTTCCAGCAGATGATGAACCTGATCATCGGACGGGCGCTGGAAGTGAATAATGAAAAGCTGAGCCAGGATATCAGCTGCCTTGTAAAAGAACGGCTGGCAGGTGAAATGGAGCTTCTTTTAAAGGATTCCAATCAGAAAGAAGAGGAACGGTTCCGCATGCTGGATGAAACGATCCGCTCTTTTCAGAAAAGCGGACAGGAAGAAGCGGCTGCAGCGAAGGTACCATTTTTTAAGCGGAAACGCTTTGGACGTGGTGCTAAGAAGCTTTTTCACAGGGAAAAGAGAAGTTAAGAAAAAAGTTTAAAAAAGAGGGACAAGCCAGACACTGTCACTGAGATGACAGTATCCGGTTTGTCCTTTTTTGAGATAATTACCGTACAGGAACTTGCGATTTCCTTAAGACCATGAAAAATATCGAAAAAAGAAAGGAGATGTGTTATAACTTAAGTTTTTCATAATGGCGCTGCTGGACGGACTTTCGATGTCCTTTACCAGCGACAAACGTTGTTTCATCCAACTGCCAGATTTCTGCGTATTTCGATGCGGCTTCCTTTAAGTATTCTGGCGAGTATTCCGTATTAATACTGAACTTTATCCCCGTGTATTGAAGCTCAAGATTAATTTCCTGAAACAGGGAAGTGATCTTCTCAAACAGGCGGTATCTGGATTTTTCAGTCGCTTTCTTCCATACCCAGGAATACTTGTTTGTGTTGGCTTCAAACTTAGAACCGTCAATATATAAATGTTGCAGGTCCGTATGTTCTTTCTCAAAAATTTTTTGATTGATATCACAGAATAGTTTCTCAATAGAATCGCTGAGTATCTCATTGATAAAATATCCAAAAGTCCGATAGGACGGGGCTTTATGATCCATCAGATATATGAACCTTAGATTCACTTTGCAGCTGTCTTCCAGCTCACGAAGAGAGACATATCCATTTGTCATAAATCCGAACAGGATTGTTTTCAGCATACTGACCGGGTTATACCGAAGTCTTCCCACCTCATGTTTCGTGATTTCCTTCAGGTATTTCTCCAAATCGATTTCTCCCATAAATCGATCAAATGTCAGCACCGGATCACAAATGTCCAGATAATCTTGAATAAATAGTGGCAAAACTGCCTGTTTTGGATTAGAATAAGTATTAGTTAGATTTTTCATCGCAAGTTAATTCTAACACAAAAAGAGGACCTTGGGGTTTTTTATGAACCTTGGTCCTTCTTTTTTATAGGCTATGTTTTTTCACAGCCCCTTTAAGAGGTACAAAGTTCATAAAAGAAAAGGAGAAGGAATCATGGACAACAAGACTAATTTTTCCCTGGAAGGTAAGATTGCTCTGGTAACCGGCGCATCTTACGGAATCGGTTTTGCTATTGCAAAGGCTATGGCCGGCGCTGGCGCAACCATCGTTTTCAATGATATCAAGCAGGAATTGGTGGACAAGGGTATTGCTGCTTACAAAGAAGAGGGCATCACTGCTCATGGCTATGTATGCGATGTGACCAACGAGGACGCAGTTAATGCAATGGTTGCTCAGATCGAGCAGGAAGTGGGCGTAATCGATGTCTGGTAAACAATGCAGGTATCATCAAACGTATCCCAATGATCGAGATGTCAGCAAAAGACTTCAGACAGGTTATTGATGTTGACTTAAATGCTCCATTCATCGTATCCAAGGCAGTTATTCCAAGCATGATCAAGAAAGGTCATGGAAAGATTATCAACATCTGCTCCATGATGTCTGAGTTCGGCCGTGAGACCGTATCTGCATATGCAGCTGCAAAGGGCGGCTTGAAGATGCTGACCAGAAACATCGCATCTGAGTACGGCGAGTACAACATTCAGTGCAACGGCATTGGACCTGGCTACATCGCTACTCCACAGACTGCACCGCTGCGTGAGAGACAGCCAGATGGCTCCAGACATCCATTTGACCAGTTTATCGTTTCCAAGACTCCGGCAGGCCGTTGGGGCGAGGCTTCCGATTTAGGCGGACCAGCAGTATTCCTGGCATCTGAGGCTTCCGATTTCGTAAACGGACAGATTCTGTACGTAGACGGCGGTATCCAGGCTTACATCGGCAAACAGCCTTCATAATTATATTTGTTATCTGATAAACAGGCAGGAGCGTCTTCCTTTGGGGAGACGCTCCTGTTTTTGCTTACTATGAAATATATTTATTCCCTCCGGCATCTTTTGGAGCCTGTTCAGTTCACGTTTGCGCTCCCCCAACAAGGCTTTTGCGGTAGCGGGCAAGTTCCCGCAGCTCGCGCTGGTCTTTGTCTGGGGGTATAACTGGCCTGGAGCAGACCGTGTGTAAGGAGATTGGCAGTCCATTCCATTTCGCATCATTTATACTATTGAAGGCGTTTGACTTGTCGATGTGCTGGTTTTATCAAAACCTATTTTTATATAGGATTCCCATATATTAGTTGCTATTTAGCAGTGGAGAAGATAAAATAAAAGTATTATTTTAGGGCAGAATGAGACTGATGGGGGGAGAGATGTAATGAAACAGTACTATCAGGGATTGTCATTGAAAGTAAAACTATTTGTGATTTTTCTGGTGGTCATAATCGCCAATTTTGTCGCTAATCTGTTCTATCGTCATGAGGTAAAAAATCTGATTGAATTTTATAATGTCAGTCAGACAGAGCATTACCGTGTTAACAAGATTTCCGTATCTTTAAAAAATGCAAAGTTGAGGCTGGATGAGTATTATTCCATTGGGGAGGAAGATGCTGCAGACGCATATGAGGCAGAAAAAGGAGAAGTATTGGCTTTTATTAGCCAATTGACTAATGAGCGGAACAATCCGGCGGAATGGTATATGATTCATGCTATCACTAATTCAGCGGAGGTCTTTTTTCAGAAAAGTGATATTACAGTCCGCAAAAAACGTGGCAGTGAGGATTTTATTTATATAGAATATTATCAGGCATCGAAAATCCAGGAATATTTAAATGGATACCTGAATGAATATCTGAATATCCTTCTGGAAAAAGATGGGGAAGAATATGCACGGCTGGAGAGGAAGGCCGCCAATATAGAGGCTATGACCAGGGTATTTTTGGTCGGAAGTGTTCTCATCAGTCTTTTGGCAGCGCTTAATCTGTCAGAGACGGTGACAAGTCCGATATGCAAATTGGCAGAATATACCCGGAAAATTTCAAAGGGTAACTTTGAACTGGAAGACATTCAGGTGGCAAGCCGGGATGAGGTGGGGGAACTGGCTGTGGCGTTTAATAGAATGAAGGATGACATCCGCCGCCTGATTGAAGAACTGAATCAAAAATCCCAGGTGGAAGCCAGGCTCCATCAGCAGGAACTGAAAAATATCCGCATGGATGAACTTTTGAAGGAGTCGCAACTTTTAGCCCTTCAGTCCCAGATTAATCCTCATTTCCTGTTTAATACTTTAAACTCCATCTCACGTTCGGCTCAGTACGAGACACCGGATGTGACAACGGCATTGATTCGTAATCTGGCAGACTTGTTCCGGTACAATCTGGATCATTTTAATCGTCTTTCCACAGTGGAAGAAGAACTGGAGATTGTGGCCAAATATATCTATATTCAGCAGCATCGTTTTGGGGAGCGGATACAATATGCTGTGCGGGTCGAAGAAACGGACAGTGATTACCTGATTCCCAGCATGACTCTGCAGCCTTTAGTAGAAAACGCAATCATTCATGGGATTGAAAACTTAGAATTCGGCGGTACGATTCTGGTGGATGTTTCCTGTCGCGGCGGTTTTCTGCGCATTAGGATTTGCGATAATGGTTGTGGGATTGAGCGGGAACGTCTCAGAGAAATATGGCTTGGAAATGACGAAAAGCGGAGAGGCCATACGACGGGGATTGGTCTGTCCAACAGTAGCGGCTCGAATCGGGCTGTATCCGGAGGAGTCTGCAGGCTGTATTCCAGTCCAAGGTACGGGACGATTGTGGAGATTTTATTCCCACAGATGACGGAGGAGAAGAATGAATTATAAAATATTGATAGTCGACGATGAACAGTTGGAGCGCAGGCACTGGAGAGCATCATAGTGTTGCAACTGGGTACCCGGGTGGAAATTATGCAGGCGGTAAATGGTAGGGATGCCGTGCAGATGGCACGGGAATTTAGGCCGGATATAGCGTTTCTTGACATAAAAATGCCGATTATGAATGGAATTGAGGCGGGCAAAGAGATCCTGGAATTTTTGCCGGATTGCTACATCATTATGCTGACTGGATTTACTTATTTTACCTATGCGAAGGAAAGCGTTAATATCGGGGCTGCAGATTTCCTTGTGAAACCGGCAGCGACGAGGATGTGGTGAAGGCGTTGGAAAAAGCGACACGGGAAGTAGAGTCACGGATCAGAAAGCGGATAGACGATGAGGAAAACAGAAAGAAAGTCCGGCGTGCAGAACAATACATGGAAGGTGAACTAGTTTCAGCCATTGCCTGTAACAATGCAGACGAGGAATTGATCCAGGCGCAGATGGAGGAACTGGGTATCCAGTTCCACTATGGAGTGGGAGTTGTGGTCAGGGCACAGGCCAGGGGGCCAGAAAATCCACATTCAACTGCAAAATTGTGCAAAAGGTGTATCAGTCGCCTGGAACTGGATGGTAGAATTTGCTATTGCGAACACTATCATAACTTTTATTTGTTGCTCCTGACAGATGAGAGTAGAAGTCGAGATTGGTATAAGGAGCTGTTTAAACGGTTTAGTGTCATAGCGGAAGAGTCTGGTATCCAGGTGAAAGTTGCCGTAGGAATCCAAGTTTCCAAGTTGAAAAATATCTATCTGTCGTTCCAGGAAGCAAAAAGGAATATTAACAGTGATAAACGAATCCATATCCACCGGCATCAAATAGGGAACGGGGAGTCAAAACTGACTCAAAGGGAGCAGGAGCGCAAACTGATCGCTTATTTGAAGACAGGTAATTACGACGAGGCCATGCTTTATCTAGAACAGTTGATGGAACAGTTTTTTGAAGAAGACATGGAGCCTATGATGAAGATCTATGAGTTGCTTGTGGTGATTAACCGGAGTTTGCCGCAGAATCTGGAAATTATGCCGGTCTTTACCCTTTTTGAGCAGATGAGCGAGGAGTCCGGACGAGAACAGATTATGAGTTTGGCTTCCCAGTATGTGGAGCATGTGGTGGATGCACTGATTGCAGAGGAAAGTATGATGGATACTGCTTGGGCGTCTCGTGCAGAGGATTACATCCAGGCAAACTACAGCAGGAATATTACATTGGAAGACATGGCGGGTCATACGGGATTTTCCATTTACTATTTCAGCAAGTTGTTTAAGCAGCAGTTTCAGATGAATTTTGTGGATTATCTGACAAAAGTCCGTATTGAAAAGGCCAAGATGATGCTGCATGACGAACAAGCCAGTGTGAAAGAGGTGGGCCGTAGCGTAGGTTACAGTGAGGCAGGATATTTTAGCAGGGTTTTCAAAAAAGAGACAGGGGTTCCGCCATCGGTATACCAAAAAAGTGCAAAAAGGACAAAAATGTGTTAAGGCTTTGTAAAGACAAAAAATGGATAAAATATACAACAAAAATCTGATAGTAGACGACAAGTGTGTGCATTTTGTTTGCACTCATTGTCGTCTATAATTAATTTATCAATAAAATAACCAATAGGGGGAATAAAATGAAAAAAAGAATGTCATTTATTTTGGCAGCAGTATTGACTGCAGTATCTCTGACAGGTTGTGGTGCTGGTTCTAAGCCTGCGCAGACCACCACATCGACAGCAGCCGCAAAAGAAGAGGAGACAACTGAAAAGGCGACAGAAACTGCCTCAAAAGAAACCATTGTACTTCGTCTGGCTGAGACTCAGACTGAGACTTATCCAGCTACCATGGGAGCCATCGAATTTGCCCGTTTAGTAGAAGAACGGACAGATGGACGGATAAAAATTGAGGTATTCACCGGAGGGCAGTTGGGTGGAGACGAGCAGGCAATTCTGGAGCAGGTACAATTTGGAGCAATTGATTTTACACGTGCAAACTTTGCCCCGATGACAGAATTTGCTCCGATTCTTAATCTGCTTCAGATGCCATATTTATTTACCGATGCGGATCATATGCATAAGGTGATAGACAGCGAAATTGGTACTGAATTGTTGAGTAGTGTGGAGGCAGGAAATTTTGTCGGACTGGCTCTGTATGATGCAGGAACAAGGAACTTCTACAACTCAGTACGTCCGATTAAGACTGTGGAAGATATGAAAGGATTAAAGATTAGAACCACACAGAGTCAGTTAATCGTGGACATGGTTGAGGCTTTGGGTGCCTCCGCTACTCCGATGGCATTCGGTGAAGTTTATAGTTCTCTGCAGACTGGAGTGATTGACGGTGCGGAGAATAACTGGGTGTCCTATGATCAGAACAGCCATTACGAGGTGGCAAAGTATATCTCTTTAGATGGACATACGGCTCCGCCGGAAATCCTGGTATGTAGTAAGATGGTATTTGATAAACTGTCCCCGGAAGATCAGCAGATTCTACGTGAATGTGCTAAGGAGTCAGAACTGTGGGAGAGAGAAAAATACGACGAGATTGAGAACAAATCGATGGAGCACGTAATCGCTGAAGGTTCTGAAGTGACTGAACTGGAAGACAGAGAAGGTTTTGTGAAGCAGTAGAGCCTTGTACGAAAAATATGCAGGTGACTATATGGATACTCTGCAGGCTATTATCGATATGCAGTAGTTGCTTCTAATGATGGGGGAATAATCATGAAATATATTGATGCTTTTTTTAACAGACTGTTGGATTTGTGTATGATTCTTGCAAAAATCCTGCTGGTAGTCATGACAATTATCATCTGTATTCATGTGTTCTACCGTTATGTGTTAAACCGCAGTATTCGCTGGTCTGAGGAGATCACCATGATGATGATGGTGTACATGGGGTTTTTAGTATCGACCTATGGTGTAAACATCGGTTCATTTGAGTGTGACTGTGTTTTTGATATTTTACCGGAACCAGTAAAAAGAGCGGTACTGAAATTTACAGATGCAGTGCTGATGGTTATGGGAATCGTTCTCCTGTATTTTGGAATCGGCCTGATCAAAAGCACTATGAATAATCTCATGATTGCGACCCACCTGCCGTCAGCCATGCTGTACGGCGGGGTACCAATCTCAGGAATTCTGATTGCTTATTTTTCTTTTGTAAATTTGACTGGATTGCGGTTTGAACAGAAAAAAACGGAGAAGGGAAGTACAGAACATGGTTGATTATCTTGGCATTACAATCCTTTTGGGGTCTTTTATCCTGTTGCTCATCCTGCGCACGCCCATATCGTTTGCGCTTCTGACATCAGCAATCTTGACTTCTTTTTACCTGAAGGTACCGTTGATGAGCGTGGCGGTTCAGATGGTCAAAGGAATCCATTCTTTTTCCCTGTTAGCCATCCCATTTTTTATCCTGGCAGGAGAGATAATGGGAGCAGGAGGTATTTCAAGAAGGATTATTGAATTTACCAATGTACTGGTAGGCCGAGTGAGGGGCGGTCTGGCGCAGGTAAATATCTTAGCAAGCATGTTCTTTGGCGGTATTTCCGGTTCTGCGATTGCAGATGTGTCTTCTATCGGAGCCTTGTTAATTCCTATGATGAAGGATAGTGGTTATGATACTGACTACGCGGTGGATGTGACTATAACCAGCGCCTGCCAGGGACTGATTATTCCTCCCAGCCATAACATGATTATTTTTGCAGTGTCAGCTGGAGGCGTGTCAGTGGGACAGTTGTTTTTAGGCGGCATGCTTCCCGGCGTTTTGCTTGGGATGGCGTTAATGATTATCAGTTATGTTATTGCTGTCAAGCGAGGATATCCTAAGGGAGCAAAGATTTCTTTTAAGGAAGCAATCAAAATTGCCAGCAGTGCAATCCTGGGATTGCTCACTGCAGTGATTATTATCGGCGGTGTAATCGGTGGGATATTTACAGCAACAGAGTCTGCTGCGGTGGCCTGCCTGTATGCGTTTATTGTAACATTCTTTATTTACAGAGAGATTCCTCTTAGCAAGATGGATGAGATTTTGCTTAATGCACTGAGGACTTTGGCGACGGTTCTGGCACTCTTGGCATGTTGCAATGCATTCGGATGGTTTTTAGCCTATCTGAAAATTCCTGCCTTGATTACAGGTGCATTATTGGGTGTGAGCAACAATAAGATTGTAGTACTGCTTTTAATCAACTTGCTTTTGCTGGCACTGGGAACGATTATGGATATGGCACCGTTGATTATGATTACTACTCCAATCCTGATGCCGGTCATTCAGAGTATTGGAATGAATCCTATTCAGTTTGGTGTCATGATGGTGTTAAACCTGGCAATCGGACTTTGTACGCCTCCGGTGGCGCGGTGCTGTTCGTGGGCTGTACCATCGGCAAAATATCCATGGAAAAGTTAACAAAATCACTGTTTCCGTTTTATGCAGCGATGCTGGCAGTGCTGATGCTGGTAACTTTTGTACCAGAGGTGGTTTTGTTTATACGAATTTGCTTTTAAAATAAGAAGGAGATGGAATTATGATGATAAAAAAGTATTGTTTATTACAGGCGCTGCAATTGGAATCGGTCACGCGGCATGTCTCAAATTTGCTTCTGAAGGGTATGCTATCGCTTTCAATGATTATAACGTAGAAAATGGGAATAAAGCATTGGAAGAACTTAAAGATAAGGGATATGAAGCAATTTTTCTTCCGGGTGATGCTACGAAGGAAGAGGAAGTCAAAGCCATGGTGGCGAAGACCGTAGATACATATGGCAGGATTGACACTCTAATTAACAACGCGGGGGCCTGGGAGGCAGATCTTCTTTTGAAGGTATGGAAACTGAGTTTTGGAATCGGGTGATGGATTTGAACCTGAACGGAGCATTTTTTGCTGCTAGAGAGTGTATCCCCTATCTGAAAACTGTAAAGGGAACTATGATTAATATTACCACGATTGCGGCTTATAATGGTGGAGGACCCGGAGCAGGTGTATATGCGGCAGCAAAGGGAGCGGTTCTGACTATGACGAGAGCACTGGCAAAGGAACTGATTCCGGCAGGCGTCCGCGTGAATGCCGTTTCCCCGGGAACAATCAATACAGCTTTCCACGCTGCCAGTAGTAAAGAACTTTTGGAAAGTTTTGTAAAGGCAATTCCTGCAGGACGCATGGGACGGCCTGAAGAGGTTGCGGATGTGATGTATTATCTGCCTCAGATCAGTCTTCTTATCTGGTAGGCGAGGTGGTTCAAATCAATGGTGGACAGATGATGCTTTGATTGATATGTCAATGCATTGATAAGGAGAAGAACGACATGGTAGTAAAGTATGAAACTGTGGTGGGACAGGACATCGGAGGAGGAATTACAAGAAGGATTTTGGCTCATAACGGTAATATGATGATTGTTGAAGCTGTTTTTAAGAAGGGCGCAGTAGGGACTGCCCATCGGCATCCTCATGAACAGGTAAGTTACATTTTATCTGGCTCTTTTCAATATACGATGGAGGAAGAAGTTTATGAACTGAAAAGGGGGGATACCTATTATGTACCTCCTGGAGTTCTTCATGGTGCGACAGCGCTGGAAGACGCGGTGATATTGGATATTTTTACACCGCAAAGGGAAGATTTTTTGGAATAAAGCAGATAATCCTGACCATGCAGATTATGAACTGTGGTCAGGGATTTTTGCTTTATTAGGAAATGTTATGTCCTATTATTTCCCGATGGAATCGAACTTATCGCAGATTTCCTTGGAAGGTGCTGCAGTGGCCAGGGAAACGATGATGATTGCCGCACAGGCCACCAGGAATGCCGGGAGCAGTTCGTAGATTCCCCAGATACCGCCCATAGCTTGATGCCATATTTCCGACAAATACCATGACGCCTCCGGCTACCATGCCTGCGATGGCACCTGGAAGGTTGCTGCGCTTCCAGAACAGGGCAAACAGCATTACAGGTCCAAAGGATGCGCCGAAACCGGCCCAGGCAAAGGAAACGATGGTAAATACGGAACTGTCAGGGTTCCATGCCAGGACAACAGCCACCAATGCAATGCCGATAACGGTAAGTCTGGCGGCCCGCATGGAGGTCTTGGTGTCCATCTTAATCTTTAAGAAGTCCTGAAGCAGGTTCTGGGAGATGCCGGAAGCCGCTGTAAGCAGCTGGGAATCTGCCGTGGACATGGTGGAAGCCAAAATGCCTGCCAGGACGATTCCAGCGATGATGGAAAGCAGGAAACCATTCTGTCCTAAAAGTCCGGACAACTGAATGATAATGGTCTCAGACTGGGAACTGGTGGACAGCATTGGCACGGAAGCGCTGTAACCGATGATACCGATCAAGATGGCCACAAACATGGAAATCACTACCCAGACAGAAGCGATGCGCCGGGAAAGAGTCAGTTTGTTCTCATCCTCAATAGCCATAAACCGCAGCAGGATGTGAGGCATGCCAAAATATCCAAGGCCCCAGGCTAAAGTGGAGCAGATAGTCAGCAGGCTGTATGGAGAGGATGTGTGATCTGCCATATTGTGCATGCTGGTCATGCTTAAGTACCCTGCCAGGGACTGGGCGTTGGAAATCACGGCATCCCAGCCTCCAGCTACATGGATGCCGAAGAAGACGATGATAATAAGTGCAATGCTCATAACTACGCTCTGAATCAGGTCTGTGGTGGAAATAGCCAGGAAACCGCCTAAGACAGTGTATCCGATGATGATGGCAGCGCCTGCAATCATGGAGACATGATAGTCAAAGCCAAACAGACTGTTAAACAAGGTGCCTACGGCCTTAAATCCGGAAGCCGTATAAGGGATGAAGAAAATCAGGATGATCCCTACAAAGCCTGAAAACAAAGCGTTTGTAGGGAGTTTCTTGTGTTATGCTCTTTTGCCCAGTTCCATTTCTTTGAAGAATCTTTTGAAGTCTTCCTGCTTCGCGTAAGCATAGTAGAAGTTTGTTCCAAACGTTTCTTGTATTCGGCGATAATCCAAGGCTACTTGATCCTCGCTGCTGAATTTCAGGCTTGGCACCAGTTTCCCACTTTTCCGATCCGGGATTTCCTCGTACCGGATCTTTCCACCAACATCCAGCAGGCGGACATAACCGCCTCTTTCCAACAGGCAGTTTGCGCTTCGCAGCGCTTCCGCAATCCTGTCCACCGACAATCTTTCAATCCCCATTCTGTTTTGTATCAGACGCAGGATCACAAGCGCCACGAAACAGATCAGAAAGTGTGCCCGGATATGCTCCCGCTTGTTCAGATAAATCGGTCTTGCATCGAAATCGCTCTTCATGGTCTGGAAAGATTCCTCAATACGCCACAAACCATGGTATACTTCCCGTATCTTTGCAGCATCATAATCCATCTCACTGGTTATGATTGCAAAATATCCGTCATAAAGGGCATCTTTTTCCGCCTTCTCCCGGTCCACTGCGGATACTTTGGCTGTCTGCCTTTCATCCAGAACTTCACCGGTCTCTTTCAGGATGGTTTCTTCTTTTATATACCGGTCTTTTCCATGGACGATCCCATTAGGCATTGTTCTTTGTACTCTTTTCTGCTTTCTTCAGCTTTTCTTCTCTTTTCTTTGCTGCCATTCTGCATCTGCTCTTGACCAGTAAAGAAGAACCTTCCGCTGCCGCCTTACCGCTTTCTTTTTCTCTGTTTTCTGTCCGTCCTGCATTTCAAATGAGATATCATACCCCTGGTATTCTTCCGTGAGCAGTTTCCATTTGTAGGAACCGTCTTCCGCTTCCTGCCAGCCTTCCTGGGCAAACAGGCTTCCTGGTAACGTTTCCCTTTTGTTCCTTTTAATATCTGGGAAAATACATAACCATCGCCCTGACTGCACAGAAGATCAATATTGCGAGAACAGTTCATCCCTTTATCTGCCACGACAACTGTCCGTTCCATGCCGTATTCCTTCTTGAATCCGTCCAGATTTTCTTTCAGTGTATCGGAATCACTCATGTTCCCCCGGAATACATCCATGCATATGGGAACCCCGTTTCCATCCATGAAGAGTCCCATCTGTATGATAGGCGTCAGCTGGTGCTCCTTGGAAACGCCTTTCTGCCCCAGGGCAGGGCCGCTTACCAGCTTTCCCGACCGGTCACGGTATTCTTCATCCGGGTCTGCAAAATCTTTTTCCGTATAGTAGTTTGTTACATCATAGAAACTGTACTGCAGGTCCCGACCAAACCGCTCTCCCACCTGTTCACTGATAAAACGCTGGAGGTCATAAAAGATGATGTTGAACTGGTCTAATGCGCGGTAAATATCCGGAAGGTCAAATTCGCTGTTCAGACCGTAATAATTCAGAAGGCGTGAAGCTACTTCCCGTTTCGAGGCCGGATAGAGGATTCTGTCCATCACAAGGTAACGGAAGATTTCATTCAGCGAGTATTTTCCGCGGAATCCGGATGACCGTTGGTATTGTTCAAAGAAGGTGTCGATTCCAAGAAGATGGTAAACGGATTCCGGAAACTTGTAGCCATAGTTAAGCAGCCTGTTGTTTTCGGAATACATCATTTCGGAAACGGGGATTTCAATACGCAGATCCCGCTTATGCTTGAGGCTGTCATTGCAGGCATTTACTTCTTTCCAAAATGCTTCCAGGTCAGTCTGATCTTCCAAATAGCCGAAGCTTTTTACGGTACGCTGTTTAGGGGAAGCGTTTGGATAACGTAAATAGAAATCATCAAAAATCCCAGAATAATTGAATTTCCTGGGATTTTAGTATCTGCCACAATAATTTTTCCAGCTAAAACTGTAAAAGTCAGGGTACAGGAACTTGCGATTTCCTTAAGACCATGAAAATATCGAAAAAAGAAAGGAGATGTGTTATAATGTGGTGAGCGCAGAAGAAACAAGCGCCGCAGAATGCGGCATTGTTTTTCTTGCGCTCACCAACGAAGGACCCGCCTGCGCTAGCAGGTAGTGGAGCGCGAAGCGCGAGGGTCCTGAGTGGACCAAGCAACGAAGGACAACAAGTGAGGATACATTTGATGAACCAGAAATATACATATTATTTAAGATATGCCTGCGTATCCGGTGTTTTGGCGGCAGCTTTGGCACTGGGGGGCTGCTCTTTGAGCGGCACTGGGGCTGCTGTTCAAAATGAGGCCGCAGAACCGGCAGAAGCAGATGCCGCAGATGGACAGGCGTTCTCAAACGGAACCGATGAGACCATAGCACCCTTAGGAATGGATGGACAGATCCTTCCTGGACTGACGGATGTAGAGCTTCCGGAGGACGCAGAATCAGCACCACAGTACTTAAGGGAAGGTGTTCGCCATGAGATCGTAAAGAAGCTTCAGCAGCGACTGATGGATCTGGGCTTTATGGATAACGATGAGCCTACGGATTACTTTGGCCAGGTAACGCTCACAGCAGTAAAACATTTCCAGAGACAGAATGAACTGCCTCAGGATGGCATTGTAGGTAATACCACATGATGAATTGATGGCAGAAGATGCCAAACATTATGCAGTATCTAAGGGAACACAGGGCGATGATATCCAGAAGATCCAGCAGCGACTGTATGAGCTGGGATATCTGGCTTCTGCAGACCAGGTAACGGGCAACTTTGATGATGCTACAGAAATTGCCGTTTTAAAGCTTCAGGGGGTTAATGGACTGGCAGAAGACGGAAAAGTAGGCCGGCAGACCTATAACCTGATGTACAGCGATGACATTAAGGCAAATATGCTTGCATACGGTGAAAAGAGTGATGTGGTACTGGCATGCCAGCAGCGTTTAAAGGATCTGGCTATCTGACTACAACACCAGATGGTACATATGGTCAGGACACTGTGATCGCAGTTAAGCAGTTCCAGGCAAGAAATGACCAGGTAGTAGACGGCTACTTAGGACCATCCACCCGTATTGTATTAAACAGTCCGGATGCCAAGCCAAATGGTTTAATGATCGGTGAACAGGGCGATTCTGTTACCAGAGTACAGCAGCTGTTAAGCAAATACGGCTATTTGCCATCTTCCAATGTAACTGGCTATTATGGTGAAGCAACGGAAGATGCAGTAAAGAACTTCCAGTCACGCAACGGTCTGTCTGCAGATGGTAAAGTTGGCGTACTGACCATGGCCAAGCTTACCCAGTGACGATGTGAAGAAACCGGCACTCTC
>ENA-OQBT01000687-OQBT01000687.1-human-gut-metagenome-genome-assembly--contig:-NODE-687-length-18930-cov-5.716641_pt1 | contig 18930 bp, 22 predicted proteins | sample MGYA00242749_ERZ504557 | MGnify/ENA primary metagenome ERZ504557 (study PRJEB26092, sample SAMD00036243) | human gut metagenome | host: Homo sapiens | study: EMG produced TPA metagenomics assembly of... | reverse complement strand
CTCTCATCGAAGGATGAAGATTTATAATTTCATAACTGCGGGTGTAGTTCAATGGTAGAACACCAGCCTTCCAAGCTGGATACGTGGGTTCGATTCCCATCACCCGCTTGTGCGATAGTGGCGTAGTTGGTAACGCGCGACCTTGCCAAGGTCGAGACCGCGGGTTCGAGCCCCGTCTATCGCTCTTCGGAACTCTGAGGATGATCAGAGTTCTTTTTTATTGCGAAAAAATCCTCTGCTTTATTTTTATGCAGCAGAGGATTTTTCGCGTTATGTGTTACTGCGTAGCTATTCAGTTGTTTCACCCTGATCGATCAGAGTATAGAAGGTCAGAAGATAAAGCCCGCATAAGCCTACAAGTCCGTAGATGATCCGGGAGAGCCAGCTCATGCTTCCGAACAGGAATGCTACCAGATTAAAATTAAAGAAGCCGATCAGACCCCAGTTTATGGCACCGACCACAGCAATGGTCAGGGTGAAGTACTGCAGACATTTATTTGACATAAGTCACCATCCTTTCGTTATACAGGAAATAGTTTTTCATGGAATCGAAAAAATATACACAGGAATGAGAAAAAGAAAAACGGAAATTTCTGCCAGCCATGAAAAAATCATGAAGGAGAAATTTCCGTTTTCTTTTCATATGCAAGATAAAATGTAAATTTCCGGTTTATCGAATTTGGATCGTAAATATCCGCCAGGCGATTCCGATATCTTACTTCAGCTTCAGAATCTGAGAGGTTGTCTGTCCGCCGCTTACATTCAGAGTTTCTTTGCCCTGAAGCGTTACATCACTGGTAGTATCCTTCAGAAGAAATACCTGGCATACAGTGACGGTTTTTCCGGGATCAATGGTGCTCATGTAGTTATCTACAGCATCATCGCTGGCTTCCGGATAAGTTCCTTCCAGAACTTCTCCGTTCTGGGAAGCCTGCAGGGTGAAGTCTACAAATGCACTGGACTGGGAATCGCCGGAGTTTGTATAGTCGTAGTAGATCATCAGACAGGGATTTCCGCCGTAGTCCTTGGAAATCGCAAACTGTTTGAAACGGACGGAGAATTTGTCAGTTGTAATATCAATGGATGCACTTGTGCCCTCAGCAGAGGCCGTGCTGCCTGGGGTGGAAGAATCCTCTGCAGCGGCAGAACTGCTATCTGTGCTGTCATCCGTAAGCTGGATGATATTTCGTCTTTTACGCTTTTGAAGTTTGCGCACATAACCTTGACTGTGGTGTCATCCAGAGAAACGATCTTCCAGTCGCTGCCGATTTTGATCAGAGGATAGGTAATATCGATCTCACTGTATTTCTCATCAGCTGTGGAAGCATTTTCGGCAAGAAGTGCAGCGAGCATTTCCTGGATATCATCCTGTGTCATTTCCTTTCCGGCATAGGCTGCGACAGCAACCTTTACGGGTGTATTCCTGAATAGTTGCTGCATAGATATTGGTTCCGTCAATATATTTCATGTGAACCGTTATCCTGGCAGTTCCGTTCTGGATGTCAAATTTGTTTTTGGTGATCTTGTAGGTCATTTTTTTGTTGACGGTAGTGAAGAAATCTGTGTAAGCAGAATCACGGATATCTGCATCATCCAGAGCGCTGAGATCATGACTCTGGAGAAGGTTCTCCATTGTGGTAAAATCCATGTTCTGCATTCCTGTGAGAAATTTTTCTGTGGCTTCTACCGGTTTATGGCGCTGCATCATATACCAGGCGGTTCCGCCGGCTGCGGCAGCGATCAGAAGGATGATCAGACAGATCACGAGAGGCTTTTTGCTTTTTTTCTTTCTGTGGGGAGTGTCGCCTTCAAAATCATTGGAGATCAATGATCTGGAGAGCTCATCGTCATAAAAATCATTATTGTCTTCTGTATTCATTATTCCTCCTTACAATAAGTCATTCTGGTTTTCGGGTGGGTAAGTCAGAGGATATCTGTTTGCATTTGCGGGCAAACAGCATCACCCTGTGTTACCGTAACGATTATATCATAGGTTTACTGTTTGAGAAACCCCCTGTGTTATGATATACTGGAAGACACAGAAAAAGTGGTTGAGTACAGGTGACAAAGCGGAATGCGAATGCCCGCTTTATGCAGCAGAAAAGGTGAGGTGAAATATATGTTACGGACAATTCAGTATTCATTTCCTTCAAAAGCAGACGGATTGGAAATTTCCTGCCTGGCAGTAGTGCCGGAGTTGGAACGTAATGAGAAATACCGTGGGATCATACAGATCGTTCACGGAATGAGTGAGTACAAGGAACGCTACATTCCTTTTATGGAATATATGGCAGAGCGAAAATATATAAGTGTGATCCATGATCACCGTGGCCATGGGAAAAGCGTACGCAGTAAAGAGGATCTTGGGTATATGTACGGTGGTGGGGCGGATGCCATGCTGCAGGATATCCATACGGTGAACTGCTTGATCAAGGATCATTTCCCAGGTATTCCGCTGATCCTTTTCGGACACAGCATGGGCTCTCTGGCAGTTCGTGCCTATGCAGCTCATCATGACAGCTGTATGGATATGCTGATCGTCTGCGGCTCACCCAGCTATAATGTATTTCGTCCGGTCGGAGTAGCTCTGGCAAAAGCGGGAAAGACTGTTTTCGGGCCTAAACACAGTGCGGGTCTGATCGAGATGATGTCTTTTGGAAGCTATGCAATGCACTTTAAAAAAGAAAAAACCGTTTTTCCTGGATCTGCTCTGATCCGCAGGTTGTGCAGGATTATTCGGATTCAGAATACTGTGGATTTACCTTTACGATGATGCATATCTGGCACTTTTTGACTGATGAAAAGAGCCTATGATGTGAAGCACTGGAAGTGTACAAAGCCGGAAATGCCGGTGCTGTTTATTAGTGGGGCGGAGGATCCCTGCATGGGAAATGTGAGACAGTTTGCGAAGTCTGTCCGTGCCATGCGTTGTGCAGGATACCGGGATGTCCGGGGAAAATTATATCCGGGAATGCGCCACGAGATCCTGAATGAGAAAGACAGGGAAAAGGTTTATCATGATATATTTACATATATCTGCAAAAAAGGACTTTGAACGCTCTGTGACAGAGTGATATAATAAAAATCTGAGTGCTCCTGCAGACATCTGTGAGAGGGCGCAACTACTGAGAAAACAGGAGGATTCGTAAATTATGAGAGCAAGTGGGATTTTACTTCCAGTGTCCAGTCTGCCATCGAAATATGGGATCGGATGCTTTTCTGAGGAAGCATATGAGTTTGTAGACCAGCTGGCAAGAGCAGGACAGAAATACTGGCAGATTCTTCCTCTCGGACCTACCGGATATGGAGATTCACCATACCAGTCTTTTTCTACCTTTGCGGGAAATCCGTATTTTATTGATCTGGAGGCTTTTGTAAAAGAGGGATATCTGGATAAAAGTGATTGCGAGGACTGTGACTGGGGTACAAACGAGAGCTATGTGGATTATGAGAAGATTTATAATTCCAGATTTCGGCTTTTGAGAAAAGCCTTTGAAAATTATGACTGTGAGACAGACCAGGAGTACCGTAAGTTTGTAAAAGAAAATGCTGCCTGGCTGGAAGATTACAGCCTGTATATGGCAATCAAGGACAGCCTGAATGGGATCAGCTGGATCGAATGGCCTACGGAACTTAAAAACAGAGAAAAAGCTGCATTGGCTGAAGAAAGAGAGAAGCTTGCAAAAGAAGTGGGATTTTACTGTTTCCAGCAGTTCTGCTTTTTTAAACAGTGGACAGCACTGAAAGCTTATGCAAATGCTAAGGGAGTGGAGATGATCGGAGACATCCCGATCTACGTTGCGTTTGACAGTGCGGATGCCTGGGCACAGCCGGAATTGTTCCAGTTTGATAAGGAAAATATTCCGATCGGCGTTGCCGGATGTCCGCCGGATGCTTTTTCCGCCACAGGGCAGCTCTGGGGAAATCCGCTTTATGACTGGGAATATCACAAGAAAACAGGCTATGCATGGTGGACACGCCGAATGGCAAATTGTATGAAGCTTTATGATGTGGTAAGGATCGACCATTTCAGAGGCTTTGATGAGTATTATTCCATTCCGTACGGAGATAAAACTGCGGAGTTCGGTCACTGGGAAAAGGGACCGGGAATGGATCTGTTCCGTGCGCTTGAAAAGAATCTTGGAAAGCTGGATGTGATCGCAGAGGATCTTGGTCTCCTTACAGACAGTGTGATCGAGATGGTGGAAGAATCCGGATTCCCGGGAATGAAGGTATTGCAGTTTGCTTTTGACGAGAATGAGGACAGTCCGTATCTGACGCACAGATATGAAAGGAATTGCATTGTTTACACAGGTACTCATGACAATGAGACAACAAGAGGATGGTTCCGCAATCTGAGCCAGCATGACCGAAATTTTGCCAGGGCCTATATTGGCTGTGAGGGCAAGCATGAGACTGCGGCAGTGTGGAGCATGATACGTGCGGCGATGTCCAGTGTTGCAGATCGCTGTGTGATCCCGGTACAGGATTATCTCTGCCTTGGAAATGAGGCAAGGATCAATGAACCGTCAACTCTTGGTGACAACTGGAAGTGGCGTATGAAAAAAGGCCAGCTCAATGAAACAATTATTCAGAAGATTTATAAAATGACAAAGCTTTATGGAAGACTTGTAAAAGAAGAAACGGAAGAGAAGGAAAAAACAGAAGCTGACAGGGAAAAGATATCTGACAAATAGAGAAATATAAGGATATCAGAAAGGACAGAAATACATCATGGAAGAACAGAAAAGAGAAAATAAGGAAGAGCTGCAGCAGGAAACTGCTGAGGAAAAGAATTCCGGACAGGGAAATTCTTCCACAAGAAGCAGTCTTCTGTGGATCTTTGCAGGAGGCTATCTTGTGTATACAGGATATCGTCTCTGCGCCAGTGTCATAAGCGGAGCAGAAGACTCCGGTGTGGTATTTCTGGCAGCGGGAGGTATTTTTGTTGTGATCGGAGCAGTGCTTTTGATCATGGCGATCCGTAATCTTGCAAAGGCTGGCGCACAGAAACATGAGCTGGAAGAAGCTGCTGCGAAAAAAGCGGCAGAGGAAGCTTCTCAAAATCCGGAAACCGTGGCAAAGAAAAAAATGTCAATTGCGGAGCGGGCGCATCTTGCGGAAAATCTGGATGACGCACCGGAGGAGAAAGACGAAAAATAAAACTGGATGCAGGTGAGAGTAAAATGCCTGCTGAGATATGACGATTAGTAATAGCAAAAACGGAACATCATAAGGCCCAAAAATCCTTATGTATGTTCCGTTTTTTAGATCAGGCAGATCGCAAAACAGTTATCTGCGTCTTTGCGCGTTTCTGCGTTTTTTTCGAGATTTTTTTCTGTTGGGGGTATGTAAGGTAGACCAGCAGAATGCCTGTACCAGCAAAATTCCGATCATTGCTCCGCAACTGTCGATCCCTACATCCCTTACGGAAGGTCCGCGGGCCTCTACAAAAGACTGATGGTATTCATCCAGTCCAGCAAATCCCACACATACAAATCCGGCAAGGAGCATCAGCCAGATTCCCCGAACTCCGTATACATAGAGGGGGAAGGAAATAGATATGGCCAACAGGCAGTATTCTGTCATGTGAGCAGCCTTACGGACATAAAATTCGATACCTGCAGCTTCCTGGGAAAGCTGTTCCAGGCTTTTGCCGGAAGCTAATATTTCGTTTTTGGTTTCTACGATCTGGTAGCTGATCTTATAGCTCAGGGCACCGGAAACATCTCCGGTCTGTGCGGAAAAAGAGTAGATCACGCACATCATCAGGATCGCAGGTGCAAAAGAAAAAGGTTTTAATAATGTAATCAGTATTTTCATGGCTCTTAATATAGCACTCCCGCATGGAAAAGTCCAGAAAAATACAGAAAAAGAACAGGGAAAAGGAAAAACAGGGAGAGAAGGTTAAATGGGATAGGAGGTTAAAGGGGAAGTGGACAGTAAGGACTGAAATGTGTTAGAATATAAAAATAAATTTCAGGGGCATTTTTTAAGAAAAAAGCAGCCCGGGATCGAATAGAAGAAAATTACAGGAGGAAATCAACAAATGAGTCTTGCAGATAATATATTCATTGACATGTGCAAAGATGTCATAGAAAACGGAACCAGACAGAAGGTGAGAAGGTACGTCCTGTGTGGGAGGATGGAACTCCGGCTTATACCATCAAGAGATTTGGTGTTGTGAACCGTTATGATCTCCGGAAGGAGTTTCCGGCACTGACTTTAAGAAAAACAGCGTTAAAGAGTGCAATGGATGAGATTCTATGGATCTGGCAGCAGAAATCCAATAATATCCATGATCTTCACAGCCACATCTGGGACAGCTGGGCAGATGAGAAGGGCTCCATCGGAAAAGCCTACGGCTATCAGTTAGGTGTGAAGCATCAGTATAAAGAGGGAATGATGGATCAGGTAGACAGAGTTCTTTTTGATCTTAAGAACAATCCGTACAGCAGAAGGATCATGACCAATATTTATGTACATCAGGATCTCCACGAGATGAATCTTTACCCATGTGCCTATTCCATGACTTTCAATGTAACCAAGGAACCCGGAAAAGACAAGCTGGTCCTTAATGCGGTGCTGAACCAGAGATCGCAGGATATCCTGGCTGCAAACAACTGGAATGTGTGTCAGTATTCTCTTCTTCTCATGATGATCGCACAGGCCTGCGATATGGAAGCCGGAGAGCTTGTTCATGTGATCGCAGACTGCCATATTTATGATCGTCATATTCCGGTAATTAAAGAACTGATCTCCAGAAAACCGTATCCTGCACCGACAGTAAAACTGAATCCGGAGATAAAGGATTTTTATAAATTCACCACCGATGATCTGATCGTGGAGAATTATGAGACATGGCCACAGATCAAAAATATTCCCATTGCAGTATAATTGCATAAAGAAGGAAGAAAGAATGAATATTATTGTTGCAGCAGATAAAAACTGGGGAATCGGAAGAAATAATGAACTTTTGGTAAGTATTCCGGCAGATATGAAGATGTTCCGTGAGGAAACTACAGGAAAAGTGGTTGTTATGGGAAGAAAAACACTGGAGTCTTTTCCAAACGGACTTCCTCTGAAAAACAGAACCAACATTGTGATCACCGGCAACAGGGATTATCAGGTAAAAGGTGCGGTGATCGTTCACAGCATCGAGGAAGCACTGAAGGAAGTGGAGAAATATCCGGCAGAGGATGTGTACTGTATCGGCGGAGACAGTATTTACAAACAGATGCTCCCGTACTGTGATACAGCTCATGTGACAAAAATCGATTTTGCATATGAAGCGGATGCGTATTTTCCAAACCTGGATGAGGACCCGGACTGGGAGATCACAGCGGAGAGTGAAGAACAGACATACTTTGATCTGGAATATGCGTTTGTAAAATACGAGAGAAAAGATAGGTAATGTGAGCACAGATCATAAAGCAGAATGAGAATGCCCGCTTTGTACAGAAAAACAATGAAGAAATAATAAAAAACAGACCACCGAAAAAAATACGGCGGTCTGTTTTTTGTACTTAATGTTATGTATAATGACGAAAATCTGGTAATTACTCGATTACGTGGATCCATCCTTCGGTGCTTCGATGCGTCCCATCTGGATACCGGTCAGTGTGTCGTACAGCTTCTGGATAACCGGTCCCATCTTCTCCATTCCGCTTGGGAAGCAGATTTCCTTGCCGTGATCATTGATCTTTCCGACAGGAGAGATAACTGCAGCAGTACCGCAAAGACCACACTCTGCAAAATCTTTAACCTCATCGAAGTAGACCTCACGCTCTTCAGCTTCCAGTCCAAGGTACTCCTTTGCAACGTAGATCAGAGAACGACGTGTGATGGAAGGAAGGATGCTGTCAGACTTCGGTGTTACAACCTTGCCGTCTTTAGTAACGAAGATGAAGTTTGCTCCGCCTGTCTCCTCAACTTTTGTACGAGTCTTGGGATCAAGGTACATGTTCTCATCAAATCCCTGTTTGTGAGCATCTACGATAGCATGAAGGCTCATTGCGTAGTTCAGGCCAGCCTTGATGTTACCGGTTCCGCAAGGTGCGGCACGGTCATAGTCGCTGACACGGATCGTGATCGGTTTGGCGCCGCCTTTAAAGTACGGACCAACCGGTGTTGTAAGGATACGGAACTGATATTCGTCAGCAGGTTTAACACCGATCACGGCGTTGGAACCAAACATGTACGGGCGAAGATAAAGTGTTGCGCCGGAACCATATGGCGGAACCCATGCGGCATTTGCCTTAACAACCTGCTCAACAGCGTCGATAAATCTTTCCTTCGGGAATACCGGCATTTCAAGTCTTGCCGCAGATGCAGCGATACGCTCTGCGTTCAGGTCAGGACGGAAAGTAACGATATGTCCGTCTTCTGTTGTGTATGCCTTCAGACCCTCGAATACACTCTGAGAATACTGAAGCACACCAGCACACTCGTTGAGTACGATATTAGGGTCTGTGCTTAAAGCACCTTCATCCCATTTTCCATCTTTAAAATTAGACACGTATCTGTAGTCGGTTGGCATGTAAGCGAATCCGATGCTGGACCAGTCGATGTTCTTTTTTTCCATAACGATTCCTCCGTTTACAATTTTTACTTTTTACCATTGTAAACTTTTACGTGATGACTTCAATAGTTTTTTGTTCCTTTTTTTCATTTGCTTGTAATTTTAATATGATTTCGATATAATAAAAATTATCTATGGACTGGAGGGAAAAATGGACAATCACGAATTTGAAGACCTTGGAAAAAAGATTCAGGATATTGTAGATAATGCAGTGAATTCAAACAGCTATCACGAATTAAGCCATACGATCAGCCAGACAGTAAATAAGGCCATTGATTCCGGAAGCGAAGCGCTGAAAAATGCGATGAATTCCGTGTTTGATCCGGGTGCTGATCCGGAATTCCGTAAGAAAAGCTATACATACCAGAGTCCTTATTACGGAAGAAGCAGAAAAGCAAAGCAGCAGGCTGCAAGAAAACAGACGGAACTGCTCTACGGAAAGACTACCGGTGAGAATCTCAAAGGCATGATGATGGCAGTTTCCGGTGGGATACTTTTAAGTGGCATGGGGCTTGGAGCCATGGTGCTTCTGATCTGGATGGGCATTGGACACAGCGGTGCACTTGCAGCAGGTGTGCTTGGAGTGATGTGTGCAGGCGCAGCAGGTGGTGGTGCTCTTTTGGGAGCAGGAACAAGCCGCCTCGGAAGACTGGGACGTTTCCAGAAGTATATCCGTGCGCTGGGAGATCACACCTACTGTAATTTTCAGAAGCTTGCCCAGGTAGCAGGAAAGAACGAGAAATTTGTAAAAAAAGATATCAGAAGAATGATCCAGAAGGGCTGGTTTCTGGAAGGTCATGTGGATGAGCAGGGAACCTGTCTGATCACCAGTAATGAGACCTATCAGCAATATCTGGAAACACAGAAGCAGTTGGAGCTTCGTGAACAGGAAGCGGATCCTAAGGTTCAGTTGGAGGATAATATGAGTCCGGAAGCCCAGGAAGTCCTGAGAAAAGGAAATGAATTTCTGGTAAAGATCCGTAAGAGCAATGACGCCATTCCCGGGAAAGAAATTCTGAAAAGATTTCCAGGATGGAAATGATCGTTCAGAAAATTTTTGAGCGAGCAGGAGAGCATCCGGAGGTGATTCCGGATCTTAAGAAAATGATGGACTACTATCTGCCTATGACTGTGAAGCTTCTGGATGCTTATGAGGATATGGATGGACAGCCTGTACAGGGCGAGAATATCACGGCTTCCAAGAAAGAAATTGAAGAAACCATTGATACACTGAATATTGCTTTTGAGAAACTTCTGGATTCCATATTCCGGGATACCGCATGGGATGTATCCACCGATATTTCTGTGCTGCATACGGTTCTGGCACAGGAGGGGCTGACAGAGGATGATTTCGAAAAAATGAAACAGAATGCGGAAATGAAATAAGTACAACGAGCAGATAAGAAGCTGGAATACAGACATCTGCCGGAAGGTACAGCTGATCAAGGAGAATGCTTATGGGAGAAGAATTTAAAGACTTTGAGGTAGAAGCACCGGTACTGACTCTGGAACCGGATCTCACGGAAGAAAAAGAAGAAATTACAAAAAAAGAACCGGAGAAACCCCAGGAGCCTGCAGTAGAGGAACCGGTGTTATCTCCCCAGGAACAGAAAATCGTAGAAGATTTTGCAGCAAAGATCGATATTGAAAATACAAACCAGATCCTGCAGTACGGAGCCGGCACTCAGAAGAAGATGGCAGATTTTTCTGATGCAGCGCTGGTAAATGTGAAGACACAGGATCTTGGGGAGGCAGGGGAGCTTCTTGCAAATGTGGTAGGAGAATTGAAGGATTTTGATGCCACAGAGGAAAAGGGGTTTTTCGGCTTTTTCAAAAAACAGACAGCGAAGGTGGAAACTCTGAAAAACCGTTACACAAAGGCCGAGGGAAATGTGACGAAGATCACGGAAGCTCTGGAGCAGCACCAGATGCGTCTGATGAAAGATTCTGCCGTGCTGGACAAAATGTATGAGCAGAACCTTGCATACTTTAAAGAACTTTCCATGTACATTCTTGCGGGTAAAAAGAAGCTTAAGGAAGTCAGGGAGGGAAAGCTTAATGAATTGCATCAGAAGGCAGCGGTAAGCGGACTCCCGGAAGATGCACAGGCTGCCAATGATCTGGAAAGCAAATGTGACCGCTTTGAGAAAAAACTTCATGATCTGGAGCTTACCAGAACCATTTCCATGCAGACTGCACCGCAGATCCGCATGATCCAGAACAATGATACGACGATGATCGAGAAGATCCAGACAACCATTGTAAATACCATTCCTCTCTGGAAAAGCCAGATGGTGCTGGCTCTGGGGATTGCGCACTCCACAGAAGCCGCACAGGCACAGCGGCAGGTTACGGATTTTACTAATGAACTTCTTAAGAAAAATGCGGAAACGCTTCACCTGGCATCTGTGGAAACTGCAAAGGAGTCCCAGCGAGGTATTGTAGATATTGAAACTCTGAAAAAAACCAATCAGGAACTGATCCAGACACTGGATGATGTGATGAAGATCCAGCAGGAAGGCCGTGAGAAACGTCAGGCAGCAGAGGCAGATATGAGACGTATGGAAAACGAACTGAAAACAAAGCTGCTGGAGATCCGACGTTAGGAGTAAGAGTAAAAAGATAGTTCGGAAAGGAAAGGCAGGGCGTTTGAAGACACCTGCCTTTCAGGATTCATAAAGGAGATTTTTATGTACAGAGATCATACAAAAGTAATAAAAATTGGAAATCGTGTTATCGGAGGAGGAAATCCGATCCTTATCCAGTCCATGACCAATACGAAAACTGAAGATGTGGAAGCAACGGTTGCGCAGATCCTTTCTCTGGAAAAAGCAGGCTGTGATATTATCCGCTGCGCAGTTCCTACTATGGAAGCCGCGGAGGCTTTATCCCAGATCAAAAAACAGATCCATATTCCGCTGGTTGCGGACATCCATTTTGATTATCGCCTTGCCATTGCAGCCATGGAGAACGGTGCGGACAAGATCCGTATCAATCCGGGAAATATCGGTTCGAAAGAGAGGATACAGGCAGTTGTGGATACAGCCAAGGAACGGAATATCCCTATTCGTGTAGGTGTAAACAGCGGTTCCCTTGAAAAAGACTGGTAGAAAAATATCACGGTGTTACTGCCGAAGGACTTGTGGAGAGTGCGCTTGATAAGGTGCGCATCATTGAAGAGATGGGATATGACAATCTTGTGATCAGCATCAAGTCTTCAGATGTTCTCATGTGTGCCAGAGCCCATGAACTGATCGCAGAAAAAACACAGTATCCTCTTCATGTGGGAATTACAGAAGCAGGAACTCTGTATTCGGGAAATATCAAATCAGCTATCGGACTTGGGATCATTCTGTATCAGGGAATCGGAGATACCATCCGTGTTTCTCTGACAGGCGCGCCTCTGGAAGAAGTAAAATCAGCCAAAAGGATCCTGAAAACTCTGGGACTTCGCAAAGGAGGAGTGGAGGTTGTTTCCTGTCCGACCTGCGGAAGAACAAAAATCGACCTGATCGGCCTTGCAAACCAGGTAGAGACCATGGTACAGGATATTCCTCTTGATATTAAGGTTGCGGTTATGGGCTGTGTGGTAAACGGGCCGGGAGAGGCTAAGGAAGCAGATCTCGGAATTGCAGGCGGCGATGGTGTTGGACTTCTGATCCGGCATGGAGAGGTTGTAAAAAAAGTACCGGAAACGGATCTTTTGGATACACTTCGTCAGGAACTTCTTACCTGGAATGAGCAGGAGTCATAATGGAGAAAGATTTTTTTGATGTATTTCCGCATCTTAAGGTGAAGAAAGAGCTGGAAGAACTTCTGGACATGGTATTTGTGACAAAGGTTTCCATGAACCCCGGAAGAACTCATCTGAGGGTTTATATTGAAAGCAGCCGCTGGATACACAAGAAGAATATTTTTGCGCTGGAGGATGAGATTGAACGGCAGTGCTTTCCGGGGATTCCCATGACTGTAACAGTTGTGGAAAAATTTCATCTTTCCGAGCAGTATACACCGGAGAACTTTCTGGAAAGCTACCGTTCCAGTATGGAGATGGAGTTGCGCAACTATAATATGCTGGAGTACAATCTGTTCCGCAGATCAAAAATCACTTTTACAGGAAAAGATACCTTGTGTATGGAGCTTCCGGATACGGTTATTTCCAGACAGAAAAGCGAAATACTTGTTGAATATTTTCATAAGGTTTTCTGTGAACGCTGCGGTATGGATCTGAAAGTGGAACTGGATTTTGTGGAAGTGAAAGAGAGTAAATACCGGAAAAATGCTGCACTTCAGATCAAACAGGAAGTGGAAAATGTCCTGAAGCATGCCAAACTCAGCGGTGATCAGGAGCGTGAACCGAAGCAGGAGGATGCAGCCAAGGAAGAGACCAAGAAAAACTCAGGAGATAATAAGGGCGAAAAGACAAACGAGAAGAAATCCTTTGACAAAAAACAGCAGAAGGTTCAGAAGGGAGATTTCCGCGGCAGCTTCGGATTCCGCAGGGACAGCAATCCGGATGTGGTTTACGGCAGAGATTTTGATGGAGAAACGATTCCGCTGGAGAGCATTACTGGTGAGATGGGTGAGGTTATCATCCGATGTCAGGTTATGGATGTGGAAGCTCGTGAGATCCGAAATGAAAAAACGATCCTGATCTTCCCTGTGACCGATTTTACGGACAGTATTGTTGTGAAGATGTTTCTGCGTAACGAGCAGGTTCCGGAAGTGACAGAAAGTGTAAAAAAAGGCGCATTCCTGAAACTGAAGGGAGTTACTACCATTGACCGCTTTGACAGCGAGCTTACTATTGGAAATATTACAGGTATCAAGAAAATCGCCAATTTTACCAGCACAAGAATGGATACCAGTCCTCAGAAGCGTGTGGAACTTCACTGTCACACCAAGATGAGCGATATGGATGGTGTCAGCGATGCAAAGGCATTGGTAAAACGTGCTTATGAGTGGGGACATAAGGCTATCGCTATCACTGATCATGGCGTGGTGCAGTCCTTCCCGGAGGCAAATCACTGCTTTGATGCCTGGGGCGGTTGTGTTCCAAAGGAGTCTGATTTTAAGGTGCTCTATGGAATGGAAGCGTATCTGGTAGACGATCTGAAGGGTATGGTCACCAATTCCAAAGGGCAGCGGCTGGATGGTGATTTTGTTGTTTTTGATATTGAGACTACGGGATTTTCAGCACTGACCTGCAGGATCATTGAGATCGGCGCGGTAAAAGTGGAAAAAGGACAGATCACAGATCGTTTTTCCACCTTTGTAAACCCGGAAGTGCCCATTCCGTTCCGCATTGAGCAGCTGACAAGCATCAATGATTCCATGGTCCTGGATGCACCTGTGATAGAGGAAGTACTGCCGAAATTCCTGGAATTCTGTGAGGGCTGCGTGATGGTGGCCCATAATGCGGACTTTGATATGAGCTTTATTATTGAAAACTGTAAACGGCAGGGGATTTCGGATGATTTTACTTATGTGGATACTGTTGGTATGGCCAGATTCCTTCTTCCTGCCCTGAACCGTTTTAAACTGGATACGGTAGCCAAGGCAGTAGGTGTTTCTCTTGATCATCACCACAGAGCTGTGGATGATGCGGCATGTACCGCAGAGATTTTTGTGCGGTTTGTAAAGATGCTGGAAGAAAGAGATATTTTTGATGTGGATGAGATGAACAGTCAGGGTGCGGTTTCGCCGGATACCATCCGAAAGCTGCCCACATACCACGCTATTGTTTTTGCAAGAAATGAAACCGGAAGGATCAATCTGTACAAGCTGGTAAGTCAGTCCCATTTAAAGTACTATCACAGAAGACCAAGGGTTCCAAAAAGTGTGCTGGAAAAATACAGGGAAGGCCTTCTGGTGGGAAGTGCCTGCGAGGCAGGAGAACTTTATCAGGCACTTCTTCGCAATGCACCGGATCAGGAGATCGCCAGACTGGTAAATTTTTATGACTATCTGGAAATCCAGCCTCTTGGGAACAATGCGTTTATGCTTGCGGATGAAAAGCACGATATGATCAATTCTGAGGAAGACTTAAAAGAGATAAACAGGAAGATCGTAAAACTTGGAGAGCAGTTCAAAAAACCGGTGGTTGCCACCTGTGATGTGCATTTTATGGATCCCCAGGACGAGGTTTACCGACGGATCATCATGGCAGGAAACGGATTTTCTGATGCAGATAACCAGGCTCCGCTTTATCTTCGTACAACGGAGGAAATGCTGGAGGAATTTTCCTATCTGGGAAGTGAAAAGGCGGAAGAGGTGGTGATCACCAATACCAATAAGATCGCGGATATGATCGAGAAGATATCACCGATCCATCCGGATAAATTTCCACCGGTCATTGAGAACTCCGAGCAGGATCTTAAGGATATCTGTTTCACGAAGGCCCACGAAATGTACGGAGATCCGTTGCCGAAGATCGTGGAGGACCGTCTGGACAGGGAGCTGAATTCTATTATCTCCAATGGTTATGCGGTAATGTATATCATTGCACAGAAGCTTGTGTGGAAGTCCAATGAGGACGGCTATCTGGTTGGATCCCGTGGTTCTGTAGGTTCTTCCCTTGCAGCGACCATGTCCGGTATCACGGAGGTAAACCCTCTGCCGCCTCATTATCTCTGTCCGAATCCGGACTGTAAATACAGTGATTTTGATTCCCCTGAGGTGAAAAAATACGCGGGTATGGCAGGATGTGATATGCCGGATAAGATCTGTCCGAAATGCGGTACCAGGATGAACAAGGAAGGTTTTGACATCCCTTTTGAGACATTCCTTGGTTTTAAAGGTGATAAGGAGCCGGATATCGACCTGAATTTCTCCGGTGAATATCAGGCCAATGCCCACCGGTATACAGAGGTTATCTTCGGAAAAGGGCAGACCTTTAAGGCGGGTACCATTGGTACCCTTGCGGAAAAAACCGCATTTGGTTATGTGAAGAATTATTATGAGGAACGGGGGCAGCACAAGCGCTACTGTGAGATCAACCGTATCGTGAAGGGCTGTACCGGTGTCCGCCGTACCACTGGCCAGCATCCGGGAGGTATTATCGTACTGCCTATGGGTGAGGAGATTGAGAAATTTACACCTGTGCAGCACCCGGCCAATGATGTGAACAGTGATATCATCACCACACATTTTGATTACCATCCATTGACGGAAATCTTCTGAAACTTGATATACTTGGACACGATGATCCGACCATGATCCGTATGCTGGAGGATCTGACCGGCATCAGTGCAAGAACAGTTCCGCTGGACCAGAGAGATGTCATGTCCCTGTTTGCGGGAACGCAGGCTCTGGGGATCAGCCCGGAGGATATCGGCGGCTGCAGGCTGGGATGCCTTGGAATCCCGGAGTTTGGTACAGATTTTGCCATGCAGATGTTGATCGATACCAAGCCGAAATATTTTTCCGACCTGGTACGTATTGCCGGACTTTCTCACGGTACGGATGTATGGCTTGGAAATGCTCAGGTATTGATCCAGAATGGTACAGCTACCATTTCTACAGCAATCTGTACGCGAGATGATATTATGATCTATCTTATCGGAAAAGGAGTGGAAAGTGGTCTGGCGTTTACCATCATGGAGAGTGTCCGTAAGGGAAAGGGTCTTCGTGAGGAATGGATCCAGACTATGAAAGAGCATGATGTTCCGGACTGGTATATCTGGTCCTGTAAGCTAATCAAGTACATGTTCCCGAAAGCCCATGCGGCAGCTTATGTTATGATGGCGTATCGTATCGCCTGGTATAAAGTGTTTCATCCACTGGCTTATTATGCAGCATTTTTCAGTATCCGTGCCACATCCTTTTCCTATGAACTGATGTGCATGGGAAAAGAACGTCTGGAATATTATATGGCGGAGATACGAAAAAAAGGTGATGAAGCATCTAAGAAGGAACAGGATACACTGAAGGATATGAGGATCGTACAGGAAATGTATGCCAGAGGTTTTGATTTTGTGCCGATCGATCTTTATAAGGCAAAGGCACACCGGTTCCAGATCATCGGAGATAAACTGATGCCTGCTCTGGATACCATAGAGGGTCTTGGAGATAAGGCAGCAGAGGCAGTTGTGGATGCTGCCGCAAAAGGCAGATTCCTTTCCAAGGATGATTTCCGTGACCGTACCAAGGTCAGCAAGACCGTTATCGATCTAATGGATGACATGGATCTTTTCGGAGATATCCCGCAGTCCAATCAGATGTCACTGTTTGATTTTACGGGTTGATATATGACACCGGAAGGGCTTACAATAAATAAAAATACTGCCATTTCTCTTAACGGGAGATATGGCAGCGAGAACTCCCAGGAGGATATCAAGTAATATGAAAAAAGAAGAATTAAGATACCTGCAGCGACTTGCGGAGCTGTATCCTACTATAGCAAAAGCTTCAACAGAGATCATCAATCTGCAGTCTATATTAAACCTTCCGAAAGGTACCGAGCATTTCATGTCGGACATCCATGGAGAATACGATGCGTTTTCTCACGTTCTTCGGAATGATCAGGGGCTGTACGAAAAAAGATCGATGATGTATTCGGACATACCTTAAGCAACAGCGACAAACGTTCTCTTGCCACACTGATCTATTATCCGAAGGAAAAGATGGAGGTTGTAAAAAAGCAGGAAGAAGACATGGAGAACTGGTACAAGATCACACTTTATCGTCTGATCGAAGTATGCAAGACAACGGCATCCAAATATACCCGTTCCAAGGTCCGTAAGGCACTTCCTGCAGACTATGCCTATGTGATCGAGGAGCTGATCACAGAGAAAGCGGAAGTTCTGGACAAAGAAGCATATTACGATGCCATCGTCAATACGATCATTGAGATCGGCCGGGCAGAGAATTTTATCATTGCCCTGGCAGAACTGATCCAGCGTCTTGTTGTGGATCATCTTCATGTGCTGGGAGATATTTATGACAGAGGTCCGGGCCCGCATTTCATCATGGATCGTTTGATGAAATATCATTCGCTGGATATCCAGTGGGGAAATCATGATGTGGTCTGGATGGGAGCTGCTACAGGACAGAAAGCCTGCATTGCAACGGTGATCCGGAACAGCATCCGTTACCGAAACATGGATATTCTTGAGGATGGCTATGGAATCAATCTCATGCCTCTGGCAACTTTTGCAATGGAGGCTTATAAGGATGATCCATGTACTGCTTTTGAGATGAAGGGAGATGCCAATAACTACAGTATTCTGGAAGAAGAGCTTGGACGGAAAATGCACAAGCTATTGCCATTATCCAGTTTAAGCTGGAGGGACAGCTGATCCGCCGGCACAAAGAATTCCATATGGAAAATCGTTGTTTGCTTCATAGGATCGATCCGAAAAAGGGAACGATCACACTTCCGGACGGAAAAGAATATCCGCTGACTGATACAGCTTTTCCTACTATTGACTGGAAAAAACCATATGAACTTACCACAGAGGAAAAGGATGTAATGGAACGATTGGATTCCGCTTTCCGAAATTGTGAGAAACTGCAGAATCATGTCCGGCTTCTTCTGGACAAGGGAGGCCTTTATAAAACTTATAATGGGAATCTTCTGTTCCATGGAAGTATTCCGCTTAATGAGGATGGAAGTCTGAAAGAAGTCCAGATTTATGGAAAAACCTACAAAGGAAAAGAACTGTACGATGTTCTTGAGACTTATGTGCGCAGGGCGTTTTTTTCTGTAAATGAGGATGAAAAGCGTAAAGGCAGGGATATTATGTGGTATATCTGGGCAGCTCCGAATTCACCGCTGTTCGGAAAAGACAAGATGACCACCTTTGAACGTTATTTTGTTAAAGATAAGGAAACACATAAAGAAACTAAAAATGCCTACTATCATCTTCTGGAAAATGAGGAAATTGTAGATAATCTGCTCCGTGAGTTCAGACTGGACCCGGAAAAAGGTCACATCATCAACGGGCATGTGCCGGTTCACCAGAGTGAGGGAGAGAGTCCTGTAAAATGCAATGGCAAAGTTCTTGTGATCGACGGCGGTTTTTCCAGACCATATCAGAAAGTTACGGGAATTGCCGGTTATACACTGGTTTATAACTCCTACGGGCTGATCCTGTCTGCTCATGAGCCTTTTACTTCTGCGGAAGAAGCGGTAGCCAAGGAGCAGGATATTGTTTCCAACAGGGTGGCGGTTCATTACAATAACAAACGTACACTGGTAGGTGACACCGATACCGGAACTGCTCTGAAGGAAAGGATCAGTGAGCTGATCCAGCTTCTGGAAGCTTACAGAAAAGGTATCATCAAAGAGAAAAAATAAGCAGAATTGAGAAATACAAGAAGAGTTTCCTGTATGCTACAGTAAACAG
>ENA-OQBT01000686-OQBT01000686.1-human-gut-metagenome-genome-assembly--contig:-NODE-686-length-18937-cov-4.774110_pt1 | contig 18937 bp, 31 predicted proteins | sample MGYA00242749_ERZ504557 | MGnify/ENA primary metagenome ERZ504557 (study PRJEB26092, sample SAMD00036243) | human gut metagenome | host: Homo sapiens | study: EMG produced TPA metagenomics assembly of... | reverse complement strand
GATCCTGAAATCCGAAGGTGAAGAAAAGTAAAAGAAGACAATCATGGAAGAGGAAGCCATCTACGAAGGTCTGGAAGAGAAAATTAAGAGTATCATTGGTACGAAGGTTTCCATTCACCGCGGGGCAAAGCACAAAGGAAAGATCGAGATCGAGTATTATTCCCAGGAAGAGCTCGAGAGAATCATGGATCTGTTTGAATCAATACAGTAAGAGGTAGAATAATGAGCGATTTATTTAGTAAGGTAGGAATTGACCTTGGCGTTGTTGTACTTCTTCTGATTGTACTGATTATCGTGATGATGATTATGACGGTCAGCATGTCGCTGCGTCTGAGCAGACTGAACCAGAAGTACAGAAGCTTTATGAAGGGAAAAGACGCCCAGTCACTCGAAAAGCTGTTTCATCAGCGGTTCAAGGAAATTGACAAACTGAACAAGCAGAATGAGCTGACGAAAAAGAATCTTGCGGATCTGAAAAAGATCCAGGGCATGACGCTGAACAAATACGGAATCGTAAAATATGATGCGTTTGACGATGTGGGCGGAAAGATGAGTTTTGCGCTGGCAATGCTCGACAAAGAAAACACAGGTTTTATCCTGAATGCAATCCACAGCCGTGACAACTGTTTTTTATATCTGAAAGAGATCGTAAAAGGCGAGTCCTATATCATGCTGAGCGCGAGGAAATCGACGCGCTGCGCCAGGCAATTACGATGAATTCGATCGATCTGATGTAGGGCAAAAGTTCACTCGTGCATTCGTGGAGGCAGATTTCATGCTTGCATGAAAATCTGTCTCTATGAATGCACGAAGGGAGCGCCAGGGTATGAGCAAAAAGAGCTGCGAAGCAGCGGAGAGCGCTGAAAGCGCGGTTTTGCGAATGGCGCGGGTGAACTGTAAACAGCATGAAAGAACGCTTGAAAAAATGCATATACTGTTATATGATGGTACTGGAACGCGCCAAACCCGCATAAATGCTGGAAAAACGGCAGTGGTTCCGGGCTGGAAAGAACAAAAAGAATCCCGCCAAAATGAGGGGATAAGATCTACTAGGAGGAAATTATGTTAGACATTAAGTTTTTAAGAGAAAACCCGGAAGTTGTAAAACAGAATATCCGAAATAAATTCCAGGATCAGAAACTGGAGCTGGTTGATAAAGTCATCGAGCTGGATAAAGAAAACCGTGACATCAAACAGGAAGTAGAAGCACTTCGTGCAAAAAGAAACAAAATCTCCAAACAGATCGGCGCACTGATGGGCCAGGGCAAGAGAGAAGAGGCTGAGGAAGTAAAGAAACAGGTAGCTGTTGACGGTTCCCGCATCGAGGCTCTTTCTGCAAGAGAAAAAGAAGTAGAAGAAGAAATCAAGAAGATCATGATGGTGATCCCGAACATCATCGATCCTTCCGTACCGATCGGAAAAGATGACAGCGAGAACGTAGAAGCAGAGCGCTTCGGCGAGCCGGTTGTACCGGATTTTGAAATCCCGTATCACACCGACATTATGGAGTCCTTCGACGGAATCGATCTGGATGCAGCAAGAGAAGTTGCAGGAAACGGATTCTATTATCTGATGGGCGACATTGCACGCCTCCACTCTGCCATCCTTTCTTATGCAAGAGATTTCATGATCGACCGCGGATTTACCTACTGCGTACCGCCTTTCATGATCCACGGCAACGTCGTAAACGGTGTTATGAGCTTCGCTGAGATGGAGTCCATGATGTACAAAATCGAGGGCGAGGATCTGTACCTGATCGGAACCAGCGAGCACTCCATGATCGGTAAATTCATCGACAGCATCATCCCGGAGGAGAAACTGCCTTTGACCCTGACCAGCTACTCTCCGTGCTCCGTAAAGAAAAAGGAGCACACGGCATCGAGGAGCGTGGTGTTTATCGTATCCATCAGTTCGAGAAACAGGAGATGGTTGTTGTCTGCAAACCGGAAGACAGCATGATGTGGTATGACAAACTGTGGAAGAACACCGTAGACCTGTTCCGTTCCATGGATATCCCGGTTCGTACTCTGGAGTGCTGCTCCGGTGACCTGGCTGACCTGAAAGTAAAATCTGTCGATGTTGAGGCATGGTCTCCGCGTCAGAAGAAATACTTCGAGGTAGGAAGCTGCTCCAACCTTGGTGATGCACAGGCAAGACGTCTGAAAATCCGTGTCAACGGCGAGGACGGAAAGAAATACCTGGCACATACCCTGAACAACACCGTAGTTGCTCCGCCGCGTATGCTGATCGCATTCCTGGAGAACAACCTGAATGCAGACGGAACCGTAAGCATTCCGGAAGTTCTTCGTATGTACATGGGCGGAAAAGAAAAACTGGTTCCGAAACACTAATCGCATAAGAAATACAAAGGAATGAGAGGAGGTGTTCTTATGCACGCTTACCTGAAAACCATTGGATTTTCAAAGATCAAGACGACGAAGGAACTCCAGGAGATTCTTCGTGATGTAGTAGAAAACTACGACCGTAAAAAGATTGTGGAAACAGAAGAACACCACCTTTTTGCTGAATTTTCGAAAGAATATGCATATGACTGTGGTATCACGGTCTGTGGGGAAATTGATGAGAACAACCGTTTCCAGATGGAATATTATTATCCCTATTTCGAGGGCGGGCAGATCAGCTCCTACGAGGAGGTATCGGTGGAGCGCCACGTCGATAAGGAATCGTTTGCAGGCGCTGCGACGATATGCGGCTTGGCATCACGATGATCTTTTATCTGACGCATGCAGCGGAATATCTTGAGATGAAACAGAAAAATGCGCTGCAGCCGCTTCCGCTCCCGCTTTCTGTCTCCGGTCTTGCAGCGGAAGGAACAATTCTGCTTCCGATCCAGAAAGACCCGGAACAGGTCGAGAAGGAGCGCCGCAGCACGCAGCAGAAGAATTCACTGATCTCGGCTGCCAGAAACGGGGATGAGGATGCGATGGAAAGTCTCACCATGGATGATATTGACACATATGCCATGATTTCCCAGCGTCTGACGAAGGAAGATGTCTTTTCTATTGTAGATAGCTTTTTCATGCCGAGCGGTCTTGAATGTGACCAGTACAGCGTGATGGGTGAAATTACGGAGATGAATACAACGAAGAACGCGGTAACGGGCGAGCAGGTGTATGAGCTCGGCCTCGTCTGCAACGATGTGCCGATAGACATCTGTATCAACGAAAAGGATTTATTTGGAGTACCGGAAGTGGGAAGACGTTTCAAAGGCCAGATCTGGCTGCAGGGAATGCTGGAACATCTGTAAGGGAAAAATAAAAAGAGCGAGGGCTGAAAAGAGAAAATTCAGTCCTCGCTCTTTTTTGCAGATTTTTATAACGATAAACGGATGTTTACTGGTTCTGCACCAGATTCAGATGCTTACGCACCCGCTCGATCAGCATTTCAAGCGCAACGGTGTTCTGTCCGCCTCCGGGATGATCACGTCGGCACGGCGCTTGCTCGGCTCTACGAACTGCTCGTGCATCGGTTTTACGGTCGTCAGGTACTGCGTTACAACGCTGTCCAGAGAACGGCCGCGCTCTTTTACATCGCGCAGGATCCGGCGGAGAATCCGCACGTCCGCATCGGTATCGACAAAGACTTTGATGTCCATCAGATCGCAGAGATCCTTCTCAACGAAGAGGAGAATGCCCTCGAGCACGATAACCGGGGCAGGATGGACCAGAATCGTTTTATCCGAGCGGTTATGCATGGCATAATCGTAAACCGGCATCTCGATGGATTTTCCGGCTTTCAGCTCGAGAATGTGCTGGCATAACAGGTCGGTATCAAAGGCATCGGATGATCGTAATTTAATTTGGCACGCTCCTCAAAAGGAATATCGTCATGGCGTTTGTGATAGTTGTCATGGCGCAGAATGCTCACTTCATCGCGTCCAAAACTTTCTACCAGCTTATCTGCCAGTGTCGTTTTTCCACTGCCGGTTCCTCCGGCAATTCCTATCAGTATCGTATCCATAAGAAACTCCTTTTTATCCGATGATAGCCAGTGTTGCGCTTGTTCCGAGACGGCTTGCGCCGGCATCTACCATAGCCTGTGCCTCGTCTGCGTTGTGGATTCCGCCGGAAGCTTTTACGCCCATATCCGGGCCTACGGTCTTTCTCATCAGGGCAACATCAGCCGCTTTTGCACCGCCGGTAGAAAATCCGGTGGAGGTTTTTACGAAGTCAGCGCCGGCTTCTTTTGCGAGCTCGCACGCTTTTACTTTCTCTTCATCGGTTAAAAGGCAGGTCTCGATGATGACTTTCAGAACGATGTCCTTGCCGCATACTTCTTTTAAGGTCTGGATATCGGAGCGTACGAAGTCGTATTTGCCGTCTTTGAGGGCTCCGACGTTGATGACCATATCAACCTCCTGTGCACCGTCTTCGATGGCCGCACGGGTCTCAAACGCTTTTACACGGGTATCGGACATGCCCAGAGGGAAGCCGACAACGGTGCAGACTTTGACGTCAGATCCTTTGAGCTTTTCAGCAACGAATTTGGTGTAGTACTGGTTGACGCAGACAGAAGCAAAATCATGTGCAAGTGCCTCGTTGCAGATCTTTGCAACCTGTGCTTCGGTTGCGTCTGCTTTTAAGATAGTGTGGTCAAATAATTTGGTGTTCAGCATAATTTTTTCCTTTCTTTTATGAAAAATAAATCAGAATGATAGAGAAAAGGCAGAGCCGAAAAAACACAGTTCGGATTTAACGGCTCTGCCTTTAAAAATTGTAACTATTCAGAGCCACATCTCGATTCCGCTGCGCTGCATCTCGATGTGGCTGCTCGCCATATGAAATTCCAGAAAAAACCGCTCATTCATGCAAGCATGATTCGCAATTTTTTCTTCCATTTCACATGGCTCTGAATAGTTACATATTATCTTGCGCCCTTATCGTATGGAATACCTTCGGCTTTCGGAGCCTGGGAATTCTTGGATGTGAAGGCGAGAATAATCATGGATGCGATAAACGGCATCATGTTGTAAATGTTCTTGGACAGTCCAGATGGGAGAGGACGGTGGAGTCCGCAATGTTTGCCAGGGAACGGAATACCGCAAAGAATACGGCTGCTCCGGCAATGTGGAACGGTTTCCACTGACCGAAGATCATAACAGCGAGGGCAAGGAATCCGGCACCGGCTACGCCGACTTCGAAGTTCCAGGTGGTAACGGACGGAACGATGTAGGCAAATCCGCCGATACCGCCGAGTGCACCGGAGATGATAACACCGGTGTATCTCCACTGGTATACGTTGATACCAACAGAGTCGGCTGCCTGTGGATGCTCACCGCAGGCACGCAGGCGCAGTCCCCATTTCGTTTTGAAGAGGAACACGTAGCTGCAGATCAGAAGGATGATGCCGATGAACAGGAAGATGTTCACGGTAAATGGTCCGATCTTGTAAATGAAAGCGGCGTTGGTGTAGTTCAGCTTTGCGGAAGCTGCACCGTTTCCGGCATCCGAGCCGTTGTTGAATGCTTTTACCAGGACGATGGCAATGGCAGTAGCCAGCATGTTCAGCGCGGTTCCGCCGATCGTCTGGTCTGCTTTCAGTGTGATGGCGGAGAAGCCAAGCAGCAGAGAGTAGATCATACCGGATACGGCGCTCGCCAGAATGGAAAGTGCCACAAGTGCAGGAGCCGGGAGGTCCGGGAACAGAACCAGGACGAAGACACCGGCAAGGCCGCCGATCGCATGATTCCTTCCAGCGCGATGTTGATGACACCGCTTCGCTCGGAGAACATACCGCCCATCGCAACGAGCATCAGAACAACGGCGTACAGTAAGGTAAATTTAATTAAAAGGAACATTATTTCTTCTCCTCCTTTCCGTTGTCTGCATTGGCATTTGCTTTCTGCTCTTTTTTGCTCTTGAACAGGTTTGCAACGATGCCCTTGAACAGGGTAACGAATGCGCAAAGGTAAATGATAACGGCAACGATCAGGTCCGCGATCTCCGGCTGATAATATTTCGTAGGCAGGTAAGCACCGCCGACCGAAATATGAGCAACGAAGAGAGCAGCGAAGATAACGCCGATCGGGTTGCTAAGTGCAAGAAGCGCAACCGGGATACCATTAAATCCGATGGCCGGGAGTGCTGTCGATACCTGCGGGTTCCACTCGGATGCACCGGAGAGGAAGTAGAGGCCTGCACCGATTCCGGCAAGCGCACCTGCGATGGTCATGGAGAGAACAACGTTTCTCTTCTCGTTGATGCCGGCGTATTTGGCAGCATCCTTATTGAATCCGCAGGCTTTCAGCTCATAGCCGAAGGTTGTTTTGTTCAGAACGATGTAGATGATGACCGCAATGGCAATCGCAATGAAAATCGCAATCGTTGTGGAACTGGTACGGAAAATGGAGTTCATGCCGCAGTCCGGAATCAGGGATTTCGGAGAAGCGGAGCTTAATTTGTAAGTACGTGTGGTCTTCTGATCATACATGTCCGGGATGGTGTTGTACATCAGCTCATTGACAAGATAAAGACCAATCCAGTTGAACATGATGGAAGTAATAACTTCATTTACGTTGAAGTATGCTTTGAAGATACCAGGAACTGCTCCCCAGATGGCTCCGCAGACCATAGCAGCCAGAAGGCATACATACCATGGCATGTGGAGGATGATGGCAAAATACAGGGCGCCGAAGACACCGACGGTGTACTGTCCGGCAGCACCGATGTTGAACAGACCTGTTTTAAAAGCAAATGCAACCGAAAGTCCGGTCATAATCAGGGGAGCGGACTGAGCGATTTCACTTCCGATTCCTTTCGGCTTTAAGTAAAAGCCGCCTTTGATGATTCGTGTAAATCCATCCACTGCGTTCTCCGCGTTGATGCAGTATAAAATGATAAATCCCACAAGAAGACCGATCACAATACATACAAGAGAAGCGACAATGGACAGAAGAGCGTTTTTCGTTTTTTCGTTCATGCTTTTCTTACCTCTCTTTTATACTTCTTCGGGAACCGGATCCCGTTTTGCACCTGCCATGTAGAGACCGAGTTCTTCGACAGAAACGGTTTTCGGATCCAGCTGGCCGACCAGCTCTCCTTCGTACATAACAAGAATACGGTCGGAAACATCCATAACCTCATCCAGTTCCAGAGAAACCAGAAGAACGGCTTTTCCCTTGTCGCGCTGTGCAACGAGCTGGCTGTGAATGTATTCGATGGCTCCGACATCAAGACCACGGGTAGCTGTACCGCAACGAGAAGATCAGGATCTTTGTCGATCTCACGCGCGATGATCGCTTTCTGCTGGTTTCCGCCGGACATGCTGCGGGTGATGGTCACAGGACCTGGCCGCTGCGGACATCGTACTGCTCGATCAGGCGCTCGGCATATTCGCGCACGGCTTTTGATTTGATAAAGCCGAAGGATTCAAATTCCGGCTGCCAGTAACGCTGCAGCACCATGTTCTGCTCGATGGAGTAATCCAGCACGAGGCCGTGTTTATGGCGGTCCTCCGGGATGTGGCTCATGCCCATCTTGGAGCGGTCGCGGATGGAAGCTTTCGTGATGTCCTGTCCGTTGAACAGAATTTTACCGCCGGATACTTTTTCCAGTCCCGTGAGGCCCTGAACGAACTCGGACTGGCCGTTTCCATCGATACCTGCGATGCAGACAATCTCGCCTTTTCTTACATTAAAGGAAACATCTTTGACGGCGTTGTTTCCGTGCACCTTGCTCGGTACGGTCATGTGCTCTACTTTCAGAACGGTGTCGCCCGGTTTTGACGGCTTTTTGTTGACGGAGAAGCTGACGTTTCTTCCGACCATCATGCGGGAGAGCTCTTCTTTGGAAGTTTCGCTGATGTTGACGGTTCCGATGTATTTTCCTTTGCGGAGAATCGTACAGCGGTCGGCAACTTCCATGATCTCGTTGAGTTTATGGGTGATGAAGAGGATGGATTTTCCTTCTTTTGCGAGGTTCTTCATGATCTTCATCAGCTCGTCGATTTCCTGCGGCGTCAGAACCGCGGTCGGCTCGTCGAAGATCAGGACTTCGTTGTCACGGTAGAGCATTTTCAGAATTTCGGTACGCTGCTGCATGCCGACGGTGATATCCGAGATCAGAGCGTCCGGATCGACCATCAGACCGTATTTCTCGCTCAGTTCCATGACTTTTGCACGGGCATTCTTTTTCTCGAGGAAGGCCTTTGGTCGGCTCTACGCCGAGGATGATGTTGTCGAGAACCGAGAAACATTCGACCAGCTTAAAGTGCTGGTGCACCATACCGATGTTGAGATCATTGGCGTCGTTCGGCGTGTTGATATGGACTTCCTGCCCATTCTTCTTGATGATTCCGGAGGTAGGCTGATACAGACCAAAAAGAATACTCATCAGGTTGATTTTCCTGCACCGTTTTCTCCAAGCAGAGCATGGATTTCTCCTTTTTTGAGCTGTAACGTAATGTTGTCGTTCGCCTTGATACCCGGGAATTCTTTGGTGATGTTCAACATCTCAATAATGTACTCATTTTCCATATACATATTCCCTTTCAAGCGTGGTTTTGCAGGACTGCCGAAGGCATGGAAAACAGGGCAGAACTGCGGGCTTTCATTATGTCTAGTATAGCATTTTGCATGGCAGAAAAAGGGAAGGAGAAATAATATTCTCTTCCCCAAAAGGCATATTGTTACAGAAACAGTATGCACATTAGCTGATGTAATCAACGGTTACGTGAGAACCTACTTCCGGCTGATTTTCTGTATCGCTGGAGATTTCGATGGAACCATCGCGGATACCAGCCAGTACAGTTTCATACTGATCCTGTGTGAAGGTTGTGAATCCCCAGGATTCGGAATCGGTAGGAAGGCCGATGTAATCTCCGTCTTTCAGTCCAAGCTGCTGAGCAGTTCCGCCAAGTTCAGAGAAGTTTCCGCTGAAGTAGGAATCCAGAGCGTTGTTGATGGCGCTTGGAAGACCTTTCATAGCGGAAGTCAGGCAGCGCTCGCCGATTTTGGAACGCTGGTCAACGTCTACACCAATAACTTTTCCGTCGTGTGTCTCAGCTGCATCCAGAGCAGATGTCCAGATACCGCCGCCGCAGGCGAATACAACCTGTGTTCCGTCTGCATACCAGCCCTCCATACGGGCGGTGATGGAGTCATCGCCGTAGAACTGGCCGCCATAGTAATATTTTACGTTTACATCTACGCCGTCTTCTTCAGCAGCAGCGTTGATACCCTGTACATAACCGTAACCGAAACGGATAACGGCCGGAACAGCGATACCGCCGAGGAAACCAAGACTTGTGTAGCCGTCTTTTACTGCAGCGTATCCAGCCAGGTAGCCGGCCTGCTCTTCTTCGAAGGAGCAGATGTACACGTTCTTTCCGAGATCAACAGCTTTGCCGTTTTTTACAATATCACCTTCGGTAACATCGACTGCGATGAAGGTTACATCCGGATAGGTGTCCTGCTCTTCAGCGATGGCAGGTCCGAACAGGTAACCTGGCATTACAACAACGGTAGCACCCTCGGAAACAGCAAGATCGATGGAGTTGATACGCTCTTCATCGGTATCCTCTGCCGGTTTGTAGTACTCGTACTCTACGCCGTTTGCATCGCCGTAGGCGCATACAGTTTCCCAGGTGATCTGGTTGAAGGATTCGTCGGTGATATCTCCGGAGTCTGTGATCATGGCAATTTTCTCACCTGCGGCGTCTTTTTTTTCTCCGTCTGTGGAAGCAGAAGCGGAAGTTGCGCTGGTGGAATCGGCGCCTGTGGATGCGTCGGAGGAAGAGGAGCCGTTGGAGGAACCGCATCCTGCGAGTGCAGCAGTTGTCATGGCGGCTGCAAGCAGTAAGCTAACTACTTTCTTTTTCATAATAGTATTCTCCTTTCAAGAGGTACAGCGTTTTTGCGTGTATGGCTACATTATAATATAAAAGAAAAAAGTATGTCAAGCAAAGGAAAAACTGCGTGAAATCCACTAATTATCTGCATGCGAGCCGGAAATTCTTCGGATAATGGCGTTGGATCTTGCATAAATTTCTTCCGGGTCAAAGCCGATATGGAATTCGCCGTTTTCGTAGAGGATTTGACGTTTACCATGGTAAGCTTTACGTTTTGTTTGCTGCCGCTGTAAACGAGGTTTTGATCAGATTATTCTCCGGCTGCATGTTCGGCTGATGGAGGTCAATCATGACGAGATCGGCCTTTTTGCCGGCAGCGAGACGGTCGCAGTCAGTAAGCTGCATGGCGTGCGCGCCGCCTGCGGTTGCCATGTAGAGAATGGCGTCGGCCGGGATTCCTGCGGCATCCATCTCGCGGACTTTGGAAAGGCCGGTGGTCAGGAACATTTCGCGGAACATATCGAGCAGTTGTTACTGGCCGGCCCGTCGGTGCCGATGGCGAGGTTGATGCCGTTATCGTAAAAACGCTTCAGCGGGCAGATGCCGGAGGCGAGCTTCAGGTTTGAGGAGGGATTGGTAACGGCCGTCAGTTTCCGGTCACGGAAGATCTCAAAATCGCGGTCCTCCATCCAGATGCAGTGGTAGCCGCCGCCTCCGTACTGGAACATGCCTAAGCGTTCCATCAGCTGTGTCGGGGTGAGTCCCCAGCGCTCTTTACAGCCCTCGACTTCGCTTTTTGTTTCGGCGTTGTGTGTCCAGACAGGGGAATGGTATTTTTCGGCGAGTTTGGCAACGGCTTCAAGAAGCGGGCCGCCGGTCGTATATTCGGCGTGGAAACCGAGCAGATACGAGGTGCGGTCGGAGAGTTCGTTGACATAGTTATACATCTCTTCGAGAATTTCCGGGCTGTCGACGAAGTTGTTGAGACCGCTGGTAAGAACGGTGCGGAATCCAGTGTCGACCGTGGCAGCGATGCTGTTTTTCTGCTGGATGTACATGTCGAAATTGGAGGTGATGCCGCTCGTCAGATATTCCATGATGCCGAGGATATTGAGCCAGTAACGTCGTCCCCGGCGAGCTTTGCCTCGTTCGGGAAGACCTGGCGCTCGAGCCATTCGTGGAGCGGGAGATCGTCCGCGTAAGAGCGGAGGAAGGTCATCGGGGTGTGCGTGTGTGCGTTTTTAAAGCCCGGGATCAGGAGATTGCCGCGGGCGTCAATTTCGCGGTCGAAGACAGTGGTCTCTGCGGCATCTGGATCTGCTTTTCTACCAGGGCCGATATAGGTGATGGTGTCGCCGGTGACATGAAGTTCGTCTTCGGCGATGGAAAAATGGTTTTCAGCGTCGAGTACGAGAATTTTGGCGTTGTAAAAACGTGTATTCAAAAAAGATCTCTCCTTTATTTTACGTGCTGTTTTCAGCGGCCGGGGCCTGTTTTTTTGACAGACCCCGGCCGCTGTGTGTTTACAGTGTCTTTGCGATGCCCTGAATCGTTGCGGCAACGAGTTTTTTGAACTGCGGTGCAACCATGTCAGCTGCCTCCTGAACTTCCGCATGGCACAGAGGCTGCGGGGAGATGCCGGCGGCAAGATTGGTAATGCAGGAAATACCGATGACGCGCATGCCCATATGGCGTGCAGCGATGGCTTCACAGGCGGTGCTCATGCCGACCGCGTCTGCGCCGAGGGTGCGGCACATGGCGATTTCCTGCGGGGACTCGTACTGCGGGCCGGTGAGCTGCAGATAAACGCCTTCCATCAGGTCGATATCAAGGCTGGCTGCGGCTTTCCGTGCGATTTTCTGGAATTCAAGGTCGTAGATCTGGCTCATATCCGGGAAACGGGTGCCGAGCTCGTCGACGTTCGGTCCGATAAGCGGAGATGGAACGAAGCAGGCGATCTGGCCGTTTAACAGCATCAGAGAGCCTGGCTTTGTGCCCTGTTTGATGCCGCCGGCGGCGTTGGTTAAGAACAGTGCTTTTGCGCCCATCAGCTTCATGAGGCGGGGCGGGAGAACGACGTCGGTCATCGGATAGCCTTCATAATAATGAACGCGGCCCTGCATGCAGACAACCGGCACATCGCCGACGTAGCCGAAGATAAAACGGCCCGCGTGGCCCGGAACAGTGGAAACCGGAAAGCCTTCGATATCGTGGTAATCGAGGGTTGCGGTAACGCGGATATCATTCGCAAAATCACCGAGGCCGGAACCGAGAATCAGTGCGACTTCCGGCTGGAAATCGATCTGGGAGCGGAAGCTCTCGTAGCATTTCATCAGTTTTTCGTAAACAGGGTTTGGGGTGTTGCTCATAGGAAAAACCTCCTTAATATAAATGATTTTCTGCTTTTTGAGTCTTTTTTCGGCTATTTTTAGGGAAGAAAAGCCTGCCACAGAGATGTGAGTCCCGGAGGCAGGCTTTTCTTTTAGAAAAAAGATCATCTGGTAGTTCTATTGTAGTATAGAAAGCGCGGAAAAGCAATGATTTCAGTCATCAAAAATATTCAGATGCTGTTTCATGATATTTCCCAGCCATTCAATGACCGGACCGAGGGTAATAACCATCAGCACGGTGACAATGCCGAGTTTTCCGCCGAGCAGAACGGCGATCGCGGTGACAACGAAGTCGTAGACGATGCGGATCACACGGAACGAAACGTTCGGCAGGTGGGTGGAGATAATGAAGGATACTGCGTCGTACGGTGCAGTTCCCATATCAACATCCATATAGAAGGATGCGGCAAGGATAAACAGGACCAGCGCCGGGATCAGTACAGCGATTCGCACACCCATCGAGGTGAAGAGGTCTGCCGGAAGGACTTTCGCCCAGATCCAGGAGAAAAAGTCGATGGAATATCCCACGAGAAACATGTTTGCGAGGGTTCCGAAGCCTAAGTTTCTGCCGCCGAAAATGATAACGAAGATGAGCAGGACGGTATTGAAGAGCGCCTGCCAGTTTCCGATGCTGATGCCGAGGCGGGTGGAGATGGTCTGGTTTAACAAGGTACATGGATCGGTGCCGAGATCGACGAGAAGCAGCCATGAGAGCGCAAAGCCCATCAGGATGACGGCAGCGATGACCAGAATCAGGCGGGTCCAGAAATGTTTCTTCTGGTAGAAGCCCTGGATGATTTCTTTCATAGTATGAGTTCCTCCTGTGATTTATGCTTGGCTTTTCACCTTTTCGGGCGGATTTTCTACGCATTTTCTTCGAAATTTTTCGATCGTCTTTCCAACACGTTTTTCGCCCTTCTTTCCAGAAAAATCTCCGCCGTTTTTTGGCGGAGATTTGACCGTTTCTGTTATTTTAGTATATTTTTTCCAAAATGTAAACTATTTTCTTTTGATGATGTCAACTTAATGTTCACAAAATGATGAATAATAAATGAACATAAATTAACACAAAACATAAAATTGAAAAAACACGTTCATTAATAAATTAACGAAATGAACATGTGAGCTGAATGAAATTTGTGCATTCTACAATGTGTCCACGCGAGACGGACAGAACCTTGAAAAGAACTACAATATACGGATATACGAATTAATGTCATAAACAGAAACCAAAGTTATAGAACCAGCTCCACGTTTTTACCGAAGACTTCGCGGTATAACTGTTCGCGTTCCGCGGTGATCAGCCGCCCGACGGAATCGGTTGCCGCACCGAGACAATCGGCGCAGGTGAGGATCTGGTAGAGAATGGCGTTGTCGTTGCCTTTATGGGTATACTCGCGCGGATAGCCGCCTTTTTCGTCGTACCAGAGATGGTGGTAGAGCGCCGCCTCGGCGTATGGTCTTGTGGAATCCCATTTGCTGAGGAGCTCATAGCCCATCTGTGGGTGGAGACGGATCAGATCAAAGAGAAAAAGTACATTGCATCATTGGAACCGCATATTGGAGATATTCTACTGGTTGGAATTAATTATGATAAAAAGACGAAAAAGCATGAATGCTGATAGAAAAGGCGTAAATGAATAAAAAGGCAAGGCAGCATATCACAGGAAATCCTGAGGCATGCTGCCTTATTTGCCAGGCATATCAATAATTGGTTCAAAAAGGATACGTTAGAATACCACTACCAGAAGCATCTTATACTGCTCTTTGCCATACACTGCATGCGGATGTTTTGCCGGCATGACGATGGATTCGCCTTCGTGGAGTTCGTATTTTACGCCGTCGATGGTGATTTCACCGGTTCCGTCGAGGCAGGTGACGAAGCGTCGCCGCCGGACTCGTGGGTGCTGATTTCTTCGCCTTTGTCGAAGGCAAATAAGGTGATGCTGACGGATTCATTCTGTACCAGTGTTTTGCTGACGATCTGGCCTTCCTGGTAGGAAACCTGATCTTTTAAGACCATAACCTTGGCTTTATTGATATTTTTCATGATGCTCATAGTTTATAAATCTCCGTGATAGAATGAGAACGTGTCTGAAAAAATTCCCAGGCACGTTCTAAAAATGTGTGATTAAGATGAGATGACTCATCGGTGTCGGGCGTGTATAGAAATGGAATCTGAGGTCCGTTTTCTGATATGCCCAAATTCAAAGATATTTTTGTCTGAACATATACAGTATACGTGGAAAAATGAAAGAAAGCAAGGGGTTTTCTTTATTTCCCGAAAAACAATTCCATATCGTTTTCAACGGTATCGATTCCGGCGATGCCGAAGTTTTCAACGAGAAGAGCTGCAACATTCGGCTTAAAAATGCCGGGAGTGTCGGGCCGAGGTGGATGTTCTTGACACCAAGCGACAGCAGTGCCAGAAGAACAATCACAGCTTTCTGCTCGTACCAGGAAATATTGTAGATGATCGGCAGATCGTTGATATCGTCGAGGCCGAAGACCTCCTTTAATTTCAGTGCAATCACGGCAAGAGAGTAGGAATCATTGCACTGGCCGGCATCGAGGACGCGCGGAATGCCGTTGATGTCGCCGAGGTTCAGCTTGTTGTATTTGTATTTTGCACAGCCGGCGGTCAGAATCACGGTGTCTTTCGGCAGTGCCTGTGCAAAATCAGAGTAATAGCTGCGGCTCTTTGCACGGCCGTCACATCCAGCCATGACAACGAATTTTTTGATCGCGCCGGATTTCACGGCATCGACGATCTGGTCTGCCAGGGCGAGTACCTGTGCATGGGCGAAGCCTCCGACAATGGTTCCCTGCTCGAGTTCCGTCGGCGGTGCGCAGTGCTTTGCCTGTTCGATGAGCAGAGAGAAATCTTTTGTCTCACCGATGACGCCGTCGATGTGCGGGCATCCCGGATAACGAACCGCTCCGGTTGTGTAAATACGGTTTTTGTAGCTGTCCTTCGGCGGCACGATACAGTTCGTCGTCATCAGAATCGGGCCGTTGAAGGCTTCAAATTCTTCTTTCTGTTTCCACCAGGCGTTACCATAATTTCCCTTAAAATGTTCATATTTTTTGAACGCCGGATAGTAGTGTGCAGGCAGCATTTCGGAGTGGGTGTAAACATCGATGCCGGTGTTCACGGTCTGCTCGAGCAGCATCTCGAGGTCGCGCAGATCATGGCCGGAGACGAGAATACCCGGCGGGTGCCGACACTGAGATCGACGGTGGTGATCTCCGGATTGCCGTAAGCGGAAGTATTGGCCTCATCGAGCAGTGCCATTCCCTGCACGCCGTAGGAGCCGGTCTCGAGTGCGAGAGCCGTCAGTTCCTCTGCGGAGAGGGAATCGTCGAGCGTTGCGGCGAGAGCACGCTGCAGGAAGGCATCGATTTCCTCGTTTTCTTTTAAGAGAACATTGGCATGGCTGGTGTACGCGGCAAGTCCTTTCAGACCGTAGGTGATGAGCTCGCGTAAAGAGCGGATGTCCTCATTTTCCGTGGAAAGTACGCCGACGGTTACTGCTTTTGCGGCAAACTCATCGGTTGTGCCGTTCCAGAGGGCGGCTTCCGGCAGAGCGGAGCAGTCGGCAAGCTGAGCGAGAAGCGCTTTGGTCTCAAGCGTTGCCTCAATTCGTGCGCGGATCGTATCATCATCAAAGTTCACGTTTGTGATGGTCGTAAACAGGTTTTCGGTGATGAGATGATTGACGCTGGCATCGACGGTTTTTCCTTCGCGGCGGAGCTGTGTCGTCACGGCGGAAAGTCCTTTCGTCGTCCAGATCAGCAGATCCTGCAGCGCCGCTGTCTCCGGGCGCTTTCCACAGACACCGGATTTTGTACAGCCGGAGCAGCCGGCAGTTTCCTGACACTGGTAGCAAAACATATTCTGTTCCATAAAAATAGTTCCTCCTGTAGGGTATTTCCGAGGGGTTAAGCGCAGAGGGAAAAACAGATCTGCGCGGAGTTTCATAATTTACACGTACAGAATATCGGATATAACAGGAAAAGTATGTGGTTATAACCACGGAAAATACTTTTTGTGTATATTCGTTTATGAAAAATAAGCATTTGAAACGATGAAACGGTAAAAAATTTACGCTGCGGTACCGCCTAGAGAGACGGATGACGCAGCGTAAATTTGTTTTTATGAAATTCGAGGATTCCCTCTTTCTGCATTTTTCCGAGTTCTTTGGAGAGGGCGCTCCGGTCGAGGTTCAGGTAGTCGGCAAGGCCCTGGCGGTCGAAGGGGATCGTAAAGGTGTCGGCGCCGGTTTTGGCAGACTGCGCGGCGAGGTAGACCAGCACGCGCTCGCGGATCGTCTTTGGTGTAGTGCAGAAAATGCGTTTGGAGAGGGTAAGATTTTTCTGCATGGAGATGCGGAGCATGTTACTGCGAAGCTGGGACAGCCATGCATCATCACCATCGGCGGTCTGGTCGAGGTTTCGAAGATTGAAAAGAGAACCGTCGAGGCTTCGGCTGCCGTGACATTCACCATCATCGGCTCCCGACAGAAGCATACGTTTCGGCAAATACCTGGCCGGGGGTGATCTTGCTTAAGATACTGCGGTTGCCCCAGAGATCCGTATTCTCCACGAAAACGCTGCCGGACAGCACAATCCCCAGTTCGGACACGCGGTCACCCATGTGATAAATGGTCTGGTTTTTCTCAAACGAACACGTCCGCAGCCACCCGCTCGAAACAAGAGCCGTCCGCCCGGTTTCCGAGATGCCATGAAAGAGCGGGAGAGAAAACACCTCGGCCGGAAAAACAGCATCAGCCAATGATTTCATACTGCAGCATCTCGTATTTCAAAATACTGCCCTCCATAATTTCCGGCGGCAGCAGTGCGCGGGCAACCAGTTTCATTTCATTGTCCTCCGGTTCGATGTCATTGCGGCGTAAATGCGCGTAATCACCATCGATGGCGACTACTTCGTAGGTGCAGGATAACATAAGAAAACAACCTCCTTTTTCTTTACATGATACCTATTATACCGTGTGCAGAAACGGATGTCGATGGAATTTTTAATGTCGGAAACAAAAGTCTATGCTATACTTACAGCAGGGTATGACAGAAAAGAAAGGATGGAAGGTAGGATCCTGGGGAAGAACTTGGACTGGAAGTCTGCTCGGTGCTGAGAAAAATCCGGGAAGATATGTAGCTCATTATCATCAGCGGCTATGCGGAATTTTCTTATATAATAGGAAAGTTCGACATCTGCTCAGAGAAATCCCTAAACATGTGGAGGATAAAAAAACTGATTTTCTAACAGAGCTTCTGCCATGGTCCAAGTCTTTACCAGAACATATCGGGAAGCTCAGACAGCAATAAGATTTCACCAGCTAACAGAGGATTTTTCTTTACACAATAACTCCATATAATTACCGGAATCAGACAAAGCCGAAAAAAAGAAAGAAGATTAGGAACCGTAATAATTCTATTCAAATTTTCTTCCTGATTCACTTCACTCTGCATGTACGGTCACCTCACTTTCCTTTTTTTTAGACATAAACCAATAAAATATAACACAAAATGCTAAAGCAAACACAACACCAAAAACATTTTGAATCACTCTAAGACTAACCGCTCCTTGTAGTCCATAAGTCTCTGCAGCAATGGCTAAAGCACCAAATGTGTTAAATACTGCCTGCCAGCCATATTGTGCTGAAAATCCTACACCGATTCCACCAAGAATTCCTATATATGCATAGATTGACGAAGGAAGCAGAAAATATAATACTGTAAAACATATAACACCTGCAATATTTCCGACAATCCTTTTACGGACTCTGTAGTGCATATCTTCCATAAACGGCAAAATCGCGGACATGGCCGCAATACCAGCCCACATTGCACGTGGCATATTACAAAGTTCTGCAATGCAAAGGACAATCGGTACGCATAAAATCTGACATATCTGCCATTTTGTTCTGGAAGAAGTGATATCAAATTCTTGTATCAGATCTTTCAGATTTCTTTTATAAGTTCTGTTTTTATGATTTCGATAAAATACGAAGCAGGTAAGTGCTGCACCTAAAGCCATTCCGACTAATCGCATCTGATAGCTTTTTCCCGTAACATCATAACCATATAGCAGCAGATACCCAAGAACCAATGTAGATTGATTAAACATGAATGGATTATGGCATCCGAACAGAATCAACACAGCCAGTGCCGCAATATTTAACAGCATTCCCAATACCGGTGAAAACTGATTTGCTAAATGCGGACATACAGTCATAATTACAAAGAACAAAGCCAAAAGCATCGTAGATTGTCCGGTGTGGATCCCCAGATCCGCATTTCTAAACACCATGAGACATAATAAGACTACTACACCTACAATGCTGTTCTCATTTCCAAATAGGATGCTGAAAATACTAACAAAGAAAAAACAAAATGCCATTGTAACAGCTATCTTCACCAGATATACCCACATATGATATAATTTTTCTTTTAGTGTTTCACTCTTTTTCAACAGGTTTTTAGAACCTGCCTGATTTAACTGCAACTCCTGATAAAATGTCATATAAATCCTCCCATCTTCTAATTTATCTTAAAACTATATAATCTCATCTTTCTGCTTTGGCAGCTCTATAACAAATCTGCATCCACCATATTCACGGTTTTCTGCTTTGATTGTTCCTCCGGCACTATCTACAATCCGTTTTACAAGTGCAAGACCTAGGCCATTTCCTTCTGCTTTATGAGATCCATCTACCTGA
>ENA-OQBT01000685-OQBT01000685.1-human-gut-metagenome-genome-assembly--contig:-NODE-685-length-18948-cov-2.740609_pt1 | contig 18948 bp, 20 predicted proteins | sample MGYA00242749_ERZ504557 | MGnify/ENA primary metagenome ERZ504557 (study PRJEB26092, sample SAMD00036243) | human gut metagenome | host: Homo sapiens | study: EMG produced TPA metagenomics assembly of... | reverse complement strand
ATAAATTATAAATAATTCTTAAATATTCTATTGACAAAGTGAAGATACCTTGTTAAAATGTAGACATAAGTTAACAGGAGATTACGAGGAGGATTGTTACTGGTAGTGCAGGCTAAACCAACTTATTGAATTTCACAGAAGGGAAGTTTATAAGTGAGGTTTATTTTTTTTGTGAATGCGCAACAGGAAGTCTTTTCGTTAGAGAAGTATGAGGTAAAGTTGTGCAGATTACAAAATTGTAAATAATAACATTGTAATTTCAGAGGACAAGAATCATAAAGAAGTTGTACTGATGGGAAAGGGCCTTGGCTTTCAAAAGCACAAGGGAGATGAGATTAAGTTGAGTCAGATTGAGAAGACTTATGTCATGAAAGATCATGGTATGACACAGCGTTTTCAGGAGATGTTAACTGATATTCCGATCGAGAGAGTGAAGATTTGTAATAAGATCATTCAGTATGCGAAGGATACATTACAGAAGAATATTAATGATAATATATATGTTTCACTTACAGACCACATCAATTTTGCGATTGAGAGAGTTGAGATGGGAGTACCATTCCAGAATCCATTTTTATGGGAGATCAAGAAGTTTTATTATCAGGAATATCTGATCGGGAAAGTAGCGATCGGTATGATAGAGAAAGAACTGAAGGTTACGCTTCCACAGGATGAAGCGGCGTTCATTGCATTGCATATTGTGAATGCGGAACTTGATCTGGACATGACAGAGATGGTTTCTATGACGAAGCTTGTGAATGATATTTTGAAGATCGTGGATAAACATTTTGGAGAGCAGATTGATAAGGAGTCTGTTTTCTATGAGAGATTTATCACGCATCTGAAGTTCTTTGCACAAAGAGTTTATATTGGCAAAGAAGTGAAAAGTGATGAATACAGAATTTCAGGAGATCATAAGGAATAAGTATCACGAATGTATTGAATGCGTAGATGAGATTAAAGACTACGTGAAGAAGACTTGCAATCATGATATTACAGATGAAGAACTTATGTATTTAACCGTACATATCAAGCGAGTTACGACAAGATAAAAGTTTATATTGTTGATCAGGATTGTTACTGGTAATGCAGGCTAAACTTGATTTGAATCATGGATTTTCCAGAGAGTCCAGGTTTCTTTGTGAAAGTATTTTTGCAGGGGAATTTGGATGGTGGAGATTTACAGGTTTGAATCAGGTTTTTTTATTTATAAGAATTTTCTTATAATATATATAATTAATTAGCTTATGAAAATATAGAAAAGGAGGAATAAAAAATGGTAGGAATTATTCTTGCTACACATGGTGATTTCGCCAAGGGTATCTTACAGTCCGGGTCCATGATTTTTGGTGACCAGCCAAATGTTGCGGCTTGTACATTACAGCCAAGTATGGGACCAGAAGACATCAAAAAACAGATGGAAGATGCCATTGCCGGATTCGAAAACCAGGATGAAGTGCTGATTATGGTTGATTTATGGGGTGGAACTCCATTTAATCAGGCTAACGGATTAATTGCCGGACATGAGGATAAATGGGCAATCGTTGCTGGATTAAATCTTCCAATGTTGATCGATGCATACGCATCTCGTATGATGATGGACACAGCACATGAAGTTGCAGCTCAGATTTCCGGAAGTGGAAAAGAAGGTGTGAGAATCTATCCAGAATCTCTAGAACCTAAGAAAGAAGAAGCTGCACCAGCTGCTGTGGCAGCACCTCAGGGAGCAATCCCAGAAGGAACAGTACTTGGAGACGGTCACATCAAGATCGGTCTTACTCGTATCGACACACGTTTATTACATGGACAGGTGGCTACAACATGGACAAAGATGGTAAATCCAGACCGTATCATTGTTGTATCTGATGCCGTATCAAAAGATGATCTTCGTAAGAGAATGATCATTGAGGCAGCACCTCCAGGAGTAAAAGCACACGTTATCCCAATCTGGAAGATGATCGAAGTATCAAAAGATCCAAGATTTGGTGAGACAAAAGCAATGCTTCTGTTTGAAACACCTCAGGATGTATTAAAAGCAATCGAAGGTGGAGTTGACATCAAAGAGGTTAACTTAGGATCACTTGCACATTCAACAGGTAAAGTAGTAGTAACAAAAGCTGTTGCGATGGGTAAAGAAGATGTAGAAACTTTCGAGAAACTGATCGACAAAGGTGTTACATTTAATGTACGTAAAGTACCAAGCGATTCTCCAGAAAACATGGGTGAAATGCTTAAGAAAGCGAAAGCAGAACTTAAATAATCAATTTAGAAAAATATATAGGAGGAATTATCATGTCAGTTATTTCAATGGTATTAGTTGTTATCGTTGCATTCCTGGCTGGTATGGAAGGTGTTTTGGATGAATTCCAGTTCCATCAGCCATTAGTAGCTTGTACATTAATCGGACTTGTAACCGGACAGCTTGTTCCTTGCATCATCCTTGGAGGTAGTCTTCAGATGATCGCTTTAGGATGGGCTAACATCGGTGCAGCCGTTGCCCCAGATGCTGCATTAGCAGCCGTTGCATCTGCAATCATTCTTGTTCAGGGTGGACAGGGAAGAGCTGGTGTTGATACTGCCATCGCAGTAGCAATCCCATTAGCAGTAGCAGGATTATTCTTAACAATGATCGTTCGTACACTTTCCGTTATCTGTGTTCATCAGATGGATGCAGCTGCTGCAAAAGGTAGCTTCAAAGGTGTAGAAGCATGGCATATCATTGCAGTTTGTTTACAGGGTATCCGTATCGCGATCCCAGCAGCAGCATTACTTGCAATTCCATCATCTGCCGTAGCTGCAGCATTAAATAGTATGCCAGCATGGTTAACAGATGGTATGTCCATCGGTGGTGGTATGGTCGTAGCCGTAGGTTACGCAATGGTTATCAACATGATGGCTACAAAAGAAGTATGGCCTTTCTTCGCAATTGGTTTCTGTCTGGCTGCTGTTTCAGACTTAACACTGATCGCATTAGGTGTTATCGCTGTATCTATGGCACTGATCTACCTGAAACTGTCTGAGAATGCAGGATCTGGTAACGGTGGAAGCAATACTGGTGACCCATTAGGCGATATTTTAAATGATTATTGATTAAGAAGGAGGTAAGAAAAATGGCAGAGAAAAAAGTTCAATTAAGTAAAAAAGATAGATTGTCTGTAGCATTACGTTCTACTTTCCTTCAGGGTTCTTGGAACTATGAACGTATGCAGAATGGTGGTTGGTGTTTCGCAATGATCCCAGCTATCAAGAAATTATATACAACAAAAGAAGATCAGATCGCAGCATTAAAACGTCATCTGGAATTCTTCAATACACATCCATATGTTGCATCTCCAGTTATCGGTGTTACACTGGCTCTGGAAGAAGATAAAGCAAATGGTGCACCTGTAGAAGACAGTGCGATCCAAGGTGTTAAAGTCGGAATGATGGGACCTTTAGCTGGTGTTGGTGATCCAGTATTCTGGTTCACAGCAAGACCTATCCTTGGAGCTTTAGGAGCTTCCCTTGCAATGGGTGGAAGTATCCTTGGACCAATCTTATTCTTCGTATTATGGAATGTAATTCGTTGGGCATTCATGTGGTATACACAGGAATTTGGTTACAATGTAGGAACAAAGATCACAGAAGACTTATCAGGTGGATACTTCAGAAAGTAACAAAAGGAGCATCTATCCTTGGTATGTTCGTCCTTGGTGCCTTGATCGAACGTTGGGTAAGTATCAACTTTACACCTGTAGTATCTAAGGTTACATTAAGTAAAGGAGCTTACATCGATTGGGCTAAACTTCCAGCAGGAGCAGAAGGAATCAAAACAGCATTAACACAGCAGGCATCCGGTATGGCACTTGATCCAACAAAAGTTACAACTCTTCAGGATAACTTAAACTCATTGATTCCTGGATTTGTACCATTACTGCTAACACTGTTATGCATGTGGTTATTAAAGAAAAACGTTTCTCCAATCATCATCATCATCGCATTATTTATTATTGGTATTGGTGGACACGTTATCGGATTATTATAAGAGATGATCTAGCACATATACAAAAGGCCCGGAAGTCCGGGCTTTTTGCTTATATAAGAAGAATATAAAAAATATATCGGTAAGAATGAACGAAAAGTCATCTTGTATAAGCAAAGAAAATTGTATAGAATAAATAAAGAAGAACCTACAGAATCGGAGGAAAGCTTATGGCACAATCAATTAATACAAGAGTTGATGTTGTTGTGGAAGCAACATCGTATCAGGGACTTACAAACTATGGAAAGATCATGGTTGGAGACAAAGGATTTGAATTCTTTAATACAAGAAATGTCAATGATTATATTCAGATTCCATGGGAAGAAGTTGATTATGTGATCGCATCTGTGATGTTTAAAGGAAAGAAAATCCCACGTTATGCGATCCAGACAAAGAAAAATGGAACATTTTCATTTTCATCAAAAGAACCTAAGAAAGTGTTGCGTGCGATCAACCAGTATATACCATCCGAACGTCTGGTGCGTTCTTTAAGCTTTTTTGATGTGTTGAAACGTAATTTTATGCCATCAAAGAAGAATGCGAAGATTAAAAAATAAATGTAATTTTTGGAGTTACAAGGTAAAGAAGGAGAAGATGGCTATGGGACATATTTTAAGAATGAATCCAGTTTTTAAAGAAATGATCTGGGGTGGAACAAAATTAAAAGATATTTATGGATATGAGATTCCGAGTGATCACACAGGAGAGTGTTGGGCAATTTCTGCACATAAGAATGGAGATTGTACGATCGCAGATGGAGAATATAAAGGAAAAACATTATCCTGGTTATTTGAAAACCACAGAGAATTATTTGGAAATATCGAAGGAGACCAGTTCCCATTACTTGTAAAGATCATTGACGCGAAAAATGACCTGTCTGTACAGGTGCATCCAGACGATGTGTATGCGAAGGAACATGAGAATTCTTTAGGAAAGACAGAATGTTGGTTTGTTCTTCAAGCGGATGAAGAAACAAAGATGGTCATGGGACACCATGCAAAGACAAAAGATGAATTCGTCAAAGCGATCGAGAATGATGATTATGACAATCTGTTAAATTCATTCAAGATCAAAGCAGGAGATTTCTTCTATATTCCATCTGGAACATTACATGCGATCTGCAGCGGATCGCTGATCTATGAAGCACAACAGTCTTCTGATATTACATATCGTGTTTATGATTATCATAGAAAAGATGCGGATGGAAATGAAAGGCAGCTTCATGTACAGCAATCTATTGATGTGACAAATGTACCAGCAGATATTGATCAGAACAAAGAATTTCCGCAGACAATTCTTGAGAATGGTACAAAGACAAGATATGTTGACAGTGAATTTTTTAAAGTGGATCGTTATCAGTTGAATGGAAAAAATGTGATCAAGAATGACGAACCATTTATGATGGTAAGCATCATAGAGGGAACAGGAATTTTTGAAGGAAATGAAGTAAAGAAAGGTGATCATTTTGTAATCTGTTCCGATCAGAAAGAAGTTACTTTTGATGGAGATATGGAAGTCATGATTTCCACATTATGATCATGACCATAATAGATAAAGAAGGATTATAAGAATATATAGAATAAGGAAGTTTTATATGAAGGAAACAGGAAAGGTATTTGGCGTCTTGCAAAGAGTCGGACGTGCATTTATGCTTCCGATCGCTGTTTTGCCAGTTGCAGGTCTTTTGCTTGGAATTGGACGATCTTTGACAAATGAAACAATGCTTCGGGCCTATCATCTGATGAAGATCATGGGTCCGGGGACTATTTTGTATGGAGTAATTAAAGTTGGAAGCGATTGTGGAAGTATTATATTTGACAATCTTCCGTTGATATTTGCAATGGGAGTTTCAATTGGGATGGCAAAGGCAGAGAAAGCGGTAGCAGCATTATCAGGGGCATTGTCTTTTTTCGTTATGCACGAAGCTATTTCATCGATGTTATCATTGTATGGTGATACATATACAATGCATGCGGGAGCAACGGATCAGATTCTTGGAATAACATCACTGCAGTTAGGTGTATTTGGAGGAATTCTTGTCGGACTTGGTGTCGGGTATCTTCATAACCGTTTTTATAAAATAAAACTTCCAGAAGTTTTATCGTTTTTTGGCGGGACAAGGGCAGTGCCGGTTATTTGTACCATTGTATATGTTGGAGTTGGAATATTAATGTTCTTTATCTGGCCTCCGATCCAGAATCTGATGTATTCCATTGGAGGAATTGTGAGAGCTTCAGGCTATTTAGGGACGTTTATTTATGGAGTGATGGAACGTGCATTGATCCCATTTGGACTTCATCATGTATTTTATCTCCCGTTCTGGCAGACATCGCTAGGTGGAACGATGGAAGTTGCTGGGAAAATGATCGATGGGGCACAAAATATCTTTTTTGCTCAATTAGCAGATCCAGCAACAACACATTTTAATGTGGAAGCAACAAGATTTATGGCAGGGAAGTTCCCATTGATGATCTTTGGATTGCCAGGAGCGGCATTTGCAATTTACCGTTGTGCCAGACCTGAACATAGAAAAGTTGTCGGTGGACTTATGATTTCAGCAGCATTAACATCAATGCTCACAGGAATTACGGAACCGTTGGAATTTACATTTTTATTTATTGCACCTGGATTATATGGAATACATTGTGTTTTTGCAGGACTTGCATATATGATGATGCATGTATTGAAGATTACAGTTGGATTAACATTTTCTGGAGGACTTATCGATCTGTTCTTTTTTGGAATCATGCAAGGACAAGAAAAAACAAACTGGATGATGGTCATTCCACTGGGAATTGTTTATTTCATAGTGTATTATTCCTTATTCCATTTTCTGATCTTGAAATTTGATATCAAAACACCAGGAAGGGAAGAAGAACCAGCACAAGAATATGAAGAAGAGCCAGAATATGAATACAGAGAAGATTTTTCAGAAGAATTATTAGCAAAGATCGCAGCGGGACTTGGAGGCAAAAAGAATATCGGTGATATTGACTGTTGTGTTACAAGACTTCGATGTGGACTGAAAGATATAAGTCTGGTGGATGATGCCATGATCAAAGAAACAGGATCAAGGGGAATTTTGAAACGAGGAAACAGCATTCAGATCATTTATGGTCCATATGTAACGGTGCTAAAATCAGAACTGGAAGATTATTTAAGGACAAGACGAGCAAAGAAAGAAATCAAACAATTACTAAAAGAAAATACACATTCCAAAGATAAAATGCAACAGGAAAGTATCGCCTGTCCGATCAAAGGATGTGTGATCGAACTAGAAGAAGTTGGAGATGAGGCATTTTCTGGTGGAATGTTAGGGGAAGGCTTTGCAGTTAAACCAGAAGAAGGAAAACTATATGCACCAGTAGATGGGATCATCGCAGCAGTGTTTAGGACAAAACATGCCCTTGCTATGGAATCCAAAGATGGAGCAGAAGTTTTGATACATCTTGGGCTTGATACAGTAAAGCGAGGTGGAAAAGGCTTCTATATGAAAGTAGAAGCTGGTCAGAAAGTAAAAAAAGGAGAGCTCATCTGTGAGTTCGACTTAGAAGATATGAGAGTAGATGGATATGTTATGACGACTCCGGTAGTTATCAGTAATAATGCGGAATACGCAAGTATTTCATTGAAACATATTGGAGAGTGTAACGTAGGGGAAGAAATACTGACCCTTTATAAATAGGTAACTATAAAATTAAATATAGATACAATTCTTAAACTTAAAAAGAAAGAATGTATTTATGATCGATATCAGATCATAAGATGCATTCTTTCTTTTTACTTGCAGACAAAAAACTACCGTAGTAAAATAAATTCAATATGCTAACGAAAGAGAAGGTTTGAAAAGTATGAAAAAAGAACAGATCAAAGGATCATTATCATTATTTTTAGCTGCGATCATATGGGGCGCTGCATTTGTTGCACAAAGTGTTGGAATGGATTATGTTGGACCATTTACATTTAATTGTGTTCGTACATTGATCGGAGGCATTGTATTGATTCCGTGTATTGCGTTTCTAAACAGAGGAAAAGTAAGGAAGAAAACAAACTTCACGGAGAAAAAGAGATTGCTATTAGGCGGAATCTGTTGCGGAGTTGCATTAGCTACAGGAAGCACCTTGCAGCAATTTGGAATCATGTATACAACTGTAGGAAAAGCAGGATTTATTACAGCATTTTATATTATCATTGTTCCAATTTTGGGATTATTTTTAGGAAAAAGTGCGGAATTATCCGTCTGGATCAGCGTTGTGATCGCACTTGCAGGACTTTATTTTTTATGCATTACGGACGGATTTTCGATTGGAAAAGGGGATATCTATGTATTTTTAGGTGCAATTGCATTTTCGATTCATATTTTAGTGATCGATTATTTTACACAATTTAATGATGGAGTGAAAATGTCATGTATTCAGTTTTTTATCTGCGGGATTCTTTGTTTTGTTCCAATGATGCTTTTTGAACATCCGGAGATTAGCATGATCTTACTTGCATGGAAACCAATCTTATATGCAGGAGTGATGTCATGTGGAGTTGCTTATACATTACAGATCGTGGGGCAGAAGAATATGAATCCTACGGTAGCATCGTTGATCCTTAGTCTGGAATCTGTGACTTCTGTGATCGCTGGATTTTTGGTTCTGCATCAGAATTTGAGCCATAGAGATTGATAGGGTGTGGTTGATGTTTATAGCGATCGTATTGGCACAACTTCCACAGAAAATTTAATTGACAAATGCCATAAGAATGTTATAGAATAATAACGTTAAAGGCATTGATGGTGCACAGTAAGAAACCAAAAGTTTCCGAATTTCACACCGTAGCTGTATCTTTGAATGTGATGCAATGTCATTTAAGCATCAGTAGGAGATAACGGAGTCTGCCCGTTACGCAGAGACTTAAGTGCTTATGGTAATTAAGAAGAAGTTTAACGATACCATAGGAATTAGGGTGGTACCGCGAGTATATATTAAGAACTCGTCCCTTTGCGGACGGGTTCTTTTTCTTTTGCCTGAATACAGAAGAAAAAGTAACCTGATCCGAGAATATAGAAAAGATCAATAAAGGAGAACTAAGCAGATGAAAGAGAGATTAGAGGCAATCAAGAAAGCTGCCTTGGAGAAAATCGAGCAAGCAGATGCAATGGATAGTTTAAATGATATCCGTGTATCTGTACTGGGTAAAAAAGGTGAATTAACTCAGGTATTAAAAGGAATGAAGACGTAGCCAAAGAAGAACGTCCGATCGTTGGACAGATGGTCAATGATACCAGAGCAGTCATCGAAGAAGCATTAGAAAAAGAGATGACATTATTAAAGAAAAAAGTTCGTGAAGAAAGATGAAATGTGAAGTCATCGACGTTACATTACCTGGAAAACTCATGAAAAAGGACATCGTCATCCAAACCAGATCGCGCTGGAAGATTTAGAGAGAGTATTTATCGGTATGGGATACGAAGTCGTAGAAGGACCAGAAGTAGAATACGATAAATACAACTTTGAAATGTTAAATATCCCTGCAAACCATCCTGCAAAAGATGAACAGGATACATTCTATATCAACAAAGATATCGTGTTAAGAACACAGACATCTCCTGTACAGGCTCGTATCATGGAAACAGGACAGATGCCAATCCGTATGATCGCACCTGGACGTGTATTCCGTTCTGATGAAGTTGACGCAACACATTCTCCATCTTTCCATCAGGTAGAAGGATTGGTTGTAGATAAAGGAATCACATTTGCAGACTTAAAAGGAACATTAGAACAGTTTGCAAAAGAATTCTTCGGACCAGATACAAAAGTAAAATTCCGTCCACATCATTTCCCATTTACAGAGCCAAGTGCGGAAGTAGACGTGACATGTTTCAAATGTGGTGGAAAAGGATGTCGTATGTGTAAAGGAAGCGGATGGATCGAGATCTTAGGATGTGGAATGGTTCACCCACACGTGCTTGAAATGTGCGGAATCGACCCAGAAGTATATTCAGGATTTGCATTTGGAATCGGTTTAGAGCGTGTCGCATTATTAAAATACGAGATCGACGATATGCGTCTGTTATACGAAAACGATAAGAGATTCTTATCACAGTTCTAAGAGAAACGATAAGAATATTTCGAATAGAGAAGATAGAATAAAGGAGAATAAAAGTAATGGATACACCAATTTCATGGATCAAAGCTTATGTGCCTGATCTTGATTGCACACCACAGGAATATGCAGATAAAATGACATTATCTGGTTCCAACATGGAAAGTGTCACATATTTAGATAAAAACTTAGAAAAGATCGTAGTCGGAAAGATCGAGAAGATCGAAAAACATCCAGACGCAGACAAACTGATCATCTGTCAGGTGAATGTTGGAGATGAAACAGTTCAGATCGTAACAGGAGCACCAAACGTATCAGAAGGAGACTTAGTACCAGTTGTCTTAGACGGTGGACGAGTTGCCGGAGGACATGACGGTGGAAAGAACCCAGAAGACGGAATTAAGATTAAAAAAGGAAAACTTCGTGGAGTAGAATCTTTTGGTATGATGTGTTCTATTGAAGAACTTGGAAGTTCCAGAGACATGTACCCAGAAGCACCGGAATATGGAATCTACATTTTCAATAAAGACGTAAAACCAGGAGATGATGCAGTTGAAGCTTTAGGACTTCGCGATGCAGTTGTCGAATTCGAGATCACATCAAACCGTGTAGACTGTTTCAGCATGATCGGTATGGCAAGAGAAGCAGCCGCTACATTTAAGAAAGACTTCTTCCCACCAGTTGTCACAAAGACTGGAAATGATGAAGATGTCCATGATTATATCAAAGTAAGAGTCGAAGACGAGGATCTTTGCCCAAGATACACAGCAAGAGTTGTAAAAAATATCAAATTAGCACCATCACCAGAATGGATGCAGAGAAGATTAGCTGCGATGGGAATCCGTCCGATCAATAACCTGGTTGACATCACAAACTACGTGATGGAAGAATTCGGACAGCCAATGCATGCATACGATCTTGATACGATCGCAAACAAAGAGATCGTCGTACGCCGTGCAAAAGCGGGAGATAAATTCACTACATTAGATGGTGAAGAAAGAACAATGGATGAAAATGTCTTAATGATCTGTGATGGAGAAAAAGAAATAGGTATCGCAGGTATCATGGGTGGAGAAAACTCCATGGTAACAGATGATATCAAGACATTATTATTTGAAGCAGCATGCTTTGATGGAACAAATATCCGACTTTCTTCTAAGAGAATCGGTTTAAGAACCGATGCATCTGGTAAATTTGAAAAAGGATTAGACCCAGAAAATGCAATGGCAGCGATGGATCGTGCATGCCAGCTGATCGAAGAATTAGGAGCAGGAGAAGTTGTTGGAGGAGCCGTTGATGTTTATCCAAATCCAGTCAAACAGATCCGCCTTCCATTAGAAGTAGACAAGATGAATGCCCTTCTTGGAACAAATGTATCCAAAGAAGAAGTCTTAGAATATTTCGGAAGAATCGACCTTGGATATGATGAAGCAACAAATGAAGTCATCGTACCATCCTTCCGTCAGGATATTCACCGTATGGCAGACCTTGCAGAAGAAGTTGCAAGATTCTACGGATATGATAACATCCCAGTTACATTACCAAACGGAGAATCCACAGCCGGTAAGAAACCATTCAAGATCCGTGTTGAAGATGTCTGCAGAAATGTAGCAGAACAGAACGGATTCTGTGGTGGAATGACATATTCCTTCGAAAGTCCAAAAGTATTCGATAAATTATTATTAGCTGAAGATGCAAAAGAACGTCAGGCAATCGAGATTTCAAACCCATTAGGAGAAGACTTCAGTATCATGAGAACAGTTTCCTTAAACGGAATGTTAACATCTCTGTCTACAAACTTAGCACACAGAAATAAAAATGTAAGATTATATGAATTTGGAAATATCTACATTCCAAAAGCATTACCATTAACAGAATTACCAGATGAAAGAATGCAGATGACACTTGGAATGTACGGAGAATGCGATTTCTTCACATTAAAGGGTGTTGTAGAAGATATGCTTGATTCCTTAGGATTAGGTGGAAGATCTGAATATGCACCAACAGGTGAACATCCATTCTTACACCCAGGAAGAGCTGCAGATGTGACGATCGATGGAGAAAAGATCGCCTATATCGGACAGATCCATCCAGAAGTTATGGATAACTATAACATGAAAGGTGAGGTCTATGTAGCAGTCATCGACATGCCAACATTAGTACCAAAAGCAACCTTCGACCGTAAATACGAAGGAGTAGCCAAATTCCCTGCAATGAAACGTGACTTAAGTATGGTTATGAAGAAAGACATCTTCGTTGGACAGCTTGAGAAGATCTTCAAAGATAAAGGTGGAAAACTTCTCGAATCCTACGAATTATTCGATGTCTACGAAGGAGACCAGATTGAAAAAGGATATAAATCCGTAGCATACTCCTTAACATTCAGAGCAAAAGACCGTACGTTAGAAGACGCAGAAGTATCTAAGATCGTTGAGAAGATTCTTGATGAATTGAAGAAATTAGGCGTTGAATTACGTGCTTAATTGTGATTGAAAATAAAATAAAGTGAGAATTAAAAATCCTCTGGCAGATAATAGTGTCAGGGGATTTTTGTTTATCAGAAAGAAGCAATATGTAAAGGTGTTGAAAAAATTATTGTTTTTCAATAATTTTTATGCTACAATAATCTTGAAATTATCGAAAAACAATAATTGGAGGTAGATAGGATGAAATCAAACATAAATAAACTAATCCTGATCGAAGTCATCGCAGGAATCCTTTTTGCATTCATAGCAAGCAAAATCCTGCATATGACAGCAGCACTACAGATCATGTACTTACCATTTGAACTCATAGGAAAAGGGCTAAGATTTCTATCCCTAAGTTCAGCAATAGGAAATGTCATCGCGATCATCATATACGCAGCCATTTCAATGATACCAGCAATCTATATCATCTATCAGAGAAAAAGAGGAAGAACACAGAAAGAAGACATATTACTTGTTGCATTCACAGGGCTATTATTTTATTCCCTGTATATGTTCATCAATCCAGGACTCATGTATCAGAAAATGCCAGACATTTTTTCAATGGACCAAAGCAGTTTGATTGTAATGAAAATTATTTACGCATTCATCATTTACAGCGTCCTGATCATGTGGTTGATCATGAAAGCGATCCGTTTTCTTGGAGATGACAGCCAGAAGAATTGGAAAAGCCGTTTGTATTTTGGGATGAAAGGACTGATTGCTGCACTAGTCAGTTATTACACGCTTTTGATCACATATGCAAAGACATTTGAACTGCTTCATAAGAGCGAAAATAAACTGCAAAATGTATCTTCGATAGTATGGTTTAAATCAGTATTACAGTTATTACCAATCATTATGACAATCCTGCTATTTATCAACATCATTCATGTAGTAAAAGCAATCGAAGATCATAAGGAAGAGCAGCAGATGATGACAGTGGCAAGACTCGCAAGTGTCGCAAAGGTTACCGCAGTGGTTACAGTCATATCAGATTTTATCCTGAATTTTTATCAGTTTTTATTAGGAGCAACCTTACAGAATGTAAATGTTACGTTTGCACCAGATGTATCCATGGAACCATTGATCATAGCATTTGGAGCATTGATCTTCCATGAATACTTCAAGCGGACTAAACAGTTAAAAGAAGAAAATGACCAGTTATATAGAAGGAATGATAGTTATGGCAATTAAAATACATTTGGATGACATCTTAAAAGAACGAAACATGACATCCAAAGAATTATGTAAAAAAGTCCATATTACAGAAGCAAACCTGTCAATCTTAAGAAGTGGCAAGGCAAAGGGAGTGCGTTTCTCAACGATCAATAAGATCTGTTATTATCTTGAGTGCGATGTCGGGGATATCTTGAAATTTGACGGGAGATTGGAGGAAGAAGATGAGTAGGGGAATCAGAAAAACAGGAGTATTGGCAATGGTTGTGATGCTGGCAGCAACTCTATCAGGATGCGCCTTGCAAAAAAGACGAGGATGAAACAGTAAAGAAAACATTATATGGTGCTTATGCAGTTGTAGGAAAGAGTCTGGATGATCCAGACATTCCAGATCCAGAGATGGAAGGAACAACCGTTGGGCAGAAAGATAAAAAAGGATTTGTTCATTTTAAAAGATCAAGGGATATTTCTTTTTTCATAAATACGATCAGAAAGAAAATACGATCAGCATGGATGGTGATCCACAGTTGACTCATTTTTCAGGCGGCTCTAATATGAAAGATGGCGAGATCCAAAAAGATAAATGGCAAAAGACAGGCCAGTCATGTAAGGCAACAATTTATGTTCAGGAAACAAAAGGAATCACAAAAGTGCAGATTGGAAGTGTATATAAAAGAGCAGATGGTACATTTTATCTGGAACCTTCAGGAAGGTCTTCTGTGCAGGATCTTTGTAAAACAGGAGGGTTTGGAATCAGCCAATCTTTTTCTGTGGATACAGAAGAAGGAAAGATGACATACCGTGTGGACTTTAAAGCAGACCGTGCAGTCAAAAAGATTCAGATCATCGAAATGAACAAAGATGATGTCAAGATCAAAAAAACAGCCTATATTTCACCTGAAATAAAACAATACCAGATGCAAAAAGATACAGCATATGTTATTATAAATGAACAGCTGATCGGTATGAAAGGTCAAACGATCAACAGACAGAAGATACATTCAGCAAAGAAGAATTTCACATATAAATGGAAGCAGCTTGGAGATGATGGAGTATTGACACCGACAGACTTGAAGTTTAAAAAGTAAAATCAGGAGGATAAAATTGAAAGATGAAAGATAAAAGAGAATCATTTAACAGCAGGTGGGGATTTATCCTCGCCTGCATTGGTTCGGCAGTTGGCATGGGAAATATATGGATGTTTCCGACAAGGGTATCTTTGTATGGGGGAGGTTCTTTTTTTGATCCCGTATTTTATCTTTGTCGTTGTGATCGCATCTACTGGTGTGATCGGAGAGATGAGTTTTGGACGTGCGGCAAGGTCTGGACCGATTGATGCATTTGGGATGGTCTGTGAGAAGAAAGGAAAGAGAAAAGTTGGGGAAGGGTTAGGAATGATCCCAGTTCTTGGTTCTCTTGCGATGGCGATCGGATATACAGTTGTGATGGGGTGGATCTTAAAATATGCTGTTGGAACTTTCACAGGGGCAACACTTGCACCAAAGACGATCGAAGAATTTGGCGGACGTTTTGGAACAATGGCATCTGCATTTGGAAATAACATCTGGCAGATTTTAGCTTTGATCTTATGCATGTGTATTTTAATCTTTGGTGTAGGAGCAGGGATCGAGAAAGCCAATAAGATTTTAATGCCAATTTTCTTTACACTGTTTGTGATCCTTGGAATCTACGTGGCATTCCAACCAGGGGCAGCAGCGGGATATCAATATATTTTCAGAGTCGATAAGGCGGCCATCTTAGATCCAAAGACATGGATCTTTGCACTAGGACAGGCCTTCTTTTCCTTATCCGTCGCAGGAAATGGAACATTGATCTATGGATCGTATTTATCCGATGAAGAAGACATCCCATCATCTGCGGCAAGAGTTGCATTTTTTGATACGGTTGCTGCGATGCTTGCAGCACTCGTGATCATCCCAGCTATGGCAACAACTGGAGCAACACTGGATCAAGGAGGACCGGGGCTGTTTATTTATCTATCTTCCAAACCTGATCAGCTCCATGCCAGGAAGTACGATCATCGCGATCATCTTTTTCGTTGCAGTGCTTTTTGCGGGAATGACATCACTGATCAATCTCTACGAAGCACCGATCGCAACCGTACAGGAAAAGCTTCACGTAGGAAGAAAGACCGCCTGCGTGATTATCGCAGTGATTGGCGTGATCTTCTCCTTATTGATCCAGGGCATCGTATCTGACTGGATGGATATCCTATCTATTTACATCTGCCCACTAGGAGCAGGACTCGCAGGAATCATGTTCTTCTGGATCGCCGGAAAGAAATATGTAGAAACACAGGTAAACAAAGGAAGAGAAACAAAATTTACAAAGATGTATTGTCCAATCTGCAAATATATTTATGTACCGATCTGTATTTTGGTATTGGTGCTTGGGATTGCGTTAGGCGGAATTGGGTAATGAATGAAGGATCGTAGTTAAGGTATATCTTGGCTGCGATTTTTTCTTATATGAAAGCAAACAAATTAAGTTCCAAGAAATCATACGAAATTGCAAGGAAAGGATATTTACATTTAAGAAGATTTTTGTTATGATATAACTATCAAAGTAGAAGTATTATTGAATGCGATATGACTATAAATATAGAATAAATAACAAAGATAAAGGGGATTTAGCTATGGAATTAAAAGAATTAACAAGTGCAGAACAGGTTGTGATGAAATGTATCTGGGATTATGGAAAGGATATGCCATTACAGCAGTTGATTGAAAATCTAAAGCAAGATTACGGAAAAGATTATAAAAGAACAACGATCCGTACATTTGTCCTTCATTTAGAAGAGAAAGGATATGTGACAACATATCAGATTGGGAAATATTCTTATATTAATTATCTGATCGAAGAGCAGGATTATAAAGAACAGGAATTGGAAAAGACAAAGAATTTCTGGTACAAAGAATCTGGATTTGATCTGGTGAAGACATTATATAAAGGAAAATTAAATGAGGGGAAACTAAAGAAACTCAAAAAGTTGTTAGAAGAAATCGATGATTGACAGGAGAAGATATGATAGACATAAGAGAGATATTGGTTAGGATATTTAGTGCGATATTTTTATCCATGTGCACTGGAAGCTGTATGTTTGTTTTCTGGATGGCACTAAGAAAGTTTTTTGCAGATAAGATTCGTCCAAAAGTCTATGATTTGATATTAAAGATCATTCTAATTGCTTACTATGTTCCGGCAGGATATCTGTTGGTAAATATTTTTTTTGATAATGGGTATGTATTTGATTTTACAGGTACTATCATCAAGGCTTTTTATGCTATATCGTTGTTCTGGCTGGCTGGAGCAATTGCAACAGTTCTGAAGTTTGGAGAACGAACTTTTCGAATTAGAAGAGAAAAAGAAAGATGCTTTCCATGCAAGATGTATGTGCAAAAGATCTTTGAAGATTGTAAAAGAGAGCTTGGAATTCGCAGATCAATAGAAGTATTACAAGGATATCGCATTCAGATTCCAATGACAGCAGGAATATTAAAACCATGTGTGTTTTTACCTGTGGAAGATATGGAAGAAGAACAATTAAAAACGTGTATTTACCATGAACTCACACATTATAAGAAGCACGATATATTTTGGAATTATATAGCATGTCTGATGGTATGTATTCACTGGTATTGCCCATGGATCAGAACTGTATTTCGTAAGAACGATGAATGGAGCGAGGTGATCTGTGATCTATCAGCGATTGGTTATGTAGGATCAGCGAAGCGTTATTTTACAACGATTTTTGAGATGAGTCAGAAAAGTCAGGGAATCAAAGCATATCGGGCAGCATGTCTGTTTGAAAGCCGAGATAGTTTAGAACAAAGAATCTACTATGCAATGATGTATCGAAAACAAAAAGAAGATAAAATATGCTGCGGTGATTGCAATGACCGTGATATTTTGTGGAATGAGTGTAACCAGTATTTTGGCTGCAAGTAAGGGATATCAAAAGGCGTATACAAAATGGGTACAAGAAACGGAAGTAGAAATAGAAGAACCAGATGATGAGGAAGAGGAGAGAATATCGTATGAAGAAAAAACGGGAGTTTGGGAAATGATAAGAGTGAAACGATAAAGAAGATAAATTTTAAAAAGATGGATGCGATGACATTGGAGACTTATGTAAAGGCAGGAAAAAGGCTTCGATATAAAGGATTAACTCCGAAACGAAATGAAAATATAGAAATTTTTATAACAAGTCAAAAAAATTTTAAGGGGATAAAAGTTGGGATTATTGATTCACAGAATAGGATTAGATACATACAGGACAGAGGGAGAGATTTAGTTGAACATAGATTTAAGATAGAAAAAGAGGGGAAATATGATGTGTTTATTGAAATGGAGGATAAGAAAGATGTAAAAATTGTTGGAATGATTAATATTGATGATGATTAAAGAGATGGAGGAATAGGAGGAGAAAACGATGATAAAATATATAAAAATAATGGTAACAGTATTTACACTTTTAATTAGTTGTTCAGTGACAAATATATTTGCAAGTGATACGAATGATGTTATAGAAGAAAAGATAGATATATCAGAAAATATTATTGATGAAGTTGGAGAGGAAGACTTTGAACTGTTGTCTAATTCGATAACAGTTAATTGGACAGTGAAAAATGGAGTTAGAAAGAAAACTAAAGAATTTTATAAAAAGAAAGGAAGTAGTATCAATATTAGGTTACAGATAGCTCCAAAAACAAAAAGTGTCAAAGTAGGATATTTAGATGCAGATAAAGTAAAACATTATAAAACTGTTAAAGCAGAAATCAATCACAATTTTATAATACAAAAAACAGGATATATAGAGGTGTTTGTTGAAAATAGTAGTGGAAAAACTGTAACGGCAAGTGGAACTTATACTAAGTAATATTTTATTTATAAATGTATTTTATAAGAGGTGATGCAATATGAACAATTAAAAAATCCATGTAATACGAATGGCTGCCACCTACCTATCTGTAATATATACAGATAGCTGTATCACATGGATACAATAATGATAGCAGAAAATGAGGGAAAATAAAAGAATGAAAGACTAACTATTAAAAGTCAAGTCTAAAAATGAACTTTTTTGAATAAAGTACAGAAATGTATTTTAGATATATCTTGAACTCAGTTAGAGTTCTTTGAACCTTGAAAACTGCATGACAAAAAGAG
>ENA-OQBT01000684-OQBT01000684.1-human-gut-metagenome-genome-assembly--contig:-NODE-684-length-18950-cov-51.377995_pt1 | contig 18950 bp, 24 predicted proteins | sample MGYA00242749_ERZ504557 | MGnify/ENA primary metagenome ERZ504557 (study PRJEB26092, sample SAMD00036243) | human gut metagenome | host: Homo sapiens | study: EMG produced TPA metagenomics assembly of... | reverse complement strand
CAACGCGGCCGCCTCGGCGGCCGCGTTGGGCAGCGACCCGCGCCGGTCGCGGGCGGATGAAGTTAAGTTCCGCGAGCTGTCCCGCGAGGTCTTCGAGAGGGTATACCTGCCTGACGAGTGGAAACCGGCCTATAACGCGGCGAGGCTCAAGAGGTCCCAGATGCACTGGGTCGACCTCGGCGAGCACCCGCGGTCATTCGACGAGCTGGGGACCGTGTGGAGGACGACCGCGGACCGCAAGGGTTACGGGGACACGGACGAGGAATGGTCGAGGGCGTATCGACGCAACGGAGCGGTGCGGCTCACCATCACCCTGCCCGACGGCGCGACCAAGGTCATGTATGCGCCCGACCCGACGCCACGGGCGTGGTTCGACGACTTCCTGGCGACAATTTTGCCTGTCGAGCTGCTGCCGCAGGACTACATCAGGGATGTCGTGTTGGGAGACGACCACATGGAGCCCCATGAACTCAAGCTGTACGGCTAGTCCAGCCGCCGAGAACATGCCGGTGCTCCAAAACCCAACAGAATCGCGAATGAGCACATGAATTGACCGCCCGGGAGTACGTGCCCGGGCGGTCAATTCTATCGACCATGGGTGAGATCCCGTGCGCATTGTCGGACATTCGAATTGTCCGACAATGTCTGACAGCCCTGTCAGACATTCGCGCACGATCAAGCGAGCTTCGCGAGCGATTTCAGGCCGCATGCGGCCCAAGCTGCGGCTTTGCCGCAGGTTCAATGTCTGACATTCCCAATGTCTGACGTTGAACGAAGCTGGCGTGCAAACTGACTCTTAAGGGTCAGTTTGCACCATCCCAATGTCGCGATTTTGGATGGTGCCGCCACGGCGGTCGCATCTTCGAGGGGGAACACCCGGTGCTGGGTCGATAAATCATCCGTGTCCGTTATCGTAATAATCTCCCGCAGGCACCACCGCGCACGCCGCCGTACCAGTGTCTTTTATCGTAATAATTTGAAAACTGGCTCCTTTTCTCCCTTGTCCGTTATCGTAATAACAAGGCGCGCGAGTGTCCTTCCCCCGGTCCAAGGGCGGAGCCTGGCAAGCGCCGAACCGCCCGGGTCGGCGGCAGATTTGTACACACATTTACGATGGGGGTACAAGTATGCGTCTCTTGCGGGATTTCTCGTTTATCGGCAGAAAATCGAGGTCAGAAGATGGATGAGTTCTTGAGTATTGAAGATCTGCGGTGGGAGTTCGGCGCGTCGCGAGCATGGATGTACAAGTATCTGGCGCCGCATATCAAGTCAATCACCGTGAAGTGCTCGACCGACGACGGCGAGCGCCTGTGCAAGCGTTATAGCCTCGATGATGCACGGCGCGTGGTCGCTGAAAAGGCTCGAGCCGAGGTCTATTCCGTGCCCGTTAAAGCGGACCCTGGGAAAAGCAGCTATACTCCATACCGCCGCCCGCGGCGCGTGCAAATCAAGACGAGCGCGTACATCGCCGAATATATCGTCGGCTTCGGCCATCTCTGGCAGATCGAGAGATTGCAGAGGAATACTGCGGTAAGCGCTCAAGAGAGGCGGCGTATCAATTCATCTACCGTAACGCCTGGATCGCAATCGTGTTCGGCAACAAAACTTTCTATATCCCGAGGCGCACCACACCGCAATTCGTGGCGGCAGCAGTCGAGGTGTTCGGAGACGCTGCCCACACCGTCGAATACGCACGCGGTGGGCATAAAAGTGACGCCACGGAATAGCGGCACTATGTAACAAATGAATAAGTGAACGGCGTAAAAAGTGAAAAACCGAACTACGTAATATCGACAATGCGACATAACGCAATAACGACAAAGCGGAATAGCCGCACTATGTAACTACGTAATAACAGAACTATTGAACCTCGGACTATTCGGTCCTGAAATCTGTCCGCAAGAGTCGTACACTGCCGCACAAAATGCCCGGCAGCGTACCGCCGCAAGCGGCGCACGCTAGTTCTGCCCTAGTACCCGGCACTCGCGGCGTTAGCTCATTGTTCTGCAATTCAACAGTTACGTTTTTCAGTTTTGTCGTTATCACGTAGTTCGGTAATTACACAGTTGCGTAGTGTCGTAATTGCTTTGTTCGGCTGTGTCGCAGTTCAGATATGAACAACCGCAGCAGGCGCCGGGTACTAGGGCAGAGCCTTGTCAGTACGCGGACGGCCGAAACGCAGTTTTGTACGGCAGCGTACGACACTTGCGGGCGAGCTCCGGCTATGTCATTGCTGAATTACGACGAAACGCAACAACAGAGCTGTGTAACCGCGGCATAACTGATTTGCAGACGATATGAAGAACGTAATGAATGAACTAGCGAACTGCGACACAGCCGAAAAAGCGAACAGCTATAAACCCAAAAAACGCATTGAAGTAGGAGAGATGTTTTAAATCTCAGCCCACAAATCGAGAACAGTGGCGTCCCGACGAACCATGGCAAAATAGTCGCAGTAGTCATAGGCATCATCGGGACTGCGTATCACGGCAACAAGCTCTCCGTTGTGCGCATCAACAACCGCATGTCGAAATCCCATCGTCTGACGTATCATCCGGTTGCGCCGCCGCTTGATCTCGGTCACATCCAGCAGGAGGCGGCCATCATCGTTGGTCATCTGAAACTCCGATCTAGGCGATTGCCTTTTCCTTAGCGAAGGAAATGAACTTCTTCAGCAACCAGATGCCGTCTCTGAATTGAGGCGGGTATACGTTTTGAGACCGTTTAATCTGAACAACAAGATGTATGCCAGTACAGTCCAGTCGCCGGCATTGATTGGAGAGGCCATGGGGGTATGCGAAATTGCGGTCATGTTCGATGAGAGCGAAATGGCTTTGGTTCAGGCCCATGCGAACATCTCAAACATGTCCTTTTCCGAGTTCGTGAGAAGGGCTGTGCTTGAGAAAATCGAGGACATGGTGGACATCGAGGCATTCAACGAAGCGCTGATGGAAGATGACGGTGCCCGCTACTCAATGGCCGACGCCATGTGTATGGCCATGAAGGGCGAGTAGCCGTTTGCGGTGCCAAGCTGACCGCTCGCGTTGAGCGGCGGCAGCGCCCGTTGAAGCGATAGTTCCGCAATTTGTTTCACGAATTACCGTCGAAATGTTTCACGCGCTGGTAGGTGCAAGCACTGCTTAAGGGCACACCCAAAGCACCCCAAAGTGCCGCCACGCAGGTCAAGGCCGAAAAATCGACCTCACCAGATGCGTTTTAAGACGCGGAAAAGAGGTGTCGCGAACGTCCACGCCGCCCCAGGTTCAATCGCCCCGTAACTCGAATCCTGTTGAGCCGTCTACCTGCGACTTTGTGATATTTGCTACCGTCGTGTCATGGGCGAGAATCGTGTCCGCACGGGGCGATATTTTAGGTAAAACACCCGAGGGAAAGGAATGGCATGAGCGACACACAGGAAATCGTTCAACGACTCGAACGCGAGATGGCAGACCGAGCTGCCGCAGTTGAGAAGGTTGATGCTTTTAAGAATCAGCTCGCACGGGCCATCAAGGCCTTCATGGTCACCTCTTCCGAAAGGGTGTTTAACGGTTCCGGAAAAGGTTATCCACCTGCGGGAACGATAGGCAACCGGACACACATTCTGTCCGAGCGGTTAAAAGCGGGCACGGAATTTAAACGGCTGAAAAAGGAGCATCGACCTGCGCCGATGCCCCTAAAGTAGACACACATTTTGTCCTATAAGCATCATTTATTTGCGAAGAACATCGGCTAGCCGCAGGATTGAAATCATCGACCGATAAGTGAGTTCCACTTTTTCGCCCGCAAGCAGTCGTTTCGAGCCAATCTCATCTAGCCCCACAAGCCGAGAAAACAGCGGGCCGCTCATCGTGCCCTCGTCAATTGATTCCCTTATGGTCTTCAAAACGTCCGTATCATGAAGCGATGCCGAGCTGTAGGGGGCAACACGAGCGGAACTCTCAATTAACGACGAGACAAAAGGATGGAGATGCTTTGGACATAGTCCATCAAACACCACATCCCCATTGTCGTTCGAGCCGACCAGGCGCCAAGTATAGTGATCGACCCAGTCATCTCCGTCATATATGGCGTTCATGAGCAACTTCCCGTCTAGAGAGAGAAACCTATTTGGACATCGGGGCGCAAGACCGCAATCCATATCGGGCCTCCAGCAGCTCCAACCCAACGCACCACATAGGTTCCCTTTCGTACATGTGTATCAATCTGCCCCGAAATGCCGGTGAATGCAATTCCAGACCCGTTTGTCGGATAGCAATCGACGTATTTTTGTTTTCCGCTCACAACCTTGTATAGATATATCGTTCCAGCAAAAGAGAAGGGATCGTTCGCAATTTTGTCCGGAAGAACTTGCCACCTCAAAATCCCGCTACCAATATGGTCAAGCTTGACCGTTCCGCCGTCCCCCTCAAAAGTGGCAAGGGGATTTACCCCAGACTGAGAGTCGGCATCGCCCTCCTTAGCAGTTATCAGCAGGCTGCCCGTATAAGACTGCTGAGGCTCACCTTCAGGACAGGCAGCCTCGGCCCAAGAAGGGCCACTCAGGCAGAACAGTCCGAGCAGCATCATTACCAACAAAAGAAAACCCTTAGTTCTTTTCATCTCTATCCCCAACGTCTCTCGACATTTGTATATCGTGACTATTTTAGATCTATATGGCCAATTCGAGCCCTCGCCATGGCATTTGTTGCACTGGGTTTCTTTTCATTAATTTTTCACTTTGGTAAATCCCCGCCCCTAAGCATTAAACCCGAAGTCCACCGAGTGGGCGAAAGTAAAAGAGGGTCGAACCAGAAGCAGTTCCCGGACAATTGGCGTCCGGCCAGACACTTCGGTTCGACCTTTCTTTCAGGATTCTGTAACAGCAAAGACCCTGCTAGATGGGCTTTTTTGTGGGTGGGTAATTGTAACAGTTGATTGAACTGCGACGCGCTAGGGCCAATAGGGCGAGGCAAACTAGCGAGGCGTGTCGCCGCGAGTGTAATCGCCGCGACCGACGACGCGGTCGTCCAGCTGCCTCGACACGGCGCCACCGCTGTGCGTCTGGCCCACGGCGCGACAGAAGGAGACACTGTTGGGGCCGATGGGCTAAGACCGTTGCTGACCAAGTGCCATTAGCGGCCATTGGCACATGTCAAGCCAGACTGATTCTGTGGGTATAGGGCGGCATTTCACTGAGATCGGAAACTCCCGCAACCATTGATTAATTTCGATATGTCCGAAATTAATATTACGTACATGGGTAACAAGCATATATCGGAGCGCTCAAGTAACCGAAGTAACCGAGCCGGGGCAAAATTGGCCAGAAGGACCCCGGTAAGATGTTTGGAGGCGAAGATGAGTACAACGAAAAACCTGTTTATTACTCGCAGGTCAATCCTGACGGCAGCCGCATTGGGCGGACTGTCACTAATTACCCCAAATGGTGCATTTGCTGATGGTTACAATTCTGAAACCGTAGAATTCCTAGCGTTCCCGGATCTGAGTGAATCTGATGTCGAGGCGATTGTGCGTCAACGTGCAGAGCAAGAAGCGGCCCTTATCATAGAAGAGGCGATGTCATCTGATGATGTTGAGCTCTATGCGACGCGCGGTCGCCCAAGCTACAGCACCGTATACGGGAGCGTGCAAACGAAAGCCAGCGGATGGCACGACGTTGCTGGGCAGCCCCCGGGGGGCATTCACATCGACGGGAGCGGTTCTGTAAACGTCCAGCGATATGGCGGCGGTTCGGTGAGTGTATCGGTGCCGCTCCCGAATGGTGTCGGAAGCATAGGCGTATCGATACCGCTGGCAAAGCGCGAGGCGATGGCGACTGGGTTTTCCATTGATATCGGCGGCCCTGGCTTTTGGAAAGTAACGGCGAACGTTGAACACAAGGTCCAGCCGTTTGTTGTTTATGAGACCGTCAATGGCGTCAAGAAGGTGTACAAAAAAGCAGCGACGAATGACTTCTTCCGTCTTGCCTTAGGCAAGCGAAAAGTAGGATGACATGACGGCCAAGAGCTATGCAAAGATAGCGATTGTTGGCCTTGTAATCGGTCTTGCAATGGCACTATGTGCATCATTCGCGAAGTATAGGTCCGAGCAATCGTTTATTGATGGCGCTGAAAACGGTTTTGGCATAGACGGAATGTATGTCAACGATGGCGCGACCAGGACGTCTATGGCGATTCTTGCAGGCGAAGACATGGAATGGCAAATCTGTAATGACGATGGCTCTTGTCTGAGTGGTCGTTTGGCCGCAACGAGCGATCCGAATTCGTTCGATCTTCTCGACAATGATGGAGCGGATTGCGGTTCTGTTCACCTTTCATATGCATCGCGAGATGGGATGGACGGCATCCTCTACGTCTCCCACGAAACTGACGATTTCAAGATGCGCAAAACTAACCGAGCGCCGGCTTTTATCGAGGAGTGAGAGTTCCCGGCGGCCTGCCGATCAGGCCGCCGGGGTATCGAACCCCGCATTCATCCGTATGAAGTTGATAATCGAGGAAACAAAGCCGTCCCAGGCAGGACGGCTTTGGTCTTTAAAGGCCAGGTTTTACCCTAGCCCAAAATGGCCAGAATGGTCACCAGAGGAAGAGCGACGATCATAAGACGGAACTCGGACATAGCGACCACCTCCCCGAAAACTCGGGCAGGGCTTCAGCGCGGCGGCGCGCTGAAGCGATCCTAGCAGAGTCGTCAATCGCCACCGGTCAGCTCGTACCCAGCCTCGCACCAGGGCAGGGCTAAGTTAGCGAGGCGGGGTACGAGCTGACTGCTTTCTGTTTAATGGCTGTCAATCTCTTCTGCCATCTCCTTTCACTTTTCCTCAGTACTTATAGCTGAACGTTCTCAGATATATAAAATCATTCCTTCCATTTCCCGAAAGCCGTTTTATGGAATATCAGAAATAGCTAAACGAGTAATTGCTCTCACTTTGAATCTGATCCAATTGCGCTCCAACTTAAAGATTTCTGTTGTCAGGTTCATCTGCCAGATAATCATGTGGAACATAATCGACGTGATAACGCTTTTCAAACTCCTCGATAAACCGGTCGACCTTTCGAGCATTTTGATAAACCTTTTCAAGCGTGCGGAAAACAGCTTTCTCGTTGTACGCGGGAAGACCTTGTGCGTTCACAAAATACATCAGCTGATTGAGATTCGTTCCTTCCTTCAATAACTCGTGATAGAGTTTTTCAACTTCCGCGATATCAAAATTGAATGATTCAATCTTTCCGTAAATTGCACTGCGGCGAACCAACTCGCTTACAGAGACGCCAAGCACTTCCGCGCGCTGTTCGATCGCCTTTTTTTCTGGAGCGGTAAGCATCACATGAAACGAAACGTCACGTTTCTCTGCGATGGCTTCACCGCGCTCGTCAGTTTTTTCCGACGCGTGTTTGCGCCCCTGTTTCTGCAGCGTTTTATTTTTTACGCGTTCGGTTTTCTTGCCAGTCTCAAGATCGTCGAGAGAAATCGAACGGCTAATCAAAACGGAGCGGATTAGTTCAGCTTCTGAGCAACCGGCTTCGTCACAAAGTTGTTGAAGGGTTTCTTTTTCTCCAGGGGTCAACGTCGCTTCGACTTTCTCGCTTCGTCTCATTTTCATCCCTTCAGTTTCGGAGTGGCCTCCGAAACAAGATCTGGAAAGGTGCGCCGAATTTTTCTCGGATGCGAAACTTCGCGCGAAACGGAACTCAGCCTTGCCTGTTTTCTTTTCCCGTAGGAGGGAAAAGCAAGATCGTAAATGCCATAGTTCATGCTTGCATGTAATTATGGCCATTTACGTACATCTTGCAATCTCCGGAACGGCGATTGGGCGAAACGCAGTGTAGACGTGGAATGAGAGGCCTCATTCCAAGCGAGAGCCTCGCGGCGTTGTAACTGCGTGAAGACCGTGAGCGGAAGCGAATTTTTAACGCGAAGGATGCTGAGTGTTAGAAATTCGCTGTAGCGAGAGCGGAGCGGAAATGCGAATGCGAGGGATGCCGAGTGTTTGCATTTTTGCGAAGCGGGTTTGCGGCGCCTGCGACGCAAACATTCGACTTCGTCGAATCGTTTTCATGGCGTTAGCGAAAAAGTTGAGACAGCTTTCGACAATTTCAATGGCGCGGAGAGTCATTAGCGTGACTCGCAACGCTGTTGGATTTGTCGAAAGCTGACGCGGCTCGCATTACGAATCGAATGGCGAGTTGATTTTCATGCGGCGTGCACACACGCCTACGATCGCGACCGATGGTCGCTATCTATTTTCAAAACTCGCGTTTTGTTTTGACGCGATATGAAATGCGATATGAAAAAACGAAACGCCCGCGCGAGTCGTTTTGACTTTTGCGCGGGCGCGATTCGATTCAAATGAAAATCAAGACGGTGAGTTTTTGAGTTTCGCGGTTTAGATCTCAGAAAACAGATTTAGAAACTGCGGCGTCGATTTCACTTCGCCCGCAGCATTACGGCGCAAGAACATCCAAGGGAACAACTTGGACACCGCGGTCGGTAACATAGGCTTGTGAGCCAAATCCAATAATCGCTACTTTAGAAACCGGCGGGGTGTTTCCAGCAGCAACCATACGTTCCTCGACAGCAACAAGATTGTCAGATGCCTCTTCTATTTGAGCAGAGCTGAGCTTAACTTCGACCGGGATCCAGGTCCCACCAGGAGCCGCAATGACTGCATCGACCTCTAGATCACGAGAATCGTGATAGTGATAGAGACTCATTCCGTTTGCTCGCGCATAAACCCACAAATCATGGAGTGCCAGCGATTCAAAAAGTAGTCCAAGCGTCTTGAAATCTAGCAGCAAGGTCTCCGGAGTCGCCCCGAGCGCAGCGGCCGCCAGCGACGGGTCAGCAAGATGATGCTTCTTTGATTCTCTTAAGTGCACCGGAGATCTCATTGCTGGATTCCACGCGGGAATATCGCGAACGAAGCTAACCCGTGCGAGAAGAGATATATACGATGCCGCCGTTTGTCTCGATACTTCTCCACCAAGATCAGCTACGAGCGTCTTGAGTGTCGCCAAAGTGGATTCATTACGCGCGAGCGATTCGATGACAGCTTTGACCTTTTCGGGATCGCGTCGAGAGCCGTCGACACGGGACAAATCTTCTTCGGCGACTATGCCGATGTAACGTTTCGCCATCGCCGACGCAGCCAGCGCATCGCGACCGACCGCCGCGGGCCATCCACCGCGAACAACGCACTCGGCAATCGAGGCAGAGTCCAACGATCCGAAAGCGCCATTGAACTTTTCGCCAGAAATAATACCCGACAGCTTAACCGTGCCGCTGGATTTCCCAAGTTCGAAAAGCGTCATGGTATCCATGCGCAGTTTGGCGAACCTTCCAGCGCCACTGTGCATCGGCCGTTCATTGTCTCGCGGCGTCGCCGACCCCGTAAATATGAACTGGCCAGGCTCGCCGCCGCGGTTGTCGCACTCAAACCTCGCCGCGTCCCAAAGTTTCGGGACCTCCTGCCATTCATCGATCAGCCGCGGCACCTCGCCGGAAACGGCAAGCGCCGGGTCCGTCTCGGCACGCAAGCGATTCTCGAAGTTGCGCGACGGGTCCATGAGCAGGAGCCTGGACGCCGCACGGGTCCCGGCTGTGGTTGTCTTTCCACACCATTTCGGTCCTTCGATGAGAACGGCACCGAATATCCCTAGCATCTGGTCGAGCTCATTTTCGATAATTCGAGTGTAGTACTTTTTTGGCATGTTTTTCACCATTGATTACCAGCGCGTTTAACTAAATTTACCGTTTTCATTTAACCAGATTTTGCTTTTTTGCTTAACCAGATTTACGCATTTCAGTTAACGAAACAGATTAAACATGCACGAAGTGAAAATCATCTACTCAACACCGCGCATGAGCTCCGAAATGGTGATTTGAAATCCGTCGGCAATCTTCTTGAGATTTGAGAGGCTGACATTACGCCGACCGACTTCAATGCTCGCGTAGTAGGAACGATCCATTTCAATCAAATTGGCGAACTGCTCCTGACTGCACCCGAGTCCAGCGCGGAGCTCTTTGCGTCTCATGCCGAATGATTTCTGAAGCGTCGTATCCATGACAAAAAGAGTCATGGATTGTTGTATAAAAGCCAACGGACTATATACAACAATCCCAGTTAAGGCGCATAATTATCTCTATTAGAAAGCACTCTGATGCCCAGTCGGATAGGGCACGGAAAAGGAATGGAACAGCACAATGACTCAGGGAAAGCATTTCGCTGCCGGTGGCGATCACTTCGCCGCACTGCCAAGCAAAAAGATTCACACTCCGAAGGGGATCGCGCGTCTGACCGTCACCGCGGCGACCATGGCCGCCATGACCGGATCGAGCCTCATCTCACCGTTCACGCATTCGCCCAGACCGGTGACGGGGGCACGCAGCACCCCGCCCGTGATGTCGCCGATTGCCGCTCACGCCGGCGCGGCATCCGGTACCGGCGCGAAATCCGCCGCACAGACCATCGCGGACCTGCAGAAGGCAGTCGACGAGGCGAAGGCGAAGGAGGACGCCGCCAAGGCATCCTACGATGAGGTCGCCGGCCCCTACAACGAGGTTGCTTCCGCCCGCGACCAGGCCAAGGCATCCTACGATTCGGCAGTCAGCGCCGGCACGGCAGCCGACCGAGCGGCAATGGACGAGTACGCCCGTCAGGTCGCAGAGGGCAAGGACGCCGCCGATGCCGCCGGCAAGGACCTCGAGCAGGCGAAGGCGGGTCTCGCAGACGCTAAAGCGGATGCGTCCGAGAAGGACGAAGCGTACCAGTCCGCCCTCAAGGCGGCCCAGGATGCCAGGGACGCCCTCGATAAAGCCAAGGCAGATGCCGTAAGCGCCACCCCGGAGGCAATCAGTGCCGCCGAGCAGGCCGTGCGCGACGCCCAGGCTGCCGTGGACAGGGCACAGGCCAATCTCGCCAACGCCAACGCGACGCTTGCCGATGCCCAGTCCAAGCTGGTTGCGGCCCAGTCTGCAAAGGATTCCGCCGATTCTGTCCTCGCTGCAGCCAGGCAGAACAAGGACGCGGCGGATGCGAAGGCCGCAGCCGCCAGCGCCGCCTACGAGAAGGCGAAAGCAGACCTCGCCGCAGCGGAGGCAGGCGCCAGCGGTCCTGAGTACGATGCGGCAAAACAGAAGGTCGCGGACGCAGAGGCAGCCCTCGCTGCCGCACGAGCGGCACAGTCCCAGTGCGAGTCCGAGCTCGAGCAGGCGCAGTCCGCTGCAGCAACGGCGCAGACCGAGCTGAATGATGCCCAGGCGTCCCTCTCCGCGAAGCAGCAGGCTGCGGCCGATGCCAAATCCGGCGTGAACGCCGCCCAGTCCGCTCTCGATGCCGCGAACGCCGACCTCGATGCGGCCAAGCAGGCGAATGCCGACGCCGTCGCCAAGCTGGACGCCGCGAAGTAGGCTGTCAAGGACGCCGAGTCCGCCAAGGCGGCCGCCGACGTAGAGCTCGCGAACGCCAAGGCCGCAAAGGATACCGCAGACGCGGCCGTGACCGCCGCCCAGCAGAAGGTCGACGAGGCACAAACGAAGGTGGATCTCGCAGACGCGCAGCTCAAGCAGGGAGCCATCGGTTTCTTCAAGGCCATGGGTGCCGATTCAGCCATCGAGATCATCCAGAACTGCACGTACAAAGACTACACCGAGATCGGAAACAGTCTCGACGCAACGGGCCTTGAAAACATGCTTTCGTCCATCACGGTCATGAAGAACGTGAACGCCTACCGTAAGTCCGTCGGCCTTTCCGAGCTTGAGGTAAGCTATAAGCTCATTGCGGCAGCGATTGCAGATGCAAACTATTCGACGAAAAATGTAGAGCATGCCCAGCAGTTCGATGTCGGTGAAAACCTTGCCTGGAGCTATCGCGACCCCTGCAAGGCCTGGATCTATCAGGAAAAGGATCTGTTTGACAAGACTGCAGCATCCCTTGGTGCGACGAATCTTTCCGGAAAGGACGCCTACGACTTCTGGTACGCCAACCAGGACAAGTTCGATTACTACCGTATCGGTCATTACATGAACATCATCAACCCTGACTATGCTGTCATGGGATGCGGTCTGAACGATGACACCCGTTTGACGTTCTCGCTCACGCTGCAATACGGCGGTTGGGCCGGTTCGGGCTGGAATACCGGAGCCATGTCCGTTGACGAGTACGAGCAGAAGTTGACCTCCTACATCGACGGTCTCAAGAACGCCAAGAGCGCACTCGACGCAGCCAAGGCCGATCTCGCATCCAAGAAGCAGGCAGCCGCCGGCGCCGCCGCAACCGTCCAGCAGAAGCAGGTCGCGGTGGATTCCGCACAGGCAGGTGTCGATGCCGCGAAGCAGAGCGTTGCCGATGCCCAGCGTGCCGTCGATGCAGCCAAGGCTGATGTCGCATCCAAGCAGCAGGGCGTCACGGATGCCCAGACCGAGCTTAATGCGGCGAAATCGGACCTCGAAGCCGCCAACGCGGCAGTTGATACGGCAAAGTCGACCGTCCAGCAGAAGCAGGTCGCCTTTGATGCCGCCAACGCAGCCGTAACGACCGCACAGTCTAAGTTGGATTCCGCCAAGGAGGACACCGCTGCCAAGCAGCAGGGCGTGGACGATGCGAACGCCGACCTCGCGAAGTTCTTCCAGGACGTCGCCGACGCCAAGAAGGCGGTCGATACCGCAAAGAGCGTCCACGATGCGGCGGCAGCCGACCAGGCCGAGAAGGCGGCGCTCCTCGAAGCCGCCAAGCAAAAGGCGGATACCACCGCAAGCGCCCTCGCGGATGCCAGCGTGCCGTCGATGCCGCAAAGGCCGACACCGGCGTTGCCGCCGAGAGGCTTACCGGCTCCCAGACCGATCTCGAGAACGCACAATCAAACCTCGACATCCTCACCGGTCTTGCCGCGAAGCTCGCAGAGGCACAGCAGCGCGAGCAGGATGCAGTAAAGGCCGTCAATGACACCAAGGCCGAACTCGATGCCGCGAAGCTGACGCCGTCGCCGCCGAGTCCCTTGTCTCCGCCGCCGAACAGGCAAAGGCGCAGACAGACGCCAAGCTGGCGAAGCTGAACTCCATCGATGCCGACGCGGCGATCGCTTCCGGCCATGACGCGAACGCAGATGACGCCCTCAACGCGCTTTTCGCCGCAGTAGTCGAGGCACGTGCCAAGGTCGCGCCCGCCAAAGTCATCCTGGACGAGAGGCAGGCTGTGGTGGACGGGCTCAAGCCCGGCTATGATACGGCGCTCGCCGCCTACGAGCAGGCGAAGTCCGACCGCATCGCGGCGGAGCAGGAGCTTTCCGATGAGATCGCACGACAGGAGGCAGAGGAGGCCGCAAAGCAACAGGTGGCATACAGCCCGAAGCATCTCGTCGGCACGGAGACCGCCCAGCCCGGCAACCTCGCCCAGACCGGCGACCGCACGGGCCTCATCGGCGAGACGTTCGCCATCGGCGGTACCGTCCTTGTGGCAGCCGGCGTCTTCCTCGACCGGAAGAAGCGCCGCGAGCAGATGTAAAAGCGAGTCGGGCGTTGGATATCGGCTAGTGTCCAACGCCCGGTTTCATGGACGGGGAGATCGGTGTGAGAACAAAGGCTATTATCGTTGCGCTTCTGGTGTGCCTTTCGGCACCTCAACTTGGATGTGCCAGCGTTGCAAAGCAAGGAAGCGGCTCTACGGAAAGGGCCGCCACAGCGGTAAAGAATAAAGACAAAAAGAAGCCAAGCGAAGAAAAGGCGACGCAAACCTCTGGAACCAAGACCGAGGAGAAGAAAGAATCCGACGACAAGGACCAGAAGTCCGATGACTCCAAGAAGGAGGATAACAAGTCTTCCGATTCCTCGAAGTCGGACAACAAGGGCGATTCCTCCAGTCCAAGCAGAATTCCGGCAATTCGCAGAGTTCCGGCAGCAACAATTCCTCTTCCAACGGCGGCAGCCAGAAGAAGTGGGTTGCCGAGCAGGGCCACTGGGAGACAGATTACAGCCAGGTCTGGGTGCCGAATGTGGTTTATACGCGCCATGAACGTTGGATCTGCAGTGCATGCCACGCAGCATTTGGATCTGCAGCCGAAATGGACGCTCACGCTCACGCTACTTTTGGCGATGCGCAGCATCCTAACGGCGGTTCTGCAATCAATGATTCGTATACCACCTCTGAGGACCAAGGACATTATGAACAGCAGGCTACGGGACAACATTGGGTTGTCGACGTCGCCGGCCACTGGGAGTAATGTGCATCGTTCCTCTCCTCTTCCGTTCGGTGAATATTTATTTATTTGTGGGCGGCCGGTTCGGCCGCCTTTTTTAGACGCCCAGTCTGGGAGCAAACGATAGGAAAGCAATCAAACGAGAGGCCGTTCCAAAAGAATCCGGCGGTGCCGGATGCTTCGGGCAAAACCTTCCGCAAATCGGTAAGGTCTTCCATCAACTTGCTCCAGCCCTCGCCCGGAGTCCGCTGCGCGGGACTCATCGGCGAGCCGCTCGCCATCGGCGGTACCGTCCTCGTGGCAGCCGGCGTCTTCCTCGATCAAAAGAAGCGCCGCGAGCAGATGTTGGGCAAATCGCATAACGACTCGGAAAGGGGAATCCCGCAAAAGGGATTCCCCTTTTTCGTCTCGCCAGCCACGGGTCGTTGAGGCAGCTTCAGTTTAAGGGCCACAGATTAAACCAATCTACAACTGTGACCATATGACTATGTGCACATGTTAGCATGGTCATATGGTCACCTATTTACAGCTGCGATTATGCTGCAATAACTCAACCGTTAGTGCTTATTAAACAGCCAATCGAAGCCAGGCTTGCCCAGTGTTTGGCGCATCTGCCCCATCCGAATCTCCGTCTCCACGCCATCCTTGCCGAAGACGGCGCTCGTGTTCTCAGCGGTCGGGATGACCGTTTTCACTTCGCCCGTGGTGAGGTCGAAACGTTGGTTGCTGACCTGGTCCTCAAGATGGATCTGATCATCGGATCCAAAGACACTCTGGAGCATGGCTGCCTCCTTGCAAGAAACTGTCGCCCCAAGATAACAAACGGGCGGATCCAGCTCAGCATATAGCGTTCGGTAATACATGACCATGTTAATGTAGTCATATGTTCACGCATTACAAGCTGGGACCTCATGTATTAGAGCTCGAGCTGCGCCCGTGCGTCCTTGGCGTCTCGCGTCCGACCGTCATCAAATGGCTCAAGCCGGGCTGGCGCGATAAGCGGAATGAGGTCGTGAGGCGGATGGACGCCGGCAGCGTCACACCCATCCGCCTCACGGACGATGAAATCGCGTGGACGCCGGAGGCCGTGACCGTCAGGCGTCCGGCGGGGAAATCATCGGGCTCGATACGTGGGGCATGGCGAAGGTTCTTACCGGAGCTATGGTCCCGACTCTCCCGGTCGTATTCCTACGATATCGCCCCTAAATCACCAATGTGTCAGATAAAGAATGATGCAATGGCTATGATCAAGCATACGGCGGATGCGACGACTGCGCCTTTTTTTCCTCTCCTTTAGTCCGACGAATAGGGTTGCCGTAAAGTAAAGGGCGGAAAGGCAGTCTATGGCAAGCAAAACGAGTTCCTTGGGCGGTTTCAGCAAAAGGTCGCTAACAAAGAGTAATGCAAGCATGGCAAAGCCGATTGTGACCAAGTATCTCGATTGATTTTGCGACAGCATGGCAACTCCCTTTTAGAACATGCAAGTGAAAAGTCGGTACGATGCCATTGCGGTTGCAAACAAGCCGCCGCCAGGACCGGTTGTCACGAGACCGGCGATAACGCATTTTCTCGGTTTCCAGCTCATGACAGATCCCTCTCTCATGGTGAAACGCATACATTATGAGATATGCACATTATCTCGCTGATTAATTTCAATATCCATCATCTAACTAAAGAATACTGACTCACTGGTTCAGCGACGATGCGTTTTTACCCTTGCGTTCCCACTCGCGTAACCGCCTCGCCGCGTCGGCGGTCGGAAGGGTCTCCGTCTCGCAATCAGCAACCTTGTAACCGTATCTGTCGAGCCAGGCGGCAAGCGCATCCCAATCGACGCGCTTCCAGTCGCCGCCCAGCGCGTACTGCATCACGAGGCCTCCGGCGACCATGAGCGCGTGGACATGCTCTCCTTGCAGGCCAGCGATGATTCCGCCGGTGCATACGATGCTAGGTCGCTGTGCCGGCACTGCGCAAACGTATTGGCCTTTGTACCCCTTTTGGCAACTTTAGCATGGCTGTAGGTTAAACCAACCCACAGCATGAGTACGTTAACGTAGTACTATACTAATTACTTAACATGCTCATATATTTCTAACTGCGACTTAGAATTATTTAATGTAGTCATATGTTACTGTGCTAATATATGACTACGCTATTTCAGAAAGGGGAGAACATGGCGACGAACATCCTTTTGGTCAATCAGAAAGGCGGCGTCGGCAAGACGACGTTCGCCGACGAGATCGCCTGGGGCCTCGAGCGCCGCGGCCACAAGGTCGGCTTCGGTAACCTGGACCCCCAGGGCGGAGCGAACCACGAGAAGGGCTGCTCGACGACGAGGACGCCGTGAACGTCATCGACACGCCGGGTTTCCTGAGCGACGACACCGCCGAGTATGCCAAGAACGCGGATATCGCGATTATCCCGGTGCAGCCCGGCACGCTGGGCCTGAAGCCCATGAAGCGCACGATCAAGGTCATCACCGAGGCCAATCCCGACTTGTCGTTCGCAATCATCGTCAACAACTTCGCCGGCAACCAGACGGTCGACCGTCAGTTCCTCGAACTGCTCGAAGCCGACGACCTGCCCGTGCTGGGCACCGTTCCGACCGCGGCGGCCTTCAAGCAGGGTGCGGCGCTGGGAAAGCCTGTGTATGAGATCGCCAAGAATGGTAAGGCCGCCCAGGCAATCGAGAGCATCTTGGACGAGATCGAGGAGGTCCTGTAATGGCAAGCAAGTTCAAGAAATCGACCTCGTACTTCGACAAGGCCGCGGAGGCCGCGGAGGAGAGGCAGCAGAAAATCGTTGAAAGCGCATCCGAGCCCCAGAAACCGGCTCCACAGGTACGGAAAGCCGGGCGCCCCAAAAAGGGCGCTGAAGGGGCATCTGAGAGGCTTGTACAGTTGTCTGTCTACGTTCCCGAGAGCTATCGCAAGCGATTGAAGCAGGTCGCCCTTGAGGAAGACAAGTCTGTTTCCGATATCGCTCGGGAGCTTTTCGATCGCTATTTGGCCGAAAAGGAAATCTAATCGGGATCACGGGTACCGTCAGGTGCCCGTTTCCTTTTATATGGGCCACTGAGAGCCGATTTAAGACCATGTTTTATATAGCAATGAGAAAACGGTCGAAGCGCACCAATAGGACGTCTTATATTCGATTCTGTGATCTTCTAGCGGTATTCGGTGTAAGGTTGACCAAATAAATGTCGGTATCCAGATCAACCGGAAAACGGATTCGGTGGTCATTGCCGAATTGTAGGGTTACAGCCACGTGCAGGCAATCGGCCGGTGAGCGAAGCGAGGCCGGCGCTGTGGGCTGACAGCAGCGTAGTCGGGGAGTTGGGGCGTTAGCCCCCACACTTTTGGCCGATAGGCCATGTCAAGGAGCGACAGCGACGCGGAGGGAGGCGTAGCCGAACGGAGGGCAAGGAGCGTAGCCGACGCGCAGGGAGCGTGAGCGATCGGAGTGCGAGCGTAGCGAGCGCCAAGGAGGCAAAGCCGACGCGGAGCGAACGTAGTGAGCGGAGGGCAAGGACGATGGCTTTTCTTGTTTGTATATCGTTCGATTATTAAATGCTTTCTGGTGGATTTCTCTGTTTCCTTCTTGAGCTCAGACTAAGTGAATCTAATTCACTCTAGTCAGACTTGGTGGGTTGTATGAACCCATAGTTGTGGTTATTTCAACCCATAGTTGTGGTTATTTCAACCCATAGTGCATGGGTTAACTGAACCCATAGTTGGCATGGGTTATTTCAACCCATAGTCTCGTGAGACAACCCATAGTTGATAAGTTGGCCCAGGTTAACACAGGCTCAAACTATGGGTTGAAATAACTATTTCGGTACTTTTTGGCGTTTTCCGATCGCTTTCTATGGGTTGAATTAACCCATAGACGGAAAAGTGGCTTAAATTTTCTATGGGTTCTTTCAACCCATAGCTCTACCGTCACAGAAAAGCATCCGCGATCCCTGTGAGCAAGTCTATGGGTTGTCCTAACCGATAGACTTGCTGAAGAACCGTTATTTAACCCCCTATCAATAAAATTATTTTTCGTCTAACTATGGTAACCAACCCATAGTTAGACTGTAGGTTGGTTTAACCCATAGTTTGTAAGAAAAAGAAATAGGGCTATGGGTTGTATGAACCATAGCCCTTCAAACTAGGCAGAATGCTTTGCGTCCCACTGAGCTTTGCGTTTCGCCGAATTCTCAGCACGTTGCTTTTTCTTGCCCTCCTCGACTTCGAGTCTGCGCTTAGCGATCGCCGTCATATCGAGCCGGTACTCAACCGATTTGTTATTCCCGCGCGGCGACTTAATCAAAAGACCGAGTTCGACAAGCTTGTCGATTCTCTTTTTAACATTCGAGCGATCCGACTTGACGTCAGCCGCCATGGTGGCAAGGCTGATGTAGCAGGTTGATTTGTAGACGTCCTTGCGCTGGAACGACCAAATCCGCCCCATAATATCGGTGTCGAGCCTAGCAGACCGAGCTCGAGCATCCATGGCGGCTTGATGATCGCGACCTTCTCGCTGACCATATCCTGCACCATGTGGGCGACACGGGACGATTCATCCGATGCCCGGCGAAGTACCTCGCGGTGACTCTCACTATTGGCCATGGCGGCATCTGTGACGGCCTGATTCGCGAAATCGGACGCCGTCCCCATTCCAGACGGGTTTGCGGGACCGGACGGGTGGCTATCCGTGTCCCACGGATAGCCACCGCCCACATCCGGTTTTAAATTTTTGGTATCCATAAACTAG
>ENA-OQBT01000682-OQBT01000682.1-human-gut-metagenome-genome-assembly--contig:-NODE-682-length-18968-cov-1.777984_pt1 | contig 18968 bp, 24 predicted proteins | sample MGYA00242749_ERZ504557 | MGnify/ENA primary metagenome ERZ504557 (study PRJEB26092, sample SAMD00036243) | human gut metagenome | host: Homo sapiens | study: EMG produced TPA metagenomics assembly of... | reverse complement strand
TCGGAGCAGCACAGGATATAAAATATCAGAAAATCTCGACAGAATATCTGCTCGCAGGAAGCTGTGCGGCGATTCTGTACCGTGCATTATTTGGACGGATGCATTGGAGTGTATGGGTTGCCGGACTGGGATATGGAATTGTATTTCTCATGATATCGAAATGGTCACAGGAGGGAATAGGGTACGGAGACAGCTGGATGATCCTGAATATGGGTATTTTTCTTGGGATCTGGAATCTGCTTGGAATGCTGATGCTTGCATTTCTTGTGGCTGCGATGGCAGCAGGAGCAGGTCTTTGGAGCGGAAAATGGAAACGGACGACAAGAATGTCATTTTATCCTTTTCTTCTGATCGGCTATCTGGGGACATTTATATGGTAAAGCTAAAAGGAAGTACAGTAGTTGAGATGGCGTATCTGATGCCGGTAGTATTGCTTTGTTGGATGGCAGTCATTTTCGCGCTTTTTTATTACCATGATAAAAATATTATCGGTGGGGCGGCATATGAGACCGCGATTGTCGGAAGTGAAGAATGGCGATGGAAAAAGGAAATAGAAGATGGAAAAATGGAGCAGTATTTTCAGAAAAGAATTGAAAACAAACTGATTTTTTTTGATACAGTATCGGTGGAAACTGCGGTAGTAAAAGATGAATTTGAAGTGACAGCAGGAGCGCAAAAGAGAAAAATGCGCGTATCTGTTAAACGCAGTGCGGCGCTGACCGTGCCAGAGGAAAAAATACGCAGGAAAAAAGTATTGCAGGAGATTGTAGAAAGGAACCAGGAGGAATGAGAGAAGAGTACGAAAGAGATTTACATCATGCCTGGATGATTCTGGAAACAGATGAGCTATATAAAGAAGATTATCAGATGCGGATGCTGATGGAAAATGCGATTCCCGGACTCTTGTCGGTAAGAGGGCAGGGAAAAGATGATAAAAGCCAGTACCGCTACGAGATCAGTGGGAAGATATCCGTGAAGGCAAAGGGAGAAAAAGAGCACTGGAAATTTGCAGATCTGGAAAAATTTATGAGACAGTTTATCCAGGTGCTTTATGCAGTGAAGAATTATCTGCTGGACGTGAACTGTCTGAGCCTGGATCCGGGACATATTTATGTATCGGATGAAATCTATTACTTTTGTTATTGTCCGGGACTGGAAGGTAATATTCTGGAAAAGTTTCATGAGCTTACAGAGTATTTTGTCAGGGAGACAGATTATGAACAGAAAGAGGCAGTCTATCTGGCATATGAATTACATAAGGCTTCAATGGAAGAAAATTATAATATTGAGTATGCGCTGGAGCGGATACTGGAGAAAAAGGAGAATGAAATGGAGAGTATACAGCCGGAGAAAAAAGCAGGATATGATCTGCAGGAGGAACTGATCCTGGATGACTGGATTGCAGAACAGGAAATGAAAGGGCAGGTTGTAAAGGACAGGCAGAGCGTCTGGGGATTTCTGAATCAGCGCCTTCAGAAACGTAGAAAAAAACGGGAATCCCAATGGGATGAGATAATGGCGGATGATTCAGAGGAATAAGTAAGATAGGACATGTTTTTCTTTTTACTACATTTTCCAGTTTATGGAAAGAAGTACTTGTAAAACAATTACGTGTTTTTTATAATAAAAATGATTATGTAATTGGTAACAAAAGCAAAAAAGAAGTGCCTTTTCCACAGGAGGAAGTAACTGTTACTGTTCCGGCGTGAGCTGTGATTGTCCGGTTGACAATGGCAAGACCAAGACCGGTGCCGTCTGGTTTGTAAGTGACAAAAGGATCAAAAATCGTGTCGAGATATTCCGGTGAGATTCCACATCCGGTATCAGATATGGTAATCTGAAGCATTTGATTTTTGAGGACTGCTTCCAGACGGATTGAACCGGCAGACGAAATGGCTTCACGGGCGTTTCTTAAAAGGTTGAGAATCGCTTCATGCAGCTTTAATCTGTCGGCCGTCAGAGATGGAAGATCAGGGGCTATCAGAGAAGAGAATCCAATGTCGGTATCTACGCAGGAGGCGGCAAAGGACAGGCAGATCTGTCCTAAAAAGTCCTGTGCAGAAAACGTGCTCAGATGCAGATGTTCACTGTTATTATAGGCAGACAGCTCCTGCAGCAGAGAGATTGTGTATTCGATGTCTTCGCGAAGCTCTGACCAGTGGCTGAAATCTCTGGTTTCAGGGTGACTGGACTCTATGAGCTGAAAGGTACTGTAGATCAGCGTCAGTGGATTGCGAACTTCATGACTGATCTTGCTGATTGTATATTGCTGTGAATCTAGGAGTTTCTGAAGTAATTCACGAATTTCCGGACTGGAATTCATAAGCTGATGTAACTTTTCATAATCATTTGCAGTAAATGGCATGGTAACGACCATCCTTTCCATGATATAAAGTAGTTGTAGTTTATCATTGAAAGTTTGGTTCGTAAACAAATTCGAGATTAATCGAAGAAATGTAGAAAGAAGGAAAAAACATGAGGGATGAGAACTGTATTTTTTGTAAAATCGCAAATGGAGAAATTCCATCTGCAACCATATATGAGGATGATGATTTCAGAGTAATTCTGGATCTTGGACCGGCGACAAAGGGACATGCACTGATCCTGCCAAAAGAACATGCGGCAGATATTTATTCTATTGATGAAGAACTGGCAGGAAAAGCATTTAAGCTTGCAAAGAAGATCACAACAAGATTAAAAGATGTACTTGGATGTGACGGATATAATATCGTACAGAATAACGGGGAAGTGGCCGGTCAGACCGTATTCCATTTCCATATGCATCTGATTCCGAGATATAAAAATGACAAGAGCGGATTCGGCTGGAAACCGGGTAAACTTACAGATGAAGATCGGGATGAAATCCTGGAAAACTGAAAGAAAAATAAAATAGTGAGGTACTGGAGTGAGTTTTCAGAATAAGAATAAAAAGGAATTCGAGAACGTGTACCATAAAAATAAGTTCAACGTTTATCGGATAGCAATGGATTATTCTGGCAGTCACAAAGAGTCAGCGGAAGAGATATTCCAGGAGGTTTTTCTAAAACTATATACGCACTTTGATACAGTGGATGAAGAATATATGGCAGCATGGCTGGTAACAACAACGAAAAATACAGCTATCAATTATATGAAGAAGCGGGCAAGAGAATGTCCGAAGGCAGATATTGAGCTGTTTTCGGATCTGTACTCGAAGGAATATGCGGAAAGTGCAGAGGAGCATGTATTCCACAAAATTTTTACAAAAAGAAAAAGTGGGTTATGGATGGACGATTCTGGATGCATTGTACGAAGAAAATGAAAACTGGTACGAAGCAATCACCATGGTTTACTGTCTGGAGCGAAAACAAAAAGATGTGGCTGAATCTATGGGGATCAGTATCCAAGCACTGACGGGTGTACTGTACAGAGCAAGAAAATGGATAAAGATACATTACAATTCTGATGATTACACAAAATAGCACCGATGGATATGTAAAGAAAACAGGTGTCGTTCCGGCACCTGTTTTTGAACAATGTAAATAACTGTTGTTAAAAAATTATTTGGAAGCAGCATCTTCGATCAGACCGATAATTGTCTTGATCGGATCTTGCTGAGAAGACTGATTCATTGCATTTATGAAGTCTTCACGGGAATCATAAAGCTTGTGGACAGCTGCGAGAAGCTTTTCATCTGTAAGCTCTTCTTCTTCCATAACCATACTGAATCCCTGACGTTCAAAAGAACGGGCATTCAGAATCTGGTCACCACGGCTTGCATTAGCTGAAAGTGGAATCAGAAGATTTGGTTTGCGAAGAGCAAGCAATTCGCAGATTGCATTTGCACCTGCTCTTGAGATTACAACATCGGCAAGGGCGAAGAGATCTTTCAGTTCATCCTGAATATATTCAAACTGAACATAGCCGTCCAGACCGGTGAGCTTTTCATCGAGCTTGCCTTTACCACAGAGATGAACAACTTGGAAATCTTTTAACAGTTCAGGAAGAATCTTGCGTACTGCATTATTGACTGCGACTGCGCCAAGACTTCCTCCGACGATCAGGATAACTGGTTTTACTTCCTTGAAACCACAGAAAGTCGCGGGCTTTTCTTTATCTCCGGTGAAAAGCTCCTGACGGATAGGGGATCCGGTAAGGACAGCTTTATCTTGAGGAGGGAACTTAAGTTTCCGGGAAGTTACAGCATACTTTTGTAGCTGAAGGAATGGAAAGCTTATTAGCCAGTCCCGGAGTCATATCCGATTCGTGAATGATAACAGGAACATGGTTCTTCTTTCCGGCAATAACAACAGGAACACTTACAAATCCACCTTTTGAAAAAATTACATCCGGTTTTAACTGCTTGATCAGGCGGTTGGCTTCACTGAAGCCTTTCAGGACGCGGAACGGATCCGTAAAGTTCTGAAGGCTGAAATACCGGCGGAGCTACCGGAAGAGATACCATGATATGGAATTCCCTGCTGTTCAACCAGCTGCTTTTCCATACCGTTGTAAGAACCGATGTAATGTATGTCATACTGCAGTTCCCGAAGACGGGGAAGCAGTGCAATATTAGGTGTAACATGTCCGGCAGTACCTCCGCCGGTCAGAATGATGCGTTTCATAATAAAAATCCTCCCATTGATGGTGCGAATTAAGATTCGCAGTTGATACAGGCAGAGAGACTGCCTGATATCATAATATTAAACAGGTGAAGGAAAAAGGTCAAGTTAAAGGGAAAAGAAATCCAAAAGAATGAGGTTTAAAATGGAAAAACATGAAGATAATCTGGGTAAGCTTTTAAAAGCTGAACTGGAAAAAGAAGCCGGGGAAATCATGGAAGAAATGGACTCGGACGAATCACAGAAGGACATTTCCTTTCCAGAAGACCTGGATGAAAAGATGTGGAGTAAAATCCAAGAATATGAAGAACAGCAGAAAGCATATGAAAAACTGTCAGATGCCGACAAGGAGGCAATCCGTCTCGGACGAGAGGTTCAGCACTTCGCGGCGGGGAGAATACGAAAGATCATCTTAAGAAAGATGTGGAGAGTGACAGTTATATAGATAATGTTATGCCAATTGAGCATGGGAAGCATGAAACAGACAATAAAGCAAGTGACGACGGTACGAACGGAGAGACTGGGAAGGAAGCCGGGAAGAAGAAAGTTAAGAAGAGAAAACGGCACTGGAAGGCATATGGATCGTGGCGATCGTAGCTGTGCTTGCTATGATGTGGAGTATGGTGAGTATTGGTGGGACGCCGTTCTTTGGGAAACTGTGGACGCAGACTATCGGAGATAGGAAGATGACACAGGTAGATACGGAGAGAGAGGATGGGGATAAGAATAAGGTTGATGGACACGATGAAGAAAAAGTATATGAAGAAATAAAGGAGAAGTTTGGAGTCGATATTGTTCGATTTTTGAAAAAACCTAATGATATGGTGTTGCTACAAAGTGATATAGATGAAGTATTGAAAAGGGTTTGTTTAATTTATGAAAATAAAGAAAACACTTATTCAATATCAAATGGAAATTCAGAGTGAAAATAAATCTTATGCTTATGATGTAGAAGATGAAAAAGTAAAAAAAGAACAAATAGTAGTTGATGGTAATACGATTGATATTATTCAATATGAGTTAGATGCTGGGAAGGAAGAATATGTAGCACGGTTTACATATGAAGGAGTATTTTACACAATAAATGCTACTATGAGTGAAGAAGAATTTAAAGAATTTTTAAAAAATTTATATTTTTTCTAGAAATGGCGTGAGATTTTCTTCTCTCGATTGTTAATATAGTGTAGAGAGGAGGCGAAAGGTGAAAAAAAGTAAAATTTTGTCGCTGGTTTTGACAATGGTTATGGTTTGTACATTGTTTATCAGCACACAGCAAAATGTTCAGGCAGCAGATGGTCAGGAATGTGTGGATGGATCATATCTAACAAATGATGATTCGTCAGAAGTGACAGTTGGTTCAATGAGCAGAGGCATTTATTTGAAGAGTGGATCTTCTAATATTGTGAGAGCTGGGACTGGAAAGATTGGTGCGGGTGGAATACATGTTGGACAAAAACGGTATCTAAGATTACAGTGAATGTAACTGTGGAACGGAACTGCTGAATGGTAAATGGGACTTATTTACACTTCATGGTCGGAAACAAAGTTATAATTCAAATTTATGTAAGTTCAAGCAAGACATTATCTGTACCAACGGGATACTATTACCGAGTATATTGTACCCATTACGCAAACTCAGATGTAAGCGGATCATTCACCAACGGCATTTACATCTAAAAATCACAAACCAAACATCCCAACCCCTTACCCACTCTAACCCACCCCGCACCACCAAACCAAAAATATTTTTTATAAAATATTCATACGACTATCAACCGGTGCGGCAGTTAGCGAAAGTAAGGACAAGGGAACAATATGAGGGAGGGAGATGGGAAGATTCCTTTTAACACCTGTCTGAATTGCAGGTTGATAAAGTTCAACATCTCCGGTCTTGCAGACTGACATGAGGGCGAACAGAACTGTAAAGACCACAACTAATAAACGTATTTTCTGATTGGACAGAAAGCATATGACCAAATAATACAACCCGGTCGCGAAGTATGTGAGTATGGAACATCAGAGCAAGCAAGAAGCCTAACTAATGTTAAACTGAATTAGACCAAAACAAGCAGGTCGGGATAATTCCTGACCTGCTTGTTTTGACGCAAAATTGCGAAAAAATTATTTGATTACTGGTTATTGCTTAAATATTCTTTTAAAGCAAGTGAAAGCTGATCCGGGCAGGATGTTGCTTTGTATCCACATTTGATACCTTCGATACGTGAAATTGCTTCGTGAATATCCATTCCTTCAACGAGGCGCCCGATGCCCTGTAAGTTACCGTTACATCCGCCTGTGAACTCAACATTATGAATACGTCCAGCTTCATCTACTTCTAAGTGAATATTCTTAGAACAGACGCCGTGTGGTGTAAATTCCATGAGTATAGTCCTCCTTTATATTTATACTATTATTGTGCCTTATAAAATTGCTTCAATGATTATAACACAGCCTTATAAGAAAATGCTAGTGCATATTATAAGAAATCTGATATAATAGCTATTGTAATTTTGAAGGGAAATCTATAGATATAGATAAAAACAATATGTGGGAAAAACGGAGGATTTTCAAATGATAGGAATTATCGGAGCAATGGATGAAGAGGTGGCAATCTTAAAAGAATCGATGGAAGTTCAGGATACGATGGAACGTGCCGGAATGACTTTTGTCAAAGGTATTATGAGCGGCAAGGAAGTTGTAGTTGTAAGAAGTGGTATCGGAAAAGTCAACATGGGAATCTGCGCACAGATTCTGATTGACTGTTTTGGTGTGGATACGCTGATCAATACAGGTGTGGCAGGTTCTCTGGATGCAGATATCAACATCGGGGATATCGTGATTTCTACAGATGCAGTTCAGCACGACATGGATGTAAGTATGCTTGGCGATCCGGTAGGACAGATTCCGAGAATGGATACCTTTTCTTTCCCGGCAGATGAGAAACTTGTGAAGCTGGCAGTGGAAGTAAACAAAGAAGTGAATCCGGACATTCAGACATTTACCGGAAGAGTGCTCAGCGGAGATCAGTTTATTTCCGGCAAGGAAAAGAAGGAATATCTGGTAAAGACATTTGATGGAAAGTGTGCGGAGATGGAAGGCGCAGCAATGGCGCAGACCGCATATCTGAATAAAGTTTCGTATGTCATTATTCGTGCAATTTCGGACAAAGCTGACAACAGTGCAACGATGGATTATCCGGAGTTTGTGAAGATGGCAATCACCCATTATGTAGGGCTTGTCAAAGGTCTTGTAGAAAGAATGTAATGCGTAAGGCAGCAAAGTAAAACAGAAAAGCAGCGTCATTTTCCAGACAGGATGTCGGATTGTGGCGAACGATTAGGGAATCCAAATTCGGAGGTTTACGGTATAATGACGGTAAATCTAAGAAGGAGGATTCTTTTTATGTTGGAAATGTTCGTGGTGAGAGAAACGGTATTTTTTCTGACGGGAGTGATGATCGGGATCGGCGCGATTGCAAGACTGATTACCGGGATTTCACTGAAAAAGCTGGTAAGAGCAGCAAGTAACATGAGTAAAAGCAATCATCCGCTGATGCGGCTTGTAAGGGCGAAATTTGAGCATGGGTGTATGGTGAGTGATAAAGTACAGAATGTTGGTGCATTTGTAGAGAAATATTTGTATGAATACCGGGTGCTTGGCGTGAGGCTGCATACCTGGAGGCAGTGGGCGAAGGGGAGCATCTGGCTCTGCCTTATCTTTGGAGCCACAGGAACAGCGCTTGCTTATGCAGCGGGGGAGAGGGAACAGGGATTTTACAGATATGGTATTTTGGGCGGTATGGGAGCTTTGGCGCTCTTTCTACTCCGAATGCTTGCGGATGATGCCTATCAGCTGGAGGCAGCGAAAACCTATATGGTAGATTTTCTGGAAAATACATATGCTCATCGCTATGAGAAGGCCAATCAGAAAGAAATCCAGGTTACGGTTCAGAGAGCGGATGAGATTCCGGAGAAAATGGATGCAGAGGAAGATGAAGCGGCGCATTCTGGTCAGGTGCAAAGACCATTTTCAGAAGAAACCGTGCCAACAAGCGCAGCTACGGTAAATGCGGTTTCTGCGAACGAAAAACGGTATACAGAAGATGGACAAATGCAGCAGACCGTGCAGACAGTAGCAAAAGTGGGACAGGCGAATGCAAATCAGGCTGATGAAATGCGGACGCAGCAGCCGGGAGCACGGATGGAAGATACAGCCGGTTCCAGATTTAAGCAGGAAGATACCGGCGAAAAGCTGGAGCGACAAAAGAGGCAAGAATCCGGGAAATTCTGGAAGAATTCCTTGCCTGACTGGTGTGGATAATCGCAAGTTAAGTGAAAGCTGCCCAGTATATAAAAAAGTCTTTTTCGGGTAAAAAAGTGATTTAAAAATATAAAATACCGATATGTGGAAAAGCTGATTCCAGATATCGGTATTTCTATTATTATCGGGTAGGTGGTACACTTTTGCAGTTCACAGTTTTACAGAAAAAACACAGAATGAACACAGATTGCCCCCAGAAGTTTCACAAATCATCCGTATAATTGAAAAGCATGAAATTTTGTAGTCAGGAGGAACAACATTGATTGAGGTAAAAAATCTTGTAAAGAAATACGGCTCACATCTGGCTGTAGATCATTTGAATTTTACTGTAGATACCGGGCAGATCTATGGATTTTTAGGACCGAACGGTGCCGGAAAGTCCACAACGATGAATATTATGACCGGCTATCTTGGCGCCACAGAAGGTGAAGTGCTGATCAACGGGCACAATATACTGGAGGAACCGGAGGCAGCAAAAAAATGTATTGGTTATCTGCCTGAGATGCCACCGCTTTACACGGATATGAAGGTGAATGAATACCTGAGGTTCGTTGCGGAATTGAAGAAGATCCCAAAACCGGAACGGCAAGAGCAGATTGAGAAGGTCATGCTGATGGTGAAGATCATGGATGTACAGGATCGGCTGATCAAGAACCTGTCCAAAGGTTATAAGCAGAGAGTCGGACTTGCGCAGGCAATCCTTGGATTCCCGGAGATCATCATTCTGGATGAACCGACGGTCGGACTGGATCCGAAGCAGATCATTGAAATCCGTGAACTGATCCGCGAGCTGGCAAAAGAGCATACCGTGATCCTGAGCTCGCACATTCTGGCAGAGATCCAGGAAGTCTGTGATTATATTATGATTATTTCCAAAGGAAAACTGGTGGCAAGTGATACACCGGAGAATCTGGAAAAGCTTCTGACGAATCAGCAGACTGTGGAAATCCTGGCAAAGGGAAATGAAGATACGGTACGGAAAGTCATCGGCACAATCGGTAATGTGCAGAAGGCATCCGTGGAACACGGAAAAGAAGAAGGAACGGTAAAAGCGAGTCTGTTCCCGAAGGATGGAAAAGATATCAGGGAAACAGTATTTATGGCATTTGCACAGGAGGGCTGCCCGTTACTTATGTTGTATCACAGCCGCACGACGTTGGAGGATGTCTTCCTGGAGCTGACGCAGGGAAGCACACCTGCAGCAGCAAAAGCGATGAAGGACGGCGAAAAGAAAGGCTGGATGGCAAAGGTGGCATAAGAAAAATGCGCAGGAAGAGGCAGAAGAGAACGAGCTGACTGAGATGGATGAAGAGCCGGAAGAAAATGCCGTTCCGACAAGTAAGGATGAAAAGGAGGATCTCGAAAATGACAGCAATTTATAAACGAGAATTAAAATCCTATTTTCAATCAATGACAGGCTATGTCCTGATCGCCTTCCTTGTGATCTTCACGGGAATCTATTTTATGGCGTACAACTTAAATTCTGGATATCCCTATTTTTCATATGTTCTGATGAATATCAACTACGTGTTGATCATCATTATCCCGATGCTCACCATGCGTTCCTTTGCGGAGGAACGGAAGAACAAGACAGACCAGCTTCTGCTTGCCGCACCGGTAAAATTATTTGATATCGTGATGGGGAAATACCTTGCGATGGTGACGGTATTTGCGGTACCGTGCCTGATTTTTTGCATTTTCCCAATTATCATTTAAGAGCTTTGGAACGGCGTATCTGAAGGTGGATTATCTGTCGATCCTGATGTTCTTCCTGCTAGGATGCGTGTATCTGGCAATCGGAATGTTTCTTTCGTCACTCACAGAAAGTCAGATCATTGCGGCAGTAACAACCTTTGGCGTTTTGCTTCTGATCTATCTCTGGGGAGGACTGATCGATTTCCTCCCGACATCAGCTACAAGCGGCATGATCGGTATTGTGGTATTCGTTACCATTGCGGCGCTGATCATTTACCGGATGACGGGAAACTGGATGATCGCAGGAATTATCGAAGCGATCGGAGTTGTTGCGGTTGTGATCGTAAGCTTTGTAAAATCTTCATTATTTGAAAATATTTTGGTCAACATCATGAAGAAGCTGTATCTTGCAGATGTATTTGACAACGTAGCATATAACAAGCTTTTCGATGTGAGTGGGCTGATCCTGTATCTGAGTGTAGCAGGTGTATTTATCTTCCTGACCATGCAGTCCATTCAGAAAAGACGTTGGAGTTAGGAGGGAGAAGACATGGAAAAAATCAAAAAAATGTTCAGCAGCAAGTCTTCCCGGAACGGAACTTACAGCGTAGGGCTTGCAGTGATCGTGATTGCAATCGCGATCGTGATCAATCTGGTGGCAGGACAGCTTCCGGAAAAAGTAAGAAATATTGATATCAGCAACAACAATCTGTACGATATCAGCAGTGTGTCCACAAAAATGCTGAAGAAGCTGGATAAAAAAGTAGATTTGAAAGTGATCGCAGAACAGGATTCTGTGGATACCAGGATCAAGAACTTTTGTGAAAAATATGCGACGCTTTCCGGCAAAGTAAAAGTGGAATGGGTGGACAGCGTACTGCATCCGTCCGTTCTTCAGAAATATAATACCGATGGGAATGTAATCGTTGTGTCCTGTGATGCAACCGGAAAGTCTACAACGATTTCATTTTCAGATATTATCCAGTCCGATTATTACTCTTATTATACGACCGGAAGTGCCAGCGAAAGTTCTTTCGACGGAGAAGGACAGCTTACCAGTGCGATCAATTATGTAACCAGCGAGGAAACAAGCAAAATTTACCGGATCAGTGGTCACGGAGAAGCGACATTTTCAAGTTCGGTAAGTGATCTGCTTACTAAGAATAATCTGGAGACGGAAGAAATCAACCTGAGTATGAGTCCGGAAATCCCGGATGACTGTGACCTGTTGTTCCTCTATGCACCGACATCGGATATTACAGATGATGAAAAGACAATTATTGAGAAATATCTGAGTGACGGCGGAAAGGTTTATCTGATCCTTGGAGATACGACTTCAGACACACCAAATCTGGACGGAATTATGTCGGATTATGGACTGAAAAAAGTCAGCGGTTATATTGCAGATACCCAGAGATGCTACCAGGGAAATTATTATGCAATCTTCCCACAGCTTTCTCTGAGTGGTGACCTGGGAAGCGGCATCAGCAATCAAATGGTACTTCTGCTGAATTCACCTGGTATGGAGAAAACAGATACGGATAATGATAATCTGACGGTTACTCCATTTATGCAGACATCAGACAGTGGATATGCAGTGACAGAAAATGACCAGACACAGGGACAGTATATCCTGGGAGCCGTTTCTACCAATGCGATTTCTGCGGATTCTTCAGATTCGGACAGCGAGGATGAAGACGATGAGAGTGATGCAACGGATACAGACACAAAGACAGCAAGACTTACGGTGCTTGCTTCTGCATCTATGATCAGCTCGGATATCACAGATCAGCTGACGACACTGGATAACCTGACTTTGTTTGTAAATTCAGTGACAGAGAATTTTGATAATGTAAACAATGTTGCGATTGAAGCGAAGAGTCTTTCGACTGAGACCAACACACCGATGCATGCAGGTGCATTCAGCATCCTTGTGATCTTTATTATTCCGCTTGCAATTCTGATCCTTGGATTTGTGATTTGGATGAGAAGACGGAAAGCGTAAGAGGCAGGAGGAAAAAAGATGGAGAAAAAAACAAGGACAATAGGAATCCTTCTGCTTGTACTGCTTGTTCTGCTCATTACATTTTTTCGGGCTGAAAAAATGGAATACATCTAAGTCAGAGGCAGAAGAGAAGAAAAAAGAAAATGCAGTGGTGCATATTTTTGGGACAGATTCGCTGGAGTCGATCGAGTATAAAGAAGCATCTGGGGAAGAAATGTCCTTTGTAAAAGAGGATGATACCTGGGAGTATGCGCCGGACACCACGATCGCACTGACGGAGAGCAGTATGCAAAATATGGAAGATGCATTTTCGGATATTTCAGGCGGTAAAAGAGATCAAGAATCCGGATGACCTTTCGGACTATGGATTTGATTCGCCGGAATATAATCTTACGCTGACCGGAAAGGATGGCGAGGCACATAAATTTCTAATCGGGAATGCTTCCGGAGAAAATTATTATTTCATGGAAGATGGAACAGAAAAAAGTGTACACGGTATCGGCAGATCTGATTTCGGAAATGGTATGGCAGCTTGCAGATGTTGCTGAAAAGGACAGCTTTGTAACAGTTACATCCGATAACTTTGTAAAAGAGACTGTGACAAAACCGGGTGACGAGGTAAAAACCTACGAAGCGGACAATGAGGATCAGGAAGATACTGTCACAAGTATTATGACAGCACTTTCCGGATTCTATTTTACAGATTGTGCAGATTATCATGTGACGGACGCGACGCTTGGCAATTACGGGCTTGCGGAAGATCAGCGGACGAAGGTGGAGCTGACTTACAAGGATACGTCGGATGATGACAAGGAAAAGACAGTTACATTCTATGTGGGAAGCAAGGACGACAGTGCGACCTACTATTATGTACAGATGACGGTTCACAAAGAGTAAGCCGGGTACTGATCGATACGGTAGAGAAAGCGCTTGGATGGAAAGTGGACAGTAGTGCAGAGTAAAAGAATACAAAGAGAAAATTAAATAAATCTGCTAAGAAAGGAAAAGGGATGATGTCTTTCAGGAAAGGACAGAGTCCCTTTTTTGAGTGTACGTTTTTACAAATTTATCCGCAGGAATCATTGACGCTGAAAAACCAACAGTGATACTATACAGATAATACGGAAAAATGAACGTTATACAATACGGAATGAGGAGAAACGATATGCCAATCATATACAATGAAAAAACAAGAGAGTTTCATCTCTACAACCAGGAGATCAGCTATATCATCAAGATCCTTGACAACGACCAGCCGGGACAGCTCTACTATGGAAAACGCCTGACACACAGAGAAGATTTCAGCCATCTTTTTGAATATGCGATGCGTGATATGTCACCGTATGCTTTCGAGGGAAATTCTACATTCTCACTGGAGAATATCAAGCAGGAGTATCCGACTTTCGGCTGCGGAGATATGCGTTTTCCGGCATATGAGATCGAGCGGGAGAATGGAAGCCATGTAGTCGAGTTTGTATATAAAGAGCATAAAATTTATAATGGCAAACCAAAGCTTGAAGGACTTCCGGCGACTTATGTAGAAAGTGATGATGAGGCGCAGACTCTGGAACTGGTTCTGGAGGATACAAGTATCAATACAAGAATTGTCCTTTTATATACGATCTATGAAGCATTTCCGGTGATCGCGAGAAGTGTACGTTTTGAATGTGATTCTGACGAAAAGATTACACTTCTTTCTGCAATGAGCGCCTGTGTGGATCTGCCGGACAAGGATTATGAGATGATCGATCTTGCCGGTGTGTGGGCGAGAGAGCGCCATGTGAGAAGACATAAGCTGGATTACGGTATCCAGAGTATTTACAGTATGCGCGGATGCAGCAGCTACCAGTTCAATCCGTTCCTTGCACTTGCGCGTGAAAATGCAGACGAGTTCCAGGGGCAGGTCTACGGTTTCAGTCTGGTTTACAGCGGAAATTTCCTTGCACAGACAGAGGTAGACAATTATGATACCGCCCGTGTGCTGATGGGAATCCATCCAAATGGATTTAAGTGGACACTTGGAAAAGGCGAATCCTTCCAGACACCGGAGATGGTAATGGTATATTCGGAAGCCGGACTTAACGGAATGAGCCAGACCTTTCACAAGCTGTACCGCACACGTCTGGCAAGGGGAACCTGGAGAGATAAGGTTCGCCCGATCCTGATCAACAGCTGGGAAGCATTTTATTTTGATTTTGATGCGCCAAAGCTTCTGGGACTTGCGGATGCGGCAACAGATCTTGGAATGGAGCTTTTTGTATTGGATGACGGATGGTTTGGAAAGAGAGATGACAGTACTTCTTCCCTTGGCGACTGGTATCCGAATGAGAAAAAGCTGAAAGGAACGTTAAAGGAGCTGGCAGAAAAGATCAATGCCAAAGGTTTAAAATTCGGGCTCTGGATTGAACCGGAGATGACAAACAAAGACAGTGATCTGTACAGGGCGCATCCGGACTGGCTTCTTGCAGAACAGGGCAAGCAGATCTGCCACAGCCGGACACAGTATGTACTGGATTTTTCTAAGAAAGAGGTACGTGAATATATCGGGGACATGCTGGAAAATCTTCTTGCAGAAGTGCCGGTATCTTATATCAAATGGGATATGAACCGTACATTTTCAGAGGTGTTCTCCAATGGAAATGACAGAGAGTATCAGGGAAAGGTCTGCCACAAATATATCCTTGGTGTGTATGAACTGTATGAGCGCCTGACCAGCCGTTTTCCGCATGTATTGTTTGAATCCTGTGCAAGTGGTGGGGCAAGATTTGATCCGGGAAGCTTTACTACGCACCGCAGGGATGGACTTCGGATGATACTGACGCAATCGAACGTCTGAAAATCCAGTATGGAACTTCAATGGTTTATCCGGTGAGTTGTATGGGAAGCCATGTATCAGCTTCACCGAACCACCAGACAAACCGTGTGACACCGATCGAGACAAGAGCAGATGTGGCTTACTTTGGAACTTTTGGATATGAGCTTGACCTTTTAAAGCTTGGCGAGGAAGATAAGGCAGAAATCCGCCGTCAGATCGCATTTATGAAGGAGAAGAGAGATCTGATCCAGAAAGGAACTTTCTATCGACTGAAGAGTCCGTTTGAGGGAAATGAGACCGCATGGATGATCGTATCGGAGGATCAGAAGAAGGCGCTGGTTGGTTATTACCGGGTAATGCAGCCGGTCAATGTTGGATTTAAGAGACTGAAGCTGAAAGGCTGAAAGAAGATACCTGTTATAAGGTCAGCGGATATGCTTATGACTGCTATGGCGATGAGCTGATGCAAGTCGGAATGATCCTGTCCGATTCTGCGTCCGGTGTATGGAAGAAGGGCGTGAATGATAAGGGAGATTTCCAGGCGGAAGTGTTTGAGATTGTAGCTGTGTAAGCCGGAATATATGGAAAGGACGAAATGGGAGAACCGTTTCGTCCTCTTGCGTTTTTGGAAGAAAAATTATATGATGTTTCTAAAAGACTTAAAGAGGTTTAAAATGGAACGACTATACGATAAATTAAAAGCATATTCCGAGAGCGATTTTTACGCATTTCACATGCCAGGACATAAGAGAAACAAGACACTTCTTGGAATTGAACTCCCATACGATCTGGATATCACGGAAATCGATGGTTTCGATGATCTGCATCACGCAGATGGTATTTTAAAAGAAGAGCAGGAAAGAGCCGCAAGGGTATTTGGGGCAGAGGAAAGTCATTTTCTGGTAAATGGAAGTACTGCCGGAATTTTAAGTGCAGTGATGGGATGTACGCACCGGGGAGATAAGATTCTGGTGGCACGCCATTGTCACAAATCCATTTACCATGCAATTTATATGAATGGTCTTGTACCGCGCTATGTGTATCCGGAATTTGATATTTCCATGCATATGAACGGGGAGATCAGCAAAGAAGATGTGGCAAAAGCACTTGCTGCAGAGCCGGATATCAAAGCCGTTGTGATCGTATCTCCAAATTATGATGGCGTGGTATCGGATGTGAAAGGAATTGCAGAAGTGGCACATTCGTATAGGATTCCACTGATCGTAGATGAAGCACATGGACCGCATTTCGGATTTCATCCGGCATTTCCGGGGCGCGCAAATGATCTGGGAGCAGATGTGGTGATCAACAGTCTGCACAAGACACTGCCTTCTCTTACACAGACTGCAATCCTGCATATCAACGGAAAGCTTGCCAATCGAAGAAGAATTAAGAAATATCTGGATATGTTGCAGAGCAGCAGTCCGTCGTATATTTTCATGGCAAGCCTGGATGCCTGCGTGGATTTCCTGGATGGAAAATGTGAGGAAGCATTTGAACTTTATGTAGAGAGGCTGCAAAAGTTCAGAGAAGAACTGAAGCCATTACAGCATTTACAGATTCTCCGTACAGAACATTATGATATTTCCAAAGTTGTGATTTCCACAGCAAATGCAAATATTACAAGTCCGGAGCTTGCGGACCGGCTGCGAAAAGAATATCATCTGGAAATGGAAATGACCGGAGGAACCTATGTACTTGCGATGACGACTGTGGCAGATACGCAGGAAGGACTGGACAGGTTAAAATCTGCGTTACTGGAAATAGACGATCAGCTGGAAGCAAAAACAGCCGTTTCCGGAAGCATAGAGATTTCCGGAGAGCTTCCTAGACTGGAGCAGTATTTTACACCGCAGGAGGCAGCAGAACGGGAAGAAGACGGAGAAGCAGAAGAGATTCCGTGGAAAGAAAGTGAAGGACACATTTCTCTGGAATACGCATATCTCTACCCACCGGGAAGCCCGGTTATCGTACCCGGAGAGCGGATCAGCCGGGAAGCAGTAGAACTTCTTTGTTATTATGAAACACAGAATCTCCAAATAGAAGGAATACAGACGGAAGGCAAGATAAAGGTGTGGAAACATGAGTAAAATATATTATCTGATGGGAAAAAGTTCAACGGGGAAAGACACAATCTACAAAGAACTGAGAAAAAGAATGCCACAGTTAAAAAATGTAACGATCTATACAACCCGTCCACGGCGTGAGGGAGAAAAAGAAGGCGAAGAATATTTCTTTACAGACGAAACTGAACTTGAAAAGTTCAAAACAGAAGGCCGATTGATCGAAGAACGTGCTTACAATACAGTTTATGGTATCTGGCACTATTTCACCGCTGATGACGGACAGTTCAATTTTGAACAAAAAAATCAGGATTATCTCATGATCGGAACTCTTGAATCCTATGAAAAATTGAAAACCTATTTTGGAAACGAAAAAGTAGTTCCACTTTACATCGAGGTAGAAGACGGAGAGCGCTTAACCCGCGCCCTCGCCCGTGAGAAAACCCAGAAAGAACCCAAATACGCCGAAATGTGCCGCCGTTTCCTCGCCGATTCCAAAGATTTCTCCGAAGAAAACCTCGCCCACGCCGGAATCACAGAACGCTACGAAAACACAAAATCTTAGAAGAACGGTACTTGAGAAAATCTGTAAAAAGATACTTGAACAGTAGAGATTTCAACACCCAAGCGAGACAGGCTCCGCCTGTCCATATGAACTTCTCATTGAGAAATTCATGAAGTTTATTAAATAAGATTTTATAATGTAGTGGGGTCAATATCCAGAAAAAAAGAAATCCATCTTGTATCAGCGCCTTTGCATCTATGGAACCGAGACTTAATCAATTGTGGAAGCCATTGCTGACACAATTGATGCTTTCAAAGGCTCGGTGGAATGCTTAGTGCAACGAAGCAGATACAAAGATGGATTTCGTTTTTTTGTCATATTTCCACGCTACGTATGGCTCTAATTCAAGAAGTTCTCAATAATCACCCCTTCTGCTTCCTCTTCCGTCATTCCAAGAGTCCGCAGCTTGATCAACTGCTCATCATTGATCCTTCCGATCGCAGCTTCATGGATAATAGCCGCATCCACATGCTTCGCATTGATCTCAGGAATTGAACTTACTTCTGCATGATCCATGATAATAGAATCACACTGAACATGTGCATGGCAACGGTTCTTTCCGACAGCCCTCGGATGGAAGACCTGTCTGGATTCGCCTTTTGCGACCGAACGGGATACGATCTGCGCAGAGCTGCCTTCTCCCGAGCAGTTCCACCATCATATTTGAAGTAGCTTCCTGTTTTCCATGTGTCATCAGTTTTCAATGACATAAAGCTTGGAACCGGCTTCCAGATGTACATTATTTTCACGAACCGTAGAATCGACTCCTTTGATCTGAGCAGTATCCAGCGTAAATACAGAATTTTCACCAAGATAAACTTCGGTAACGGGATTGAGTACACGGGCTCCGGTGCCTTCACCCTCTCCGTAATGCTTTTCTACATAGCGTACATTTGCATTTTTT
>ENA-OQBT01000681-OQBT01000681.1-human-gut-metagenome-genome-assembly--contig:-NODE-681-length-18984-cov-2.535345_pt1 | contig 18984 bp, 17 predicted proteins | sample MGYA00242749_ERZ504557 | MGnify/ENA primary metagenome ERZ504557 (study PRJEB26092, sample SAMD00036243) | human gut metagenome | host: Homo sapiens | study: EMG produced TPA metagenomics assembly of... | reverse complement strand
CGCACCCCTTTAAGGCGTTTCACCGATGCATCGGAATTAAGGCCACAATCAAATGGTCCCCCAAGCGAGCCGCATCGCGCAAATAGGATAAATGACCGCTGTGAAGAATGTCAAAACAACCATTCGTAAATACAACGGTATGACCTTCATTCTGCCACTGACGAATTTTAGCCGCCATTTCCTCACGACTGTAACCGATAATCGGATCCGCCTGGCGTTGGCGTTGACGAATGGTAGCCACAAATCCAAGAGTTCCTGCCGATGAATCGGATAGGTTCCGACTTTGGACACAACGACCCCGGCTGCCGCATTGGCAACATGTAAAGTGCCGCGTACCGTAAGGCCCGCCGCCATAGCCGTAATAATCATGGCCACTACCGTATCACCGGCACCGCTCACATCAAATACATCTTGCTGCGTCGCCGGATTATGCCAAATCTGACCCTGACGACTCACAATCGTAATCCCTTTAGCGGAACGTGTAGCCACCACATAATCAAAATCAACGGCATCCAGTGTTTCTTTCGCCGCTTCAACGATGCTTCATCCGTATTCGGCAAGTTTCGCCCGATATATTCACTAAGCTCTTTTACATTCGGTGTAATAAACGTGGCACCACTATATTTAGACCAATCATTGCCCTTTGGATCAACGATGGTTTTTATACCTTTGGCTTTGGCGATTTTTAAAACTTCCCCCAGAACGGCCGTCGTACATACGCCCTTGCCGTAGTCAGAAATAACAATGCCGTCAAGACCATGTTCAGCCAACTCTTTAATCCAAGCCAACAAGAATTCTGTTTCTTTCGCATTCACCGGTTCCGGTTCTTCGAAATCGAGCGCATCATTTGCTGACGACCGCCGAGGATTCGCATTTTAGTCGTGGTCTGACGGGATGGCTCACGCATAATACCGGAATGATTGATATTTTCTACTTCCAATAAATCGGTCAATAACTTACCATGCGTATCTTCACCGGCTACACCGCCCAAGAACACCTGACAATCAAGATTTGCCAAATTAGATGCCACATTGGCAGCCCCGCCCAAGACTTCACGCACATCGGTGACGCGGTTAACCGGCACCGGTGCTTCCGGCGAAATACGGCTCACATCGCCGAATACATAGCGATCTACCATTATATCGCCGATAACGGCAATGCGTAACTTAGGCAATTTATTATTCAAAAACTCGGTAATTGTTTTACTTATCATATTCTTCTTCCACCAGCTCACAAATAATATGGCCTACCATAATATGCATTTCCTGGATACGTGCCGTTACTTTTGAAGGTACGGCAAAGGTAATGTCGCAAATATCTTTAAGTTTGCCACCGCCTTCACCGGTAAACGCAATCGTGTGCATACCCGTATCACGTGCTTTTAACGCCGCTTTTACCACATTGGCACTGTTACCTGAAGTAGAGATACCTATTAAAACATCACCGGAACGACCAAGCCCCTCAACCTGACGGGCAAATACTTCGTCATAGCCGTAATCATTGGCTACGGCCGTCAAAATCGATGTATCGGTTGTTAAGGCGATACTCGCCAACGAACGACGTTCTTTTTGAAAACGACCGATTAATTCAGCCGCCAAATGCTGAGCATCCGCAGCGGAACCGCCATTGCCGCAAAATAAAACTTTATTGCCCGCTTTTAACGCCTCTTTGCAGCGCTCTGCCATTAACTGAATTACATCCATTTGTTCCATCGTCTTGCCGAACACATCCAAATGGTCTGTAAAACGCTCCGCAATAATAGGATTCAACTCTCCTTGAAATTCCATATAGCCTCCTAAAAACTATGTTAATAATGCGCTGTCCATTTTTAAAATGCATACTGCATTTATATTAAACGGCTTCATAGAGCCATATAAATTACAATATAGTCTGTAATAAACGTTCCGCATTGTCGTTAAATATTTTATGCGTATCGCGCTCACTGAGGCCCGCTTTACGGAAAGCATCATATAAGCGCATCATGTCACCGGCATCTTCAATTTCCGTATCCGGTCTGATGCCGTCAAAATCCGTACCTAACGCTACTACATCACTACCCCCTACATTACGAATATAAAGGCCGTGGCGCACAATATCTTCGATTAAGCTGATGCGGGATGTGCCTAAAAAGGACTGTGCAAAGTTAAGACCGATTACCCCGCCCTTATTGGCAATGAGACGAATTTGATCATCCGTTAAATTACGTCGATGATTAGTCAAAGCCTGGCATTGGAATGAGATGCAATAAATGGTTTCGTTAAGATTTCACCAAGCTGATACGTACCCGTATCGTTTAAATGGGAACAATCCACAATCATCCCTAATTCTTCCATATATTGTACAAACTCAATCCCCTTCGGAGTCAAACCTTTACCTTCATACTTTTCGCCGTTAGGATAGGATAAACCGTTCGGGAAATTCCAGCTAATCGTAATGAGGCGCACACCGTCATCATAGGCTTTTTTCAAACGCTGTAAGTCGCCTTCAAAAACGCCCCCTTCTTCAACGGATAATAAGGCGCTGATTTTTCCGGCTGCTCGCGCCGCCTTGAACTCTTCATAGGACCGTACATGAACAATATCGTTCTTATACTTTTCCATTTCCGCCATAAACAATTGGCGCATAGCTTCATAGCGGGCATAGGGATCTTTTTCCTGATCGAGCTCTACAAAGAGAGCAAAATCTTGTAAATGATAACCGCCCTTTTTTAGTTTTGCTATATCTATTTTCCATGGATTCTGCCCAAGTCGCCCTTATCGGGTTCATCGATGAGCATCATTATGGTATCACAATGTAAATCTATCATTTAGTATCCTCATGTTCGCGCAAATCCTTCAATACGGCCACAAAGGCTTGTACGTCTTCAAAATTACGATATACGGAGGCGAAGCGAACATAGGCTACTTCGTCGATATTTTTCAATTCTGCCAACACCAAATCACCGATTTCAGAAGATTTAATTTCCTGCTGCGAGCGATTGCGAATCGTGTCTTCTACATTTTTTACAACATTTTCCAATATTTCGCGTGGAATATTACGCTTGTTACAGGAGCGCAAAATACCATTCAACAATTTGCTGCGGTCAAACATTTCATAACTGCCGCTCGATTTGATGACCATAATCGGCACATCTTCAATAACTTCATACGTCGTAAAACGGCGTCCGCAAGCCAAACATTCACGGCGCCGACGGATGCTGTTATCATCATCGGTAGCGCGCGAATCGGTTACTTTATTTTCAGTATGTTTACAGTAAGGACATCTCATGAGTTCACCTCATTCCCAATTAATGTATTAAATATTATAGTTATTATTGCTTCAAATACTGCTTACTGTTTTCAGCAATTTCTTCAATAAATTGATCCAGCATTTCATAACGTTTGCGATACATGTTGCGTTTATGCGTCTTGGCCGTTTCGTAAGTCTTACGTTCTTCCTCTAAAGGAATACGATAGAACTTTTTATCTTCAGCACAAGGTGTACCGCCCAATTCATTCCAGAACGGATCAAACTGCACTTTTTTAGAGCGATTGATACGAATCAAATGACTGTTGGTATAAAAACCTTCGTCGGAAATAGCGTATAAGGAGTTAATCCCCATTTGTGTTGCCAATTGACGCATTAAGAAGAACATAAAATTCTTAGGTCGATAACTGAACATTTTCTTCGTAATCTGTTTTGCCTTATCAAGACCGTTTTTGTGACCCTGAATGGTACCGATCCAAATACATGGTTCACCGTTAAAACCATGACCCAAGCGGAAGTTAATATGGTAAATACTTTCCCCTTCATACATGAGGAATAAACTTAAAAAGCCTTCCTTACGCTGGCCCGTATGGAACCAAAGCTGTGCTTTTAAATCGAGCTCTTCGTTCTGCCAAATCACTATCGCATGGCTTTCATCGGGATTATACATCTCCGTAATGGCTTCTTGTGTGAAATACTTAGGGAGCATATCAAAATGATCTTTAATCGCTGCCAAACGCTCTTTAGCCGATGAATTTTTAAATAAAAACACGCGATTAATTACTTCGTAAATGCCTTCGTGTTTGTCGAGCAAATTAGGTAACGGCTGATAGTTGTCAAAATACTCGATGAGTTCTTTCAACTGCTTGCGATTCTTATAAGAGCGACCTACAAACAAAGTAATGCGCCGCTTCTCGCGCCAAGATCTATAACCGTAAATAGAGCGTCCCAACGCCCATTGTTTCTTCCCATATGAAAACATACCTTCACTCCTTAATCGTTTAAGATGAATTCTCTTGCATTAATTACCGTTGAGGTATCAACTTTATTAATATCTGAAATTTATCTTGTAGTTAATCCTATTTGAACTTTCAACATATTGTATCTGAATGTCATATAAAAACTCTCCATATGCTAAAGGGTTTCTAATCTATTGTAACACGAAATGACGAAAAGGACTATCAAAGTCAATGTATAGGGACTTAATTTGTGAAAATAATCTTCGCAATCGACCCAATTTTTGCCATTGTTTGATAGTTTATTTAATAAATACAAAAAACCGACCTTCTCAAATGAGAAGGTCGGCTTAAAGTCATGCACTTTTAACAAGCAGTATGTTATTAAGAGTTGGAACGGTCCTGAATCTTGAGCAAGCAGTCGCCACTTTCGATTCGGCTGCCTTCACGAACATATACTTCCCCAACGATACCGTCGATTGGCGATGTAATAGTCGTTCCATCTTCATTGCTTCGGTTACGATGAGCGGTTCGCCCTTCAAGACGCTTTGACCTGTCTTAACGATAACTTTAACAACGGAACCGGACAAGATTGCACCAACTTCACCAGGTTGAGTTTTGTCAACTTTATGACGAACAACACCGGTAGTTTTAACGTGTTTGTCGCGAATCTTAATATCACGAGGCTGACCGTTGAATTCAAAGCTTACAATACGATTACCGTCTTCATCCACTTCGCTCACATGAATTAATTTGATAATGAGCATTTTACCTTTTTCAATGGTAACGTGGATGGATTCACCACGACGCATGCCGAAGAAGAAGGTTGGCGTATCCAATACGGAAATATCGTCATAATCGCTGTTGAATTTTACATAGTCGCTGTAAACTTTAGGATATAAGCAGTATGCGATAACGTCTTCATCGGTTGCCGGCGAACCTAAATCAACCAAGTGTTTACGTACATCTTCAAAATCAACCGGTTCTAAATATGCCCCCGGACGACCTTTAAGCTGCTGTTTGCCCTTCAAAATAATCTTCTGTAATTTCTTAGGGAAACCTTGGTATGGAACACCCAAATAACCTTGGAAGAATTCTACTACGGATTGAGGGAAATCAAGGGTTTCGCCCTTATCGTAGATGTCTTGTTCCGTAAGGTCATTTTGAACCATGAATAAAGTCATATCACCGACTACTTTAGAGGATGGCGTAACTTTGATGATATCGCCAAACATCATGCTTACTTGATGATATACTTTTTTAACTTCATCCCAACGTTCACCGAGACCTACACTCTTAGCCTGTTGCTGCAAGTTGGAGAACTGGCCGCCCGGCATTTCATGCTGGTATACTTCGGTGCTTGGATATGGATTAGTTTTATCCACGCCTTTGTAGTATGGGCGAATGGATGCAAAGTAATGAGACATCTGTTCCATGTAATCTGCATTCAATTCAGGCTGACGGTCATGACCGGACAAACCATAATACAAGGAGTTCATGCTTGGCTGGCTGGTACCGTTGGCAAATGCCGAGTAGCTACGTCAACTACGTCAACGCCTGCATCAATAGTACGGCCATAGGTATAAATAGCATTGCCAGCCCCTTCATGTGTATGCAAGTGGATTGGCAAATCAACAGCATCTTTCAAAGCAGATACCAAGTTGTAAGCAGCTTGTGGTTTCAAAAGACCGGCCATATCTTTGATGGCGATAATGTTGGCACCGGCTTTTTCTACTTCTTTAGCCATGCTACATAGTAATCTAAGTTGTATTTTGTACGGCTTGCATCGAGAATATCGCCTGTGTAGCACAAGGATACTTCGGCAATCTTATTCTGATTGCGAACTTCATCGATAGCTACATGCATATTATCAAGCTGTTCAAGCTGTCGAATACGCGGAATACATCGACACCGTTATCGGCCGCCAATTTAATGAACTGACGTACTACATTGTCAGGGTAGCTGGTATAACCTACCGCATTGGCACCGCGAAGTAACATCTGTAACAATACATTCGGAACTTGTTTGCGGAACATGCGTAAGCGTTCCCATGGATCTTCATGCAAGAAACGATAAGCTACGTCGAAGGTAGCACCGCCCCAGCATTCCAAGGAGAACAAATTGGATACACCGCGAGCCGCTTCGCCGGCTACACGCGCCATATCAACGGTACGCAAGCGAGTGGCAAACAAGGACTGATGTGCATCACGCCAAGTTGTATCGGTGAAAAATACCTGTTTTTGTTCACTTAACCATTTGGAGAACCCTTCAGGTCCCAATTCGTCAAATTTCTGTTTGGTACCTGCCGGTGGTTGACCCGGAAGCAAAGCCGGCATCTGAATCGGTTCAAAATCAGGTACTTCCTGATGACCAAGACCCTGGTAACCGTTAACGGTTACATCGGCGATGTAACGCAACATTTTAGTACCACGGTCACGAACTTGTTTAAAAATAAACAATTCAGGATGTTCATCAATGAAGTTAACATTGCAAGTACCGGACATGAATTCAGGACTTTCCAATACGTTAATTAAGAAGTGAATGTTCGTTTTGACACCGCGAATACGGAATTCGCGCAAACAACGAAGCATTTTCATGATGGATTCTTCAGGAGTTAGCGCCCAGGAAGAAGCTTTTACCAATAAAGAATCATAGTATGGCGTAATTACGGAACCGGTGAAAGCGTTGCCGCCGTCAAGACGAATACCGAAACCGCCACTGGAACGATAGGCTACCAATTTACCGGTATCAGGCATGAAGTTGTTGCTTGGATCTTCGGTGGTAATACGGCACTGAATAGCTTGACCGTTACATTCAATATCTTCTTGTGCAGGGATGCCTACTTCTTTATCGAATAAAGAATAGCCTTCCGCTACACGAATTTGAGTTTTTACAATATCAATACCGGTGATTAATTCGGTAATAGTATGTTCTACCTGAATACGAGGGTTTACTTCGATGAAGTAGAAATTGCCGTCATTGGTAACTAGGAATTCGACGGTACCGGCCCCTATGTATTTAACATTTTTCATAATTTGAACGGCTGCATCACAGATGCGTTGACGTGTTTCCATAGGCAATGCGAAAGCAGGTGCCATTTCAACAACTTTCTGGTGACGACGCTGTACGGAGCAGTCACGTTCATATAAATGAACTACATTACCATGAGCATCACCCATGATCTGTACTTCAATATGTTTAGGTTCAACGATTAATTTTTCAACATATACATCATCATCGCCAAAGGCATTTTCGCTTCGGATTTGGCGCGATCATAGGCTTCACGAAGTTCGCCCATGGATTCAACGGCACGCATACCGCGACCACCGCCGCCGTTAACGGCTTTAATCATCAATGGGAAACCGTGAGTTTTGGCAAACTCTTCAAGTTCTTCAAAATTGTTAAGAGGTCCGTCACTCCCCGGAATCATAGGAATGCCGGCTAATTTAGCCTGAATACGGGCGTTTACCTTGTCCCCGAACATTTCCAAATGTTCCAGACGAGGTCCGATGAATGTGATACCTTCTTCTTCGCATCGTTTGGCAAAACGGGCATTCTCTGCCAAGAAGCCGTAGCCCGGATGGATGGCATCTACATCATGTTCATGAGCGATACGAATGATATCTTCGATATCCAAATACGCATCGACCGGTTTTTTACCGCGTCCTACTAAGTACGCTTCATCCGCTTGATTACGATGTAAAGAAAGCGAATCTTCTTTTGAGTAAATTGCTATTGTGCGAATTCCCATTTCGTTACACGCACGGAAAACACGGATAGCAATCTCACCTCGGTTGGCAACCAACACAGATTTAATTTCTTTCATGAGACTTCCTCCTCAACTTGTTACCTCTCTACATTGTAGGAGCATTCCCAAAGGAATACAACCTTTATTTACCATGTATACACAATACATACATGAGATAACCATAATTAGTATGTCACCAAAAGCCCGATAAAATATAACGCTTCCAGCCACATAACTACGCCCATAAGACGTTTGAACCAAAAAATACCTGTCCGATAATTTGGCTGTGTCACCAATTTAGCCAGTCGTTCCAAACGATTGGTGAGCCAAAATACAGGAATTAAATAGCCTATAATAAATGAAATAATCATCACCGATGCCAGTTTCCAGCCCGCTACGGCAATGGTAGCAACGAGCCAGATGTAAATCGGCAACCGATCATAACGCCACGAGAGACCAACCAAGAGACCCTGTTTTACAATAGCCAGAGTACGGCCTATCGGCGTGCGGGCTCTTTCAATGCGTCGTTCATCGCGCCCTTTAAGCGGCGCCGGATGAATAAAGGCAATCCACTCAAACGCTTGCAGCGACATGGCTACGAGCAAGACGCCCCAAATCACATAGGAACTGCCGCCAATACTGGTAGGGCCTAAAATACGCGAACCGATGACACCGACCACAATGATAGATGCGGTCATGCCAATGGCAAAATAAATACGCTTATATATATGTCCCGCCAAGCGTGGCAAAATCGTGGCCACCGTTTCCGGCACCAGCGACATGCCAAAGCCGGCCAAGAAAATTAATACGATTAACGTGAGCTTACCATAGGAAGTGCCTAGAACGTCCGTGATAAGCATTGTATACTCAGTCAGCATAAATACCTACCTTAAAAACGCCTTCATTAAATTATCCAACGCTTCCTGGTCATCAGCCCCATGGTTTCGCGCGCCGAATGCATAGCCAGAATCGGTACGCCCACATCCATAGTACGCATAGCCAACATGGCGGACGTAATGGATCCTACCGTAGAACCGCCCGGAATATTCGAGCGATTTACATATATCTGATACGGAATAGAATCGTTTTCACACAAAGCCTTTACCGTGGCAATAGCCACGCATCACCGGCATAGGATTGACTGGATGCCATTTTTAAAACAACACCCTTATTCAATATAGGATAATTGGTAATATCATTTTTTTCAGGATAGTTCGGATGATAACCGTGTGCCACATCGGCGGAAATCATGAAGCCCGCCGCTATATCGGCATAGCATTCCGCTTTTGTATGACCGGTCGCCATATAAATACGCTCAACCAATTGTGACAAAATTGTAGAAGCCCCGCCTTGTTTAGTGCGACTGCCTACTTCTTCATTGTCGAATAACACAACCATCCGAAGCCCTTCAGCGTCCATTGCTTTAGCTTCAAAAATACCTTCCAGGCAAGCTACACAGGACGTAAGATTATCGATACGTGGCGAACTGATAAATTCATCATAACGGCCAAAGGTTGTACCGCCTTCCACCGGATAAAGCGTCAATTCATAGGATAAAATATCCTCAGCCGGTCGTTTTACAAGCTCGCTCAAAAATTCACGCCACTCACTGTCGGTATTAATTTTATCATTACACATCATGAAAAGCGGCAACATATGCTTTTGCTTATCAAGCGCTACCCCTTCATTAATTTGACGATTCATATGAATAGCCAAATTAGGAATTGTCAAAAGCGGCCTTGCCACATCCACATAGTGAACGTCGGGCCGGAAGGGATCGTCCGTACGTGTCACTACCGCACCGGCCATAGACAAAGGGCGATCAAGCCAAGTGTTTAAAATCAGTCCCCCGTAAGTCTCCACATTAAGCTCACCATAGCCTTTGGCATCTACCAACGGATTTGGCTTAATACGAATAGCCGGAAAATCCGTATGGGCCGAAGCAATGCGCATAGAATGGCGAAGATTCAATCCGATATGAAAAGCTACCAACGTGGAGTCGTAGACCTTTACAAAGTAGTCCCTTCACCGAGAGCCCAAACATCTTCAAGGAATAATTCCGTAAAACCTTTAGCCTTCAGCTCATTGGCACCGGTCTTCACCGTGTGATACGGGGAGGTACTATTATCTATAAAATCTAACAATCGTGCTACTGTATCCATAGTACACCTCATTTTGTTTAATTACACTGAATATTATAACACAATTGAAGCTAAAACAAAAAAGAGAAAGCCTGCCGCGCAAAGGGCAGTGCTTTCTCTTTTTAGGTTGGATATTATTCTATGAAATATATTAAAAATTTATTTCCAAAGGCCCAAGACTTTCCACCACATGGAACCGACACCGAGCCAAATAACAAGGTTGACTACAGAAGCAATGAAACCTAAGCGCCACCAAGTATTCTGCGGAACATAGCCCGAGTTAAACAAGATTGGTGAAGGACCGGCTGCATAGTGAGTAAGGGACATACATAAGTTGGAGAAGAATGCGAACGCAAGCATTGCCAAGTACGGAGGTGTGCCGGCGCTGATAGCAACCGCTACGAACACTACATACATAGCCGTAATATGTACGGTAAGACTTGCGAACAAGTAATGGGAATAGGTGTAAATCAAAATCAAAATCATGAATGCCATGATCCATTCAATACCGGCTACTTGGTCACCGACGATTTTGGCAAACCAAGGAATAAAACCTAATTTATTCAATTGAGATGCCAAGGCCATCATAGTACCCATCCAGATTAAAGTATCCCAGCCGCCTTTTTCTTCCGTTACATCGGACCAGGTTAACACTTTAGTAACGAGGAGGATACTTACGCCCAATAATGCAACCGTAGTTGCGTTAAGGCCGGTAAACTGACCGGTAGCCCACAAAACTAGAGATAAAATAAATACGCCGAGCATTACCTTTTCAGCAAAACTCATAGAGCCGAGTTCTTTTAATTCCTTAGCAATATGAGCTTGAATTTCACGGGTATCTTTTAATTCCGGCGGATAAATAAAGTATAAAATCAGCGGCATAACAATCAAGCCACTAAGCCCGGAACGATGGCGGCAATAGCCCAATCGCCCCAAGTAATGGTGTAACCGAAAGAAGCAGCGATTAAAGAAGCCACCAAGGTATTACCGGCCATGGAAGTCATAAACATAGCGGATGTAATGGTATTGCTTGATAAATTGTTTGAATCAAATAGGCACCGATTTTACGAGCTGTATCGCCCGGTTCGGAACCGAAAGCAGATGCTAACGATTTAGTAATCGGATAAATAACCCCGCCCGCACGAGCCGTATTGGATGGTGTGGCCGGCGATCAAATTAAATCACTGACAACAAGAGCATACGATAATTTCAAAGAGTTACTGCCTACCGCTGTAATCATAGTGTAAGCAATACGTTTACCCAAACCGGTTTTGATAAAACCGCGGGAGAATAAGAAAGCAGCTACGATTAACCAAATAGCTGTATTGGCAAAACCGGCTAAGCCTTCGCCGATTTTTAAAGTGTTGGTTACAGCCGAAATGACAATACTGATAATCGATAAGGCCCCGATTGGCAGTGGCTGTAAAATGAATCCTAAAATAGTACCGGCAAAAATAGCGAATAAGTGCCACGCTTGCGGTTTAAGACCTTCCGGTACCGGCATAAACCAGATGATGACACCTACTAAGATGGGAGTAATCCATGACATATACTTTTTCACGTAATGTTCCTCCCTTTCCCTTTTAACAACTTTGTTACTTGAATAATATCCTACATATAAAAAACACAGGCTACTCCCCTTTTCTATAAAGAAAATAAGCAGCCTGAGTTTAATACCTTATGTAATGCTATTGAGGTAATTCTACAGATTCTAAGTTCGTTTGTTCAATGTCTTCTAACTTGCCGGCATCACAAAGAGCTGCTACGTTTGGATCAATTGGTAAACGACCTAACAACAATAAATTATAACGTTCAAGTACATCATCAATATGACTGTCACCGAAAATCTTGTAATCTTTGCCGTTATCCGGGCAATGGAAATACGAGAAGTTTTCTACAACCCCGATAATCGGAATTTGCATGAGTTCAGCCATCTTAACGGCCTTCTCAACAATCATAGATACCAAGTCCTGCGGTGATGTTACAACTACAATACCGTCTAAGGACAAAGACTGGAATACGGTAATGGCTACGTCGCGGTTCCCGGTGGCATATCCACGAATAAATAATCCAAATCCTTCCAAATTACATCCGTGTAAAACTGCTTAACTACATTGCCTACGATAGGACCACGCCATAACACAGGGTCACTTTCGTTCTCGAGTAAAAGGTTAACCGACATTACGTCGATGCCGCCTTTAGATTGAATCGGGTACATACCTAATTCATCTACATGGGCTTTACCGTTAATACCAAATACTTTAGGGATGGAAGGACCGGTAATATCACCGTCAAGAATCCCTACTTTAAAACCACGACGTGCCATCGTAATAGCTAATAAAGATGTAACGAGGGATTTACCTACGCCACCCTTACCGCTGACTACGCCGATAACATGTTTTACACTGCTTAAATCATTAAGCTTTGCCGTCAAATCCGGCGGCGTTTGTTGGGCACTGCCGCAAGAGGATGCCGAAGAGCAACCGCTGCAGCCGCCTGAACTACCACATGCCATAAAATACACCTACTTTCAATCGGCCTTGCCGATATATTCATCTAATTATTTGAAGAATTCTTTCTTCATTTAAAGTGTAGCATATAAAACAGCTTTTATCAATATAAGAGAGTGCATGGCAAACATGATAATCTGTTATGCCCATGCACTCTGATGATTTGTAATTATACGAAATTATGAAGTAATTGTAAAGTCTAATCAATCAAAAAATATGACTATTTGATAAATGATTTCGTCAATTGACCTACAATCGTCATACCTGCCACGATTTGTTCCTTACTTGGGAAGGTAAAACTGAAGCGGAACGACTGACCGGCCGGTACACCGTCGGCCGCAAAGGCTGCCCCCGGTACGATACCTACCTTATGCTCCATACAGGCTTCGAAGAAAGCGTCACAATCGACACCGTCCGGCATGGTAAGCCATAAGAACATACCGCCTGTGGGTTCCACAAAATGAACTTTATCGCTACCATGCGTGCGAAGAGTTTGCATCATCAAGTCTGCTTTCTCTTTGTACACTGTTGATACGTGTTTAATCTGAGCGTCATAGTCAATAACATCGAGTAAACGGGATACAACGCGCTGTGTAACGAGCGGCATTTGACCGTCCTGATTATTTTTAAGCGCCTGAATGGCGTCAATCGCCTGTTTCGGGCCATATAGGAAACCAACACGTAACCCGGCGGATAATGTTTTAGAATAAGAACCGGCATAGATGACGCGATTATCCGTGTCCATTTCTTTAAACGTCGGCACAATGTTGTCGGTAAAACGAATTTCACCGTATGGATCATCTTCGTAGATAAACAGATTATATTTAGCGGCAATCGCATAAATCGCTTTGCGGCGTTCCAATGGCATAGTAATACCGGTCGGATTTTGGAAGTTAGGAATTAAGTAGATGTATTTCCCCTTGCCTTTTTTTGCCTGTTCTTCGAGGGCTTCCGGAATCATACCGAAATCGTCCATAGCGATGCCACGGCTTTAGCCCCCACATTGCGAACCGCATTGATACCGCTGGTAAAAGAATAAGCATCCATAAACACTTCGTCACCCGGTTCACACAAAGTACGCGGAACAAGCCCCAAATCTTGACCGGCACCGATGGAAATCAAAATTTGTTGACCTTCCGTCGGCATATGACGAACTTTAACAAGGCGTTCAACAGTTTGTTCCGCTAAACGGGCATCACCGGCCATTGGGCCGTACTGTAATATTTCAATCGGATTCGTATGTACCACATGATCGAAGGCTTCCTGAATGGCTTCTACAGGAATAGCTTCCGAAGCGGGATTTCCGATGCCAAAACTGATAAAACCGGGAATACCGGCACCGCGTTCAAATACTTTACGGATAAAATTAGGGCCTTTCATTACGGCTCTGTCCGGAATTTGAAATGTAAAACTCATAACTCTCTCTCCTTTTACTACTATACTGCCAAGCTACATGTTGGATAAACGATAAGCGTACCCAAGTAGGTACGCTTACATTTAACTTGTTATTTATTTTACTATGAAACTTTGAATTTGACCACTGTTTATATTAAGCGACGACCGGATAATTCATTTTCCGTTTTTGAAAAACACATTTCGTTTAACTTAAATCAGCCTTAATGAGCGGATACTTATTCCGGCGTTTGCTCGCGCTTTTTCATCCAACGCTTATAACCATACCAAGCTATGGCATACACAACAGTTGCGACCACCACAATAATCGTCAAACGATCCAAATGCTGATGCAACATGACTGCATCGTGACCTACCACTACTTCAAGGGCAGTGGACGGAAACTTACCGATTAAGTTGGCAATGGCATAATCACGCAAGCTGATACGACTGATAGCCCTAAAGCGGTAATGATACCGGATGGAAAATAAGGAATCGTACGGGCAAACAGCATAACGGCGAGCCCGTTTTTACTGCTGAAATCATCAACTTTAAGTAAAAACTTATTTTTCTGAATGAGCTTTTCAGCAGAGTCACGCAAAATATAACGCATGAGTAAGAAGCTGATGATAACGCCCACCGTTTCAGCGAGCCAGGAAATAATAATCCCCGGAATCAAACCGAAGATTAGACCGTTCGCGGTTGAAAAGAAAATGGACGGCAAAAAGCCCGCAATATTTATAATTACATCGAGCACAAAGCTGATAACCCATGCCCAGGCACCATAACTTTGGAGGACTTCCGCAATGTGATGTACATCACCGGTGCCCATCAAGTCAATCATATCACCGTAAAAGCCCGGCACAATGAGCTCCAAGCTAGCCAATAAAACGACTGCTAATACAACAACAAATACTTTAACCTTTGTTTCTGCTTTCATTCAGTACCCTCATACTAATTAACTCTATATAAAACATATACTCACATGTTTTAAAATCACAAATAAAACAAAAATGACCTTACCATTATTTCGAAATATTTCGAAATCTATTGTTCACTTGTATTTTACCATAAATAAGAGGCATAGAGGTACCCTTTACGTTTAAATTTATCTATTGTTTAGATTTATAAGTTTGATGAAATAAGAAAAGGGCTTGTCAAATTTCTCTGACAAGCCACTCCCTCTATTTATTATATAATTGTAAAAACAATTATATAACAAATAATGTAACGATTAATTGTAATGATTAAACCTCAATAGTTCTTTTGTTAAAACCACAGATGCCCATTCTGATGATTTTAATGTAATACTGCCGGAAATTATAAGCCTACTTTGGCTACCAACTGTTCAATCAATTGACGCTGTGCCGCTAATTCAGCTTCTTGCTGAGCCAAACGATCTTGCTGCGTTGCTACCGTATTTTCAAGGCTTGTATTCTTAGCCTGCAAAGTCGCTACTTCGGAAGTAAGTGCACGAACAGCTTTCGGACCGCTTGGACGGTCGCCTTCACCTTTGGAACCAAAACGTAAGGACACGCCTAGGTTTACCATGTTTTCATCACCAAGCGTACCACCTACACTAAACAAAGTATCTTCGTTAGCTTGGTAAAAGGCACCGAGAGCCATAGCCTGTTCACCTTTGTAATTACCGATACCGGCAGCTACGGTGAATTTATCTTCTTCATCGAATTGAAGCGGATGTAAAGCTGCCAACGCTGCCGCGGATGCCCCTACCTTATCAAGACGTTGGTCGAGTTTACCTACACGATTATTAATAGCCGAAACATCACTTGCGATTGCACCTACATTTTCAGAAAGTGTATTCACGTCATTTGTAAGATTGCCCAAATCTGTTGTCAACGTGTTCACATTCGTAGTGAGCGTATCTACATTGGTGTTTAAAGTACTTACATTGGCGGAAATGTTGTTTACATCAGTTCTTAATGTGCTTACATTGCCTTCGATAGTCGTTACTTTACCATCAATGGTCTGAACTTTGGTGTCAATGTCATTTACTCGAGTGTTAGTATCTGTGATGCGATCATGTGCTTCAGTGGCCAAGGTATTGGTTGCATCAATACGACTGTTTACATCTTTAAGACCTTGTTGCGCATCGTTAACACCTAATCGATCTTTTAATGTATCTACCAATGTATCTTTCAAATTAGAGCCGTCTGAATTTTACTTCTTATCAAGCTCCGGTTGAACGGCATTTTTGATTGCATCATTAGATACGTTAACTGCAAAGGTTTTAGCACCATTTTCACCAACACCTTCTGTAACAGTTGTATTGACACCATCTATAACCTTGATGGAATCTTTAGCAATATCTTTTACATCCGCTTCTTTCAACTGACTATCTGTTAAACTCTTAATTTGATTTTGTACAACTTCACTGAGCCTGTTACGTCAGCTTTGGTAGCTAGGCTCTTATCACCGGCAGTTAAACCGGCTTTAAGACTATCTAAATTAAGACCAACTTTGTAAGTCGTTTTGTTAGCATCAGAATTGTCCGGTGTTACCGAAATATATTGCGCATCGTCAGCTTGAGTTACAATTACTGAAGCTTTTGCTAAGTCTCGAACAACTGTTTTGCCATCATCAGAAAGATAGATAAATCTTGCTTTGCTGCGCTATTAATCTTCGAAGTTAAATCATCACTTAAGCCAACAGTGTAAGTAGTAACACCTTCAGTTACTGCTTTAGATGAATCAGTAGTTAATTTCAATGTTCCGTCCACAGCCACATCAGTGCGTAAGGCGTTTACTTTGTATACCATACCAGTGGACTTATCTTCAGCCACGTCTAAAAGTGTTACATTGTTGCCTGCAACCAAGGTTACGCGACTACGTTTTAACTGTGCCACGTTAACCGCATCGGTATCTTGGGTACCGGCAGCTACACCGGTGATTTGACGAGTAAGGCCGAGGTCGCTGTTACCGATAGCAAAGGCACTATTAGTAGATTCCCAAGCACCGGCTGCTTTACCGTAATCATTCGCCTCATCCCCTTCATCAGTAGCAAAGACCCATAATGTACTTTGATTATATAAATTGGCTAGTCTTCCTTTTTCTGTATAAAGAGCTTGTAGTTCAGATTGTTTTTGAGTATCCGTTTTGGTCCCATCATTCATAATAGCCGTCACCTTACTTTGGTAAGTACTATCAAAAGCTTTATATGCTTTTTCTGCATTTTCCAAAGCAGTTCGGTATCCGGCAACTGCATCTTTATTTTTTTCATAAGTTGCTAAATTATCACCGGTCAAAACTGTGTTCATTTCTGAAACAACTGCATTATTTAATGGATCGTAGCCTTTTACACCATAGGATACAGTGGCTTTGGAATTATTACCGATGGCTACACCACCAATGACAGATGCGTTACTGCTGCTGGTAGAGCCTACAGTCGCAGCATTGCCAATGGCAACTGCATCACCAACGGCACGTGTATTTTCACCAATTGCTATACTCTTATAACCGATGGCATTAGCTCTGCTACCTACACCAATCGCGTAATCGCCACGAGCTTTTGAATAACTGCCTACAGCAATACCACTTTGGCCGTTTGTAACGGAATTACTACCCACAGCTAAAGCAATTCTATTAAAAGCTTTAGCACTGGTACCAAGAGCAATGGACTGAATACTTCCCGGTGCATCCGTAGCCTCGGAACCAATTGCTATCGTTGTTTGGCTATTGGCTTTTGCTTCGATCCTAATGCTAATGCCGAAGCACCTGTCGTTTTTGCCAAATAACCAACCGCTAAGCCGGCACCACCAGCAGCAGTGCCAACAGGAGTTACCGCCGCACTATTTACATAACTACCCACGCCAATGGCAATATCGCCGTCATATTCAGCTTGTGCCGCGCCACCGATGGCAGTAGACGAAATACCGCTTGTTCTGGCAAATGCACCAATAGCAGTACTGGAAATCGCACTGGATTGAGCATTACCACCAATCGCGAGGCTCAGATTCTCATTAGCGCGTGATCCCAAGCCGATAGCAATGGCACCATCACCACTGGAGGAATCAATACCACTGGTATTACCGGCCTGAGCATCAGTACCGATGGCAATAGTACTGGAACCAGAGCTTATGGCTTGCGTACCAAACGCTAGCGATGCATCACCGTTAGCTTGAGATTTTACACCATTGGCATTGGCCAATAAACCTGTATCTGACGCACCATACCCCGTAGCCATAGCACCGGTTACTTTATTATTAACATTGTCAACATTAATCGCTAATGTTTCATCCGTAGCAGACTTATCTTCCGAATACCCTACCTCTACCGAATATGTTTGAGTTCCATTATCAACGTTCCCCACAGTGCTATTAGTAGCCGTACCTACACTAATAGCATTCGTAACATATACATAATTGCCGGCTTGAAGTTCATTAGCTTTTGAAGGTGTTGCCACTTCCGCAGCTAATGACTGTGTTGTTAAAGCTGTGCCGCCTAATACTGCTAAAGATACTGCCAACGCCAATTGTTTTTTATTTTTCATCTACAAACTCCTCTTGCTCTCAAAACACCTACACTAACTAAACACTAACATCAAATAAAAAGATGTTAGATTTAACGGAATATATTCTGCAGTAAAATACACATTTCCAAAAATAATTTTTCCTATTTTATTTTTATCTTAATTTCATTAATCACTTAAATGTAATTTAATGAATAAGCTTTCCCTTAAAAAATAAATAATCATTAAGTCTATTTTGAAAAAATCAACAAATAACTTTTTAAGATATTATATTGTATACTCTTTGTAAAATAATAGTTTACAAGCAATTTCTAATCAACATATTAAATGCAAATAATTTTATATAAATTAAATTATTTTTTAATTAACTATAATATCTCATAAAGTTATATCTTGTTGAATAACTACATCTACATAATTCATTTTGTAAAAATCATATCAATAAAGTTTTCATGAAAGCAATTAATTTTTTGACAGTTAATCTTTTTTTATATATAAATTTT
>ENA-OQBT01000680-OQBT01000680.1-human-gut-metagenome-genome-assembly--contig:-NODE-680-length-19000-cov-2.631007_pt1 | contig 19000 bp, 29 predicted proteins | sample MGYA00242749_ERZ504557 | MGnify/ENA primary metagenome ERZ504557 (study PRJEB26092, sample SAMD00036243) | human gut metagenome | host: Homo sapiens | study: EMG produced TPA metagenomics assembly of... | reverse complement strand
CAGCTTCGACAAATACTACGAGAAAGACAAGGCCGGCGCTGCGCCAGGCACGAAGATCTACCGGCTGGCCGGCCCCATCGACCGGGCCGCGCTACGTTCATGGAATACCACGTCAGCGCCAGCAAGGTGCTTGGTGCAGCGCATCAGTGCGGAGTGAGTCTCACCTCCTACCTCATCGCCGCGATACTGTGCGCGATTCGCGACGTCATGCCTCGCGCGCCCGCAATCGCGCGATTCGCGTGGATATTCCGGTCGACTTGCGCGCCTTCTTCAGGTCGGAGACCGTGCGCAACTTCTACGGCATGACTTACGTGGCGTACACGCCGGCCGAAATCGAAGCCGATGAGGACTCCGCGAAAACTTCCGCAACAAGCCCAGACGCAGCCGGCGACGGCCAGCAGTCCGCCGCCCGCACCGCGCACGGCAACGGTATGGTGGATTGCTGACCGATGAGCCGTTGGCCGACATCGCCCGCCATGTGCAGGAGCAGCTCGGCCATGCCACCAGTCGCGAGCGCGTCGAATCGCATATGAACCGCATGATTGCGCTGGAAAAGAATCCGGTGCTGCGTCTTGCGCCCTCCCCTGCCAAGGACTGGTGCTGGAGCTGGCCCGGTTCATCGCCGACCGCGAGACCACGACCACCGTCTCGAACCTTGGCCGAGTCACCTTGGACGAACGACTCGCGCGCCATGTACGTTCGGTGAGCTTCCTCACCACACCGGCCAGCCTGAATTTCACGGTCTGCTCGTTCGGCGACGACCTGAGCATCGGCATCTCCACCATCTACCATGATCTGAACGTCATCAAGAACCTGTGTCGGATTCTCGCCGCGCAGGGCATCAGCGGCCGTATGAACATCGCTGGCGTGCATGTGGAGAAAGGAGCGTCGGCATGAAGCATTGCGATGCCTGCACCGTCGATTTCACCGGCGATATGGCCCGTTGCCCGCTCTGCCAGAACGAATTGCGCGGCGAGGCCTCCCCCGCCGCATCCCCCGCGCAGCAGATCTATCTGCGTCCGAGGCGTTTGGCGGTGGAAATCATCACGTTTGTAACCGGCGCGATTTTGCTGCTGCATGGCTTCTTCAGCTATCTGTTTTCGTGGCCGATACCGATTGCCAGTGCATCGGCGGCCGCGCTGATCATCAGCGTGCTGTTCATCAATAGTGCGATTCTGCACGTGCCGCGGCCGCTTCGCCTCATGTTTCGATATTTCTATATCATGCTGGCGATTGCGCTGGTCTGGTTTGTGGCGACGATGAATCATGTCGTCACCATGTTCGTCATACCGATCACGTGTCTGGTTTCGCTGGTCTTTGACGTGGTGCTGCTTATCGTGCTGCGGGCCAAGGCCATTGACGAGTACGCCAAGTATCTGGCGTTCGACATCGTCGCTGGTCTGATGCCTCTGACGTTCATTCCGCTCGGCTGGGCTCCGTGGGATGTACTGGTGATGGTCAGCGGGCTGGTCTCCCTGCTGGTGCTGCTCGGCCTGCTCGTCTTCGCCCGCCGTCAGCTCTTCTCGGAATTCGGCAAACAGTTCTCGGCCTGATTGCCTCGTGCGCTCAATCGCCCGACTTAGGATGGAAACCATGAGCGAACATGTGAGCATGGGTTTGGGCCGGTGTGGGATGGCGAGTCCCGGGTTTTGATTTTGGGATCGATGCCGAGTCCGAAATCCCGAGCGGCGGCGTACAGCCGAGGCGAGCATCCGCGAGAGCGGCAGCAGGTAGAGGAAGGTCGCGGCGGCCAGGCTGAGTGTGGGCGCGTTGATGGTGGCAAGCGGCACGGCACCGGCGATCGACCAAGGAATCAGCGGAGCGATCACCACGGCACTGTCTTCCAAATCGATAGCTTGTGCGGAGCGTTCGGATTCGTCGTCGCCGTACAGCCCACCGCACAACTGGTGAGTGAGCATGATGGTGAGGGTTTGGTTGCAGGCGAGCGCCGCCGCGCAAGTCGCGGTAATCATGGTGGCACCACATGCGCCGATGCGATGACCGAGCATCTCGATGACCTGCTGCAGCCGAGCAAGCATCCGCGTCTCGGCAAAAATGCCGGCGTAGGCGGAGGAGATACAGACAGTGGCCATCACAGTGAGCATGGAGAGGATGCCGCCGCCGTCCAGGAGTGCGGCCACCTGCGGATTTTGCGCATGGTAACCGAAAATAAGCAGCCGCAACAGTTCTGCCATTCCATGTGCTGCACGCCCACGCATACCGCGACCGAGGCGGCAATGCTGGCGAGCATAAGCAGCCGAACATCCACACGCAGCAACGCCAACACGATGACCAGTAATGCTGGAACTAGGGTAAGCCAATGCAAATCGAAGGCCGATGAGAACAATCCGCCGATATCGGTTATGCTGCTTGCGTTGGTTGAAACAGCCGCTCTAGCCGAGCCAGCCGTAGCAGCCGCACTAGCCGCACCAATCCGGAACCACCGCTCGCGCACAGCCACTCCACCACCGCAGCCGCAACGTATACCACACAACTCAGCACAAACGGCACCGCACCCGTGCTCAGCATGCGGGCAATAGTATTGAACAGGTTCGTATGCGTAAGCTGTTTGACCAGCAAGGCACTGGTGGAAACCGGCGAACAACGATCGCCCACATAGACGCCCGCAAGAATCGCGCCACCGAGCATCACCGGGTTCGCCTGCATCGACAATCCCAACGACATGCAGATGGTGCCCATAGTCGCCGCACTGGCGAACGACGACCCGACCAGCACCGACATCGCCGAGCACAGTAGAAACGACAGCGGAATCACCGTGGCGGCGTGAATCACCGCGGTCGAATGGGCCACGATGAAGGCGATGGTCCCGCTGGCCCGCCACAGCGAGGTCAGTACACCGATGAGCACGAAGGCCACCACCACGGTCCCCGCGGACCGTACGCTGCCGGCCGCACGGCTCGCCATCGCGCGCAACGAGCACCGGCGAACCAGCCATACCCCATGAACAGCAGCACACCAACGAACAGCGCGGGAATAATCGACCAGCCGAGGGCGACGCTGGCAAACAGCACCGCACAGAACAGCAACATCGTGCCCGCTTCCAGCATGCGATCCTCTCCTCTTCCGGCTACAGCCTCATCTCAGATTCCATCTCATGACCCGCAGTCGCAAACATCAACGCTATTCGCACGAGCCATGACCTAAGATAACAGGAGAAATACAGACTAAACTGATATCTATTACAGGTTTAATACTGTGGCATTGATTCGCGCCACGACACGTCATACACACACCACGCAAACGCCATACACACGGGAGTATCGCCATGAACTTTCTCAGCATCGAATACTTCGCCGCCGTGGCCTCGGAACATAGCTTCAGCAAGGCGGCGAAACGGTTGGGGATCACGCAGCAGACGCTGAGTGCGAACATCGCCGCCCTAGAGCGGGAGCTCGGATGCACGCTTTTCGTACGCCATGTGCCGCTCGAATTGACCTATGCCGCACGGTGTTCGCGCGATATGCGCAGCGATTCCGCCGCGATCGCGATGCACTTGGCCAAGAAATGCGCGACATCGCCGGCGATCAGCCGGCGTGCTGCGCGTGGGTGTTGCCTACACGCGTAGCCGGGCGATCATGCCGCCGATTGTGAAGGCGATGCAACGTGACTGCCCGAATATCATCGTTGAACTCATTGAGGGCCGCAACGATCAGATTCAACAATGGCTGGCGAACGGCGATCTTGATCTGGCGGTGGCGGACTTCGCCGGGAAACCGGCCGGCATCGAACTTATGGATTTCTATAACGAGCGCATGGTGCTGGTCCTCGCACAATCACTGTGGATGGATTTGGCCGCTACCGGTGGCGCGGCGAATGGCCAAGTCGATGCCGTCAGAACCGCGCCGGACGAGCGCGCCATTGCCGCAGGTGACCTTTCCTCACTGGAGCATTGCCCGTTTCTCCTAGGCAGCCCACAAGATATTGACGGACGCATTGCCGATCTGCTGTTCCGCCGTGCCGGTTTTGAGCCGAAAGTCACAGCCCGTTCGGATAACGTACTGACTCTGCTGGAACTGTGCCATTACGGCATGGGTGCCTGCCTATGCCCGGAGCGGTTCCTGCCAGCGCTGCTTGACGGCGAACGGTTGCGTACTTTGCGCGTGCTGGATTGCGGCCCGGATACCGCATATGCCATTCAGTTCGGCGTTCCGGCCACATCGTATCGGTGGAGCGTCATTGATGATTTCATTCGTTGCGCCCGCGAAGTCACCACCGGCGTGTCGCAATAGCCGCCAACTTGCGTTCAAGTGGGGTTGAACTGTTTCAATAAGAATTGTTAGCGTTCACGGCCGGCATGAAGAGACGACGGTGACGATTGATTATCAAGGAGCACACATGAAGTATCGCAGCGTTGGCAAGTCGGGACTGAAGATCAGCGAGGTCGCACTGGCAGCTGGGTCACGGATCTCAAGGGCACGGCGCTGAGGACGTGGCCAAGGAGACCGTGAAGCTCGCCTACGATTCCGGCGTCAACTTCTTCGACTGCGCGGACGCCTATTCTGGCGGCGCGGCCGAACGCTTCCTCGGCAAGACGCTGAAGCAGTACCCGCGTAAGGAACTGGTCATTTCCAGCAAGGTCTACTTCCCCACCGGCGAAGGCGTGAACGACCGCGGCCTGTCCCGCAAGCACATTTTCGAGAGCATCGACCAGACGCTGAAGAACATGCAGACCGATTATCTGGACATGTACTTCTGCCACCGTTTTGACGAGACCACCGACCTTACCGAGACCTTGCGCGCGATGAGCGACCTGGTCGCCCAAGGCAAGGTGCTGTACTATGGCGTTTCCGAGGAGTGGGGTTCGGCTCGCCTTGAAGAGGCCCAGCGCATCATCGACCGCTACAACCTGTACCCGATCACCGTGGTTCAGCCGCAGTACAACCTAAACGACCGTTACATCGAGCATGAGATCATGGGCACCTGCCGCAAGCTCGGCATCGGCATCACCACGTTCTCCCCGCTCGCGCAGGGTCTGCTGACCGGCAAGTACCGCAAGGGCCAGCCGCTGCCGGCCGGCTCGCGCGCCACCTGGGCAGTCCGACCACCAGATCAACGATCTGCTGACCGATGAGAACCTCGACAAGGTCGAGCAGCTGCGCAAGGTGGCCGACGAGCTCGGCACGAACCTGCCGGTGCTTTCCATGGCATGGATCCTGCAGCACCCGGAGATCAGCTGTGTGATCGCCGGCGCTCCAAGCCCAGCCAACTGGAGAACAACATGAAGGCCGCGGGCTTTGTGATTCCGGCTGACGCGATGGCCGAAATCGACAAGATCACCGGCTTCCACCGCTTCGAACGTCACGTAGGCTGACGAATCTGAGACTTCCTCCAACGAGAGCGATTGTCAAGCGCCGAAATCGGTATCGCCTTGGGCTTCGGCCTGAGCGATGGCGGTTTCGGCGTTTTTTGCTGTTTGCTCGATGACTTGGTTGTAGCCGGTCAGGGCCGCGAACGGCATGAACTGCGCGGCCCGCTGGTGGCGGGACATGTGCGGATGCTTGCGCGACTGATGGTGTGGCAGGTTGATGATGTCGTCGTACGCACGGGTCTCTTGCAGGGTCATGCGCGATGGCCTCCGATCTGACGGTTGCGGTCCTGACCGGTGGCACCGTCTTCCATGTCCATGGCTTTGATGACGGCGTTGCGGCCGAATTTACGTTTCACATCCAGCAGCGCACGCTGGATATCATGCTCTCCATCTTTTTCGCTGGTGGAATCGGATCCATACGATTGGGCCCCGTCATCACCGAACAAGTCGAGCTGTTCATAGCGTTTGCCGGCGGCCAGCTCCTCCGGAGTGGCCACATCATCGGCGATGACGGTCAACCGCCTCACAAGCAAGCGTGAATCCACAATGCGCTCGTACAACATCGTCATAGCCTCACGAATACGTGCCGACGACGAGGTGAAATCACCCAAACCAATCGACCCGACCGCGCTCTTGGGCACCTTGCGCCCAAATCGGTCGATGGTCACCGGCCCTTGATAGCTTTTCGCCGCCCGCTCAGCGGCACGTTTCATCGCATAATCAGCGCACGAATCGAGCTTTGACGAATCAAGACTGCCGATGTCATAGCCGACGGCGAGCGTCAGTCGGTTCGTCAGCACGCTTTTATCGACCAGATCGAGGGCCAGCGCATCAGCCATCTCCTTGGTGATCAGCCGGGCCGTGGCATAGTCGGCGGGGCCGGTGAGCACCTGCCCACTGCTAATGCTGTGCGCACCTGGCTCATAGGATCGGATATCCGCGATTTCGCACGGCTCCCAGCCCCACGCATGGTCGATGAGCAGTTCGGCATTGACACCGAACATGCGATACAGCAGGTCTTCGTTGTAGTAATCCGAAGCACGACCCACCGAGCATCGGGCGATATCGCCCATGGTCATCAGTCCGGCATGCTCGAGCTTCTTGGCATAGCCGCGCCCAACCCGCCAAAAATCGGTGAGCGGACGATGATCCCAAAGCAGCCGACGATATGACATTTCATTCAGTTCGGCCACGCGCACGCCGTCCTTGTCGGCGGGCATGTGCTTGGCGACGATATCCATGGCGACTTTGGCCAGATACATGTTGGAGCCGATGCCGGCAGTGGCGGTGATGCCGGTTTTGGTGAGGATTTCGCGCACGATGGTTCGCGCCATCGCATGCGGCCCCATACCCAGCGAGCGCAGATATGGCGTGGCGTCGATGAACACCTCGTCAATCGAGTAGACATGGATGTGCTCGGGTGCGGCGTATTTGAGGTAGATGCCATATATTTGCCCGCTGATTTCCAGATAGTGCGCCATGCGCGGCTTGGCGATGACCATCGAGGCTTTGAGCCCCGGCGAGCGTTCCAGGTCGCACGCATCGCAGGACTCCCCGATTAATCGGCCGCCGGGAGCATGGACCGCGCGCTCGATGTTGACTCCATTCAGGCGCTGTTTTACCTCAAACAGCCGCGCACGGCCAGGAATGCCATAGTTCTTCAGCGAGGGTGAGACCGCCAAACATATTGTCTTATCGGTGCGGGTTTCATCGGCCACCACCAGATGCGTGGTCAACGGGTCGAGCCCACGAGCCACGCACTCCACCGAGGCATAGAAGGACTTGAGATCAATGGCAATATAGGTATGCTCGCGTTGCGTCGATACCGTTCCGCTGCCCATCGCCATCACCTCCTTACCACCGCTGGCCCGACCAGCATATCAACACAGTCGAACATTTGTTCGATGCGACATGCCTGTTCGAAGCTGCCGAAGTCGACGCACGCAACGCGCCCAAGCACGCTCTTCACCCACGCCACACGCGCAGCGGCGGAGCAGCGGCATGCATGCGTACCATGGGGAATATGAAGAAAAGCATTACAGCAGACAGCGATTTTGCAGCGTGGGCGGCAGCCCGATCCCAGAAGACGAATCGATCACTGGCAGGAGCCCGACTCGCGATTCCGGAGCACAGAAGCATGCCGAAATCAAGTCTCAGGCCCAGCAATGGGGCATGACCGTCGAAGATGCCACGATGACCGACGAGCACAACGAGGAATTCCTATGCGACGGCACACAAAGCATCGATTCCATCACCGATATGCGCAAGGCAAGCGGACTGGAGGCAATGGAGTACGCGGAACAGCACATGCCGGTATTACGCGACACCATGGATAGCCTCACCACTCGCGTCGATTTCTCAGGCATTCGTATTGCCGTCTGTCTGATACTGGAGCCAAAGACCGCGATTCTGCTGCGCAAGCTTAAGGCCGCCGGCGCAATCGTCGGCGTATATTGCGGCCCGGATTCCACGGATCCCCGAGTGGCGGAACAGCTGCGCCGGGAAGGAATCACGGTCGAATCCAGCCGAGACTGGACCGCGGAACAGGCGCACGAGGCGGCCCTGCACCTGCTGGACGAAATACAGCCGGACATCATCATCGACGATGGTGCCAGCTTCGCCCGTCTCGCTTCGCTCGAACGCCCCGAACTCACGGCGAACCTCATTGGAGTGGCCGAGGAAACGACCAGCGGCGTACGCGCGTTCCAGCAGATGCAGGAAGCGGGAGCCCTCACCTACCCGGTCGTAGCCGTTAACGACAGTGTGCTGAAAACCGGATTCGACAACGCCCACGGCACTGGGGAGACATGCGTGACCACCATGCAGCGCATTCTCGGCGAGCATGCATTCGACGGTAAGAACGTCACCGTCATCGGCTACGGCCCGGTCGCCCAAGCTTCGCACGGCGCATTCGCGCGCTTGGCGCCGAAGTCACCATCTGCGATATCGATCCAGTGGCTTCACTCAAAGCGGTGTTCGACGGCTTCGCCGCACAAGACATTGACGAGGCACTCCCTTGCGCGGATATGGTGGTGTCCGCCACTGGCGTGAGACATACGGTCACACTTGAGCACATGCGCGCAATGCACGAGGCGCGGCGCTCGCAGTGATCGGCGGCATCGCCAACGAAATCGCCTTGGACGAGGTAAGCGACTTCACCCCACAGGTCAACAGGGACACCGTGCAACTCAATGTTCCCGACGGACCAACGCTCACGCTAATCGCCGACGGCGATGGCGTGAACTACACGGTGGGAGGCGGCAATCCAATCGAGATCATGGATCTGAGCTTCGCCGTACAGGCCAGCGCCGTCGCATATCTTCTGGAACATCGAGGCACACTGGATCACACGCTTATCAGACTTGACGCAGCGACCGACCAGCGCATCGCCGCCAGCGCGCTCAAGGCGCGCGGATACCGAGCCAGCCATGCCGTGGAGGACAACGGTACAATTGGCGACTGACAGATTCGCGGAAAACGACCGAGAGAACGCCGACCGATAGCCATAGACACGGCACCGAACACAACGCAGCGAGGAGAATATGACCGACAACACCTGGCCGACCGTCGATACCGAGCTTATCGATGATGTGACACTGTATTCCGCCAAACTCATCATCCCCGTGACGGCCCCGTCATCATCGATGGCGCAGTTGCCATACATGGCGACCGCGTGGTTCATGTAGGTAAACGCCGCTGGGTGCTGAAGGCGCTGAAGCAGGAAATGACGGCTCACGGCACCATCCATGAACGGCATTGGGATGGGGTGCTCACCCCCGGATTGATCAACGCGCACACTCATCTGCAGTACAGCGGCATGGTGCAGGTCGGGCAAGGCACCTACGATCGGTTCCGCGCCTGGGAACTGGCATTCAACGAGGTGTACGCCGAGGCGCAGAAGACCCAGCCATGGAAGCAGTGGGCCGAGGACGGCGCTCGCCAGATGGTCGAATCGGGAACGACGGCCGCCGCAGACATCGTCACCGATTTGGACGCCGCCGGCGCGCTGGCTTCGCAGGGCATGCACGGCATCGCTTATTGGGAGGTAATGGCTGGCACAACGCCGAATGGATGGAAAAGGGCCGCACTGAGCTCATCCGGCAGTTGCGCCGGATGAACGAGGAGCAGCTGCCAAACCTCGGCATCAGCCGCATGCTCCGTATACGCTGGAGTCCGAACCGTTCGTTGATCTTCCAGACATTGCTCGTCAGCTGAACATGCGACTGCATATCCATCTGGCGGAGACCCCGCTCGAGGCCGGCACTTATCCGCCGGTGCTCACCACTTATTCGGCGGCCGACTGGAGTGACCACGATTGGGAAAGCTACCGGCAGCTCAAGGAAGTGGGCAAAGGCGCCTCCGCCATCCAGTTCGTCGATCAGCTTGGCTCGCTTGGACCGGATGTGCACATTGCACACGGCGTGTGGGCCAATGGCGAGGATCGGCGTATTCTACGTCAGCGCGGCGTGGGCGTGGCCTTGTGCCCCCGATCGAATCGCATTACCAACACCGGCAAAGATGCACCGGTGCGCGAATACCTCGAGGAAGGCAATCTGGTAAGCGTGGGCACCGATTCGCTCTCCAGCACGCCGACCCTCGATCTGCTTGATGATGTGTCGATGCTTTACGACCTGGCCCGCGAACAAGGCTATGCCAGCGACGATCTGACACATCGCCTGATTCGTATGATGACGCTGGGCGGCGCCGCTCCATGGGCATGCACGTGGGCCGCAACCGCATTGGACAAATCAACGCGGGCGCATTGGCTGATTTCGCGTTCTTCGACATCCCCGTCGACACATCATCTCCGGCCGGCATCGAAGAAACGCTGGAAACACTGGTGAGGCACGGCGCAGGCACGAACCGAGCCACGGTGATATCCGGGCGCGAAGCCTACAACAACGCCTGGTGACACCGCTGACCTGACCTGATATCAAGAAGCCAAAAACCAGCAAACCCGCCAAGAACAGGAGATCTCATTATGAGCGTCGCTTTGCAAGACATGAGTCCATACGCCCGGTCCATAGTGGAACGCCTTGGACTGGAAACCCACCCCGAAGGCGGCTGGTACACGCGTGACTGGCAATCCCCGCACACGGATGAGCCTCAAGCCGACCGCTATCGTCACTGATTTACTTCCTGCTGCCCGAGGGAGATGCCAGCGCCTGGCATAAGGTCGATGCGGATGAGGTCTGGCTGTGGCATGGCCCGGCATCGGTCAAACTGGAGCTCGGCGGCAGCGACGAGACTCCGGAATCCGACGAATCCAAGCGAACCGTAATCACCTTGGGTTCCGGCATCACCACCGATCAGGCCGGCGTAACCGTATCGGGACATGCGGTCGTACCGGCTGGCGTCTGGCAGCGCACAGTGCCAGGCCAAGGCGATGCGCTGGTCTCCTGTGTGGTCAGTCCGGGATTCGTATTCGACGGCTTCACACTCGAACAGTGAACGCCATTTCGCTCTGCGCCAATATGAGATATCCGTCCGCTTACGCGCCAGATTGCGCGGCTCTAGTCGGCCATAAGCAATGGCGATAGCCAGCATCCGAAAATATCGATGTTTTGTAACCCAATAGCCATACAATTGGCGCGAATGCATCAAGCACGGTTTGAACCGTGTGCATGACGAACACTTGAGGAGAGGAAACCCATGTTCAATAAGCGACACATCGTCCGTACCATTGCGGCCACCGTCAGCATCCTGGCTCTGTCGTTCACCGCAGCCTGCGGTTCCGGCCAGTCCACCGCATCCAATTCCACCGATTCGGACGACATCACCCAGCAGACGTACAAGCCGGGCAAGCTGACCATCGCCACCGGACAGCCGGCCTACGAGCCGTGGGTTATGAACGACAAGCCGGAAAGCGGTGAGGGCTACGAGGCGGCCGTCGCCTACGCAGTGGCCGACAAGCTCGGTTTCAAGAAGAGCGACGTGGTGTGGACCCGCACCGCATTCGACACCGCCATCGCTCCCGGCGCCAAGGACTGGGATTTCAACATCCAGCAGTTCGGCATCACCGACGAGCGCAAGAAGGCCGTTGACTTCTCGTCCAGCTACTACAACGACAGCCAGTCCGTCGTGGTCAAGAAAGACAGCAAGTTCGCCAACGCCACCAAGGTATCCGATCTGAAGGATGCGACCGTGGGCGTCATGGTCGGCACCCTTGCCTACGACTACGCCAAGGCGAACATCAAGGACGACATCCAGACGTTCAATGATGATGCCGCACTGGCTCAGGCACTTGACGCCGGTCAGATCGACGCACTGGTCACCAGCACCGTGGAATGCGTGTACATGGTGCAGTCCGAGCAGGTCAAGGACGCCAAGGTGCTCGGCCGTCTGCCTGACTCCGAAGACAAGAGCGGCATGGGCATCGTGCTGCCGAAGGATTCCAAGCTGACTGCAGCCGTGACCAAGGCAGTGGATGACCTGAACGCCGACGGCACCATCAAGAAGCTTCAGGACAAGTGGCTGGCCGAGTACACCACCGACCTGACCGAACTGAAGAAGTAAGTGAAGTAGGCTTACATCATAAGGTCACAACACCTTGGCCGGGCGCTGCGGGAATTTTCCTGTGGCACCCGGCCATCCCGGCATTCAGGAAGCGAGCGACATTCATCACATGACCGCAGCACCAACCGAAACCAGGCAGCACAATGCCCCTGACGGACACGAGGTAAGTCAGGTCGAGCTCGAACGACGCCAATATCGTGTTCATCAGCAAATTCAATCGACGATTACCAGTCTGATCAGCACCATTGTGTTCGTGGTGGTCATCGTCATCGGCTTGAAGCTCTCCCCCGGCTGGCCACGAGTCAAGGAGACCTTCTTCTCCGGCGAATACTTCGTCAAATCGTTTCCCCATGTGCTTGACGGCCTATGGCTCAACATCCGCGTTCTGCTCGTCGCAGTGGTCGGCGTGGCGATTCTGAGCACGCTGATCGCGCTGGTGCGCACCAGCCGCTCCCCTATTCTGTTCCCGCTGCGTATCCTGGCATTGATCTACACGACTGTGATGCGCGGCGTGCCTATTATCGTCGTGCTGTATCTAATCGGTTTCGGCATTCCCGGCCTAGGCTTGTTCGGCCGTATCGATCCCTCGGTACTCGGCACCATTGCAGTGGTAATGGGATACAGCGCCTACGTCTCCGAGGTGCTGCGTGCCGGTTTTAACGACGTACATCCTTCTCAGCGAGCCTCGGCCCGCTCGTTGGGCCTGACCTCCGGCCAGACGACCCGACTGATCGTCATTCCTCAGGCATTGCGCAAAGTGGCGCCCGCACTGATGAATGACTTCATCTCCATGCAAAAGGACGTCGGCCTGATTTCCGTGCTGGGTGCGGTGGATGCCGTGCGCGCCGCACAGATCGACGTGGCCAGCACCTACAACTTCACGCCGTATGTGGTCGCCAGCCTGCTGTTCATCCTGATGAGCGTGCCGTTCATCCTGCTGAACGACTGGTACACGGAACGTCTGCGTAAGCGCGAACTCAGCGGAGGAACGGTATGAGCGAAATGACCAATATCACCACCGAGGCGAGTGACTCCCCCGTGAGCAACAAGACGGTGCTGCGTCTTGATGACGTGCGCAAATCCTTTGGAAACACGCAGGTGCTGCGTGGCATTTCCTTTGACATTCACCAACATGAGGTGGTGGCTTTGCTGGGGCCTTCCGGTTCAGGCAAATCCACATTGATGAAATGCGTCAACCTGCTTGAACAGGTCGATGACGGCCAGATTTGGCTGGGCAATACCGATATCACCGACCCGCGTGCCGACCAGGACAAGATTCGCGCACGTATCGGCGTGGTGTTCCAGCAGTTCAACCTCTTCCCCCACATGTCGGTGCTCAGGAACGTGACCCTTGCCGCAATCAAGGTTCACCACTGGAGCAAGGATCGCGCCGAAACCCGCGCTATGGAACTGCTTGAACGCATCGGCATGCGCGATAAAGCCAGTGCCTACCCGATCAGCTCTCTGGCGGCCAGCAGCAGCGCGTGGCGATTGCGCGCGCACTGATGACCGACCGGAACTGCTGCTGCTTGACGAGATCACATCCGCTCTTGATCCGATGCTGGTCGGCGAAGTGCTCAACATGGTTGCCGAGTTAAAGGCCCAAGGCACCACAATCCTCATGGCCACGCACGAAATGAGCTTCGCCCACGAAGCGGCCGACCGCATCGTACTGCTCCGTCACGGCGTCATCGCCGAGAACGGCACACCCGCTGAGGTGATGGACGAGTCGCAGGATCCCGAGACCATCGAGTTCTTCAGCCATTTCAGGCACTGAGACGAAGCCGAAAAACAAGCACCGGATTCATACGACGAAAGGCTCCGACGGATAATACCGTCGGAGCCTTTCAAATTGCGTTGACGAAAGTCAACCGATCACGTCACACCGACAATTCGGTATCACGCTTGAGCACAAAGTGGAGCACCAGGTAATGCGGCGGTGAACAGGTAAGAGGTATCCATGCTTCCAACCTACCCGTCGGCATCACCCCACACCACAACCACCCACCACAAACAGCGAAAGGCCAAAATCCTAAGCACTATTCATACTTGACTGATCTGGTGCTTAAACCGCGTCCGCAAACCCCAACAAGTTCCACCACCCCACAACACGCGATGTAGCCGCCGATTGGTAGGGTTGATAGATAGTTAATCCCCTGTTTGAAAAAGGAGCTTTGGCTTGTCGGCTGAACTCGAAGACATTCACGAGGAATGTGGCATCTTCGGCGTATGGGGCCACCCCGACGCCTCACGACTCACCTATTTTGGCCTGCACGCGCTGCAGCATCGCGGTCAGGAAGGTGCCGGCATCGTCTCCAACGATAACGGTCATCTCATCGGTCATCGCGGACTCGGCCTGCTCACCCAGGTGTTCGGCGATGAGCGCGAAATCGAACGACTGAAGGGCAATTGCGCCATCGGCACGTGCGTTACGCAACGGCCGGCTCGGGCACCACAGACAACATCCAGCCGTTCATCTTCCGCTCCATGACGGCGACGTGGCTCTGTGCCATAACGGCAACCTGACGAACTGCCCGTCACTGCGCCGCAAGCTTGAAGACGAAGGCGCCATCTTCCATTCGAACTCCGACACCGAAGTGCTGATGCACTTGATTCGCCGTTCGATGCAGCGCACCTTTATGGACAAGCTCAAGGAAGCGCTCAACACGGTGCATGGCGGTTTCGCCTACCTGCTGATGACCGAAGACGCCATGATCGGCGCACTCGACCCGAACGGCTTCCGCCCGCTCTCCCTCGGCAAGATGAAGAACGGCGCCTACGTGCTCGCCTCCGAAACCTGCGCACTGGATGTCGTCGGCGCGAGCTGGTGCGCAACATTCGCCGGTGAATCGTGGTGGTCAACGATCACGGCTACAAGATCGTGCAGTACACCAACAACACGCAGCTGGCCATCTGCTCGATGGAGTACATCTACTTCGCCCGCCCGGATTCCGATATCTATGGCGTCAACGTGCACTCCGCCCGCAAGCGCATGGGCGCACGTCTCGCCGCCGAATCCCCGGTGGAGGCCGATATGGTTATCGGCGTGCCGAACTCCTCATTGTCCGCCGCATCCGGCTATGCGGAAGCAGCAGGCCTGCCCAACGAAATGGGTCTAATCAAAAACCAGTATGTGGCCCGCACCTTCATTCAGCCCACGCAAGAACTGCGCGAGCAGGGTGTGCGTATGAAGCTCTCTGCTGTGCGCAGCGTGGTTAAAGGCAAGCGCGTTATCGTTATCGATGATTCCATCGTGCGCGGCACCACGTCCAAGCGCATCGTGCAGCTGCTCAAGGAAGCCGGCGCCGCTGAAGTGCATATGCGCATCAGCTCCCCGCCGCTGAAGTACCCCTGCTTCTATGGCATCGATATCTCCACCACCAAGGAACTCATCGCAGCAAGATGAGCGTGGAGGAAATCCGTGAATACATCGGCGCGGATTCCTTGGCCTACCTTTCGCTCGACGGTCTGGTCGAATCCATCGGACTGAACGCCGACGCCCCATACGGTGGCCTGTGCGTCGCCTACTTCAACGGCGACTACCCCACTGCGCTCGACGACTACGAGCCGACTTCCTGAAGTCCCTCACGCCCGAGGACCGTGTGCGTCTGCCTGAATTCGCGCTGTACAAGAGCAAGTACATCGGCAACGAGTACAACACCGTGCAGCCGGATGCCGAATAGCTCACCACCAATCCACTCAATAACAATTCTTTGAACCAGAGGCGCTTGCCTCCCCTCAGTCGGCTTTGCCGACAGCTCCCCTCCAGAGGGGAGCCAAAATAAGTAGAAAGGCCAACCAAATGCCAAAAGCATATGAGAACGCCGGCGTGAGCGTCGAAGCCGGGTACGAAGTCGTCAAGCGCATCAAGTCGCACGTGGCCCGCACGAACCGCCCCGGCGTGGTCGGCGGCATCGGCGGCTTCGGCGGCCTGTTCGATCTGGCCTCCTTGGGCTACAAGGAGCCGGTTCTCATCTCCGGCACCGACGGCGTGGGCACCAAGCTCATGGTCGCCAAGCTGGCCAATAAGCACGACACCATCGGCATCGACTGCGTGGCCATGTGCGTCAACGACATCGCCGCCCAGGGCGCCGAGCCGTTGTTCTTCCTTGACTACATCGCCTGCGGCAAGAACGACCCGGCACTGCTTGAGCAGGTCGTGGCCGGTGTGGCCGACGGCTGTGTACAGGCCGGTTCCGCGCTGGTCGGCGGCGAAACCGCCGAAATGCCGGGCATGTACGACGAAGACGAATACGATCTCGCCGGATTCTCGGTCGGCGTTGCCGAAAAGTCCGCCATCGTGGACGGTTCCACCATCGCTGAAGGCGACGTGCTCATCGGCCTGCCTCCACCGGCGTACACTCCAATGGCTTCTCCCTGGTGCGCAAGGCCCTGTTCGAGCAGGCCGGCTACACCGTGGACACCGAACTCGACGAGCTGGGCGGCGAAAAGCTCGGCGACGTGCTGCTCACCCCCACCAAGATCTACGTCAAGGCTCTCTCTCCCCTGTTCAAGGCGGGCGTGGTCAAGGGCGTGGCCACATCACCGGCGGCGGCTTCATCGAGAACATCCCGCGCATGATTCCGGACGGCTTGGCCGCCGAAATCGAGCTCGGCACCTGGCCCGTGCTCCCGATCTTCGACGTGCTGGAGAAGGCCGGCAACATCGATCATAAGGAGATGTACAACATCTTCAACATGGGCATCGGCATGGTGCTGGCCATCGACCCCGCTCGCAAGGACGAGGCGCTGAAGCTGCTCGCCGACAACAACGAGCCCGCCTACGTGCTCGGCTCCATCACCGCCGACACCACCGGCACGCAAATCGTACTGAAGTAACTCGCTTTCCGCAGGAAAGGAACAACATGGGTCAGAAAGTATTGGTTATCGGCTCCGGCGCGCGCGAGCACACCATTGCCTACACGCTGCTCAAAGCACCGAGCATCGACGAAGTCACCGTGGCTCCCGGCAACCCGGGCATGCTCAAGGACGGTATCCACACCACGCAGCTGAGCCAGTCGAATCACGCCGCACTTATCGAATTCGTGAAGAACAATGGTTATGACTGGGTGTTCGTAGGCCCGGAAGTCCCGCTGATCGAAGGCATCGTGGACGATTTCGCCGCCGCCGGCATCAAGCGTTCGGCCCGTCCAAGGCCGCCGCCCAGATTGAAGCTCCAAGACTTCGCCAAGCAGCTCATGGACCGACACAACATCCCGACCGCCCAATACAAGACCTTCAGCGATCTCGAGATGGCGCAGGACTACGTACACGAGCACGGTGCCCCGATTGTCATCAAGGCCGACGGTCTGGCGGCAGGCAAGGGCGTGACCGTGGCCATGGACGAGCACACCGCCCAGCGTGCGCTTGAAGACATCTTCATCGACCATCGCTTCGGCTCCGCCGGTGCCAAGGTCGTTATCGAGGACTTCCTGGACGGCCAGGAATTCTCCCTGATGAGCTTTGTCAACGGCACCGATTTCTGGCCGATGCCCATCTCCCAGGATCACAAGCGCGCCCACGATGGCGACGAGGGTCCGAACACCGGTGGCATGGGTGCCTACAGCCCGGTGCCGCAGATTCCGCAGTCCGTGGTCGACGAGGCCATCGAGAAAATCGTGCGCCCCACCGTCGAAGGCATGGCCGAGGAAGGTACGCCATTCACCGGCATCCTGTACGCCGGTCTGATCGCCACCGCCGACGGCCCGAAGGTCATCGAATTCAACGCCCGCTTCGGCGACCCGGAAACCGAAGTCGTGCTCCCGAAGCTCACCTCCGACCTCGGTGCCGGCATCTCCGCCATTCTCGACGGCGAAACCCCCGAATTCACCTGGATGAGTCCAACGCCACCCTCGGCGTGGTCATCGCCTCCAACGGCTACCCGGAGAACGTCATCAAGGGTGCCCGTGTGCCCGAAATCGAAGTCGACGAGGATTCGCACGTCTACTACGCCGGTGTCGCCTCTGACGAGCACGGTAACCTTGTGGCCAACTCTGGCCGCGTGCTGCTCGTCGAAACCTCCGCTCCGGACATCAAGTCCGCCCAGGACAAGGTCTACGCAATCATCGACAAGCTCGAGCTGCGCGGACTGTTTTACCGCCACGACATCGGCTTCAAAGCCTGAAGTAACAGAAGCGACGCATCTGCTGCATATTTTTGGTCTGGCAGACATGTCAATCGATTGACGTGGCTACCGGGCCAGATTTTTCTGTCCCGGTAGCCGATTTCGGCTCTTTTTCGCAAACCAGGACAGCTGAACCCCTCGAATATAGGAATATTTGAAATTCCCTTCCATACGAAACCGCACTATTCCGCCATTTTCGTAATACGCGGACGATACTTCCGGCGTCAGTTTTGTCCCGGTAAGCAAAAATGACCCGAAATCAAATACTAGGACAGAAAAATCTGGCCCGGTACACGAATCAATCGATTGACGTAATTACCGGGACAGCGAACGTCACTATGACAACGCCATCACCCAATATCAGCGAGCGATATCACGCTAGCTGAATTTGGCGATGATGTCGAACAGTTTGGCCTTGGCTTCATTGAAGGGCGGGTACACGAGGCGCAGAGTGTCGGGGAACTGCGGCTTGGTAACCACGGTTTTGACGTGGCTGAAGGTGAGGAAGCCTGCTTTGCCGTGGTAGGTGCCGATGCCGGACGCGCCCACGCCACCGAACGGCAACCGGCTGGACAGCAGATGGCCCAACGGCAGCGAATATCCCAAGGCTCCGGAGCTGGTCTGACGTTCGAAAGTCAGCCGAACCTCGTGATCGCGCGAGAACACATATGCAGCCAACGGCCGGGACCGCTTGTTGATGAATCGGATTGCGGACTCGGCATCCTCGACCACCAGAATCGGCAGAATCGGCCCGAAAATCTCCTCCTTCATTACTGGCGCATCTGGCGACGTACCGTACAGCACGGTAGGCGCGATATACCGGGCGGCACGATCGACCTTGCCGCCGCAAACGATTCGACCGGCCAGGCCGAACACGCCGGGCACCTTGTGAATCTCGCTCGGCTCAACAGCGCCGAGGCAGTCGCACCATCATCAGCGGCTGCCCATATTCGAACCGGCCGTCTTGCCGCACTTGTCGTCGCTGCCGGCCACTCTCCCCGCGCACCGCGCCAGCTACGTCCACGGCATTGA
>ENA-OQBT01000679-OQBT01000679.1-human-gut-metagenome-genome-assembly--contig:-NODE-679-length-19043-cov-2.056407_pt1 | contig 19043 bp, 32 predicted proteins | sample MGYA00242749_ERZ504557 | MGnify/ENA primary metagenome ERZ504557 (study PRJEB26092, sample SAMD00036243) | human gut metagenome | host: Homo sapiens | study: EMG produced TPA metagenomics assembly of... | reverse complement strand
TCGTTCAGGAGTTCTTCCGACACACGGATAGCCGTCCCCAGCTTGTACGCCCCGATGGACTGCTGGCCGAAGGTATCCTGCTGTCCGGGTAGAGGCCGTTCTCTTCCATCCAGGACGCTTCGCCATGACCCGTCACGATGGGAATCTTGCGGTCGCCGCTGGTGTGGATGACCGTGGCCAGGCTGCGGAAGAAGTTTTCTTCCTGCAGCTTGTCGATGAGTTGGTGTTCGAATTCATCCGGCACCAGGTAACCGCCATCGGCATCGGTGCCTGCACTCAGGCGTTCTGTACATCGATGAAGTTCTTATGGCGGATGCTGTCCCAGAAAGCCTTACGATAGGCATCGGACGCACGGCCTTTCTTTTCTGCTCCATTCTGACCTGCGCCAGGGAGTTCGGTAATCGGTGTCGTGGTCGGCTGTGCCAGCTGGGCATCGAGCTGCTGCTGGCGTTCCAGGCGGTCAATTTCTTTGCCGAGGTTCACCACATCTGCTTCCATCTTGTCGTAGCGAGCCGCGTCTTCCGCAGACACCATGCCGTTCTCATCACGGACGGTATCCAGAAAATTCTTGGCGGCATCCCACAGATTCTTGCGTTTCTCACGCAGTGCTAAAATCGTATCCATTGTTGTCCTCCTTAATGAATGAGCAATGCCAGCCGGTTCTCCAGGGAAGCGGCTGGCACTTTATTGACAGGTTCATGTGGTTTCAGTTTTTGTACGAAGGAACTGGTGACGGTGACCGGGCTGTAGAGCATGGCTTCCGGCTGTTCTTCATTTCCCTTTTTCTGGTCGAACAGGATGTCATCGGCAAAGCCAAGTTCCACAGCCTTCTTTGCGTTGAGCCAGGTCTCGTCATCCATCAAGTGGGAAATCTTCGTGCGGGCCAGGCCGCTCTTGATTTCGTAAGCATTGATGATGCTTTCCTTGACTTCGCTCAGCATACCGATGGTCTTTTCCATCTCTGCCTGGTCACCATAGGCCAGGGTCGCCGGATTATGGATCATCAGCATGGCCACTGGCGATATACAGACCTTGGTCCCGGCCATGGCAATGACCGAGGCCGCAGAAGCTGCCAGGCCATCAATCTTCACGGTGACATTTCCCGGATACTCCATGAGCATGTTATAAATCTGGGCAGCCGCAAAGCAGTCACCGCCCGGACTGTTGATCCAGAGGGTGATATCGCCGCTGCCTGCGTTCAGTTCATCCTTGAAAGCCTTCGGCGTCACCTCGTCACCCCACCAGGTTTCATCTGAAATCTGGCCGTCCAGGTACAGCGTCCTCTCGCTGCCGAAGGTATCGGGCGCTTCATTGGTTACCCATCTCCAAAATTTATGTTTCATGTTCCACCCCCGTCCAAGCAAAAGAAAAGCACCTGGCAGTTTTCACTGCTAGGTGCCAATATATTGAATAGAAAAATTTAATTATTGAACATGGACAAGGTTATGCTGTTTGGATAATTGTCAAACCACATATACTCTTCATGTCCACACTGTACGCCCCGTATTGTCCAGCTTTTGGAACCCGATTAAATCCATACGCCGATTGGAATTCGTACGGTGCATTGGCACAGTCAAAACCAGTCCTGTCAAAATGGCGATTGCCATTCTGATATATTTTAATAATCCAAACGCGCTGATGTCTCATGGTCAGTTCCAATCCCAGCTTCTGATATTGCCATGTGTCTAAATTTTTCCAAGGTTCCAGTTCTGAATTTTATCTGGCTTGCCATACTTAGCCAGCACTTCTTTTTCCGGCATATCAAGTCCGATGCCACCAACAGACTCATAATACTTTGCTGCTTTTGTTCTCATGAGCAGTATTCCTTTCCGCTCATCCATATTATCTCCGTTTAAGATAACATGCGCATGATAGCTGTCTTTTTGCAAATTTTCACCAATAACTGGCAAATCCCGATAACCATCCGCTTCAATGATACGAATAATGCAGCTGAAATTTGATCCACCTCCAGCCGGGTGGTATGCTCCTACAATAGCACAGCCATTGACAGTGTTACCTTTGAAATCCAAGACAACATTACCATCTGCATCATACCATTCTCCTTGAAGCTTAGACACGATACGTGGTGTCGCATCATAGGATGCCATTACTACTGAGCTGAAACACCACATCATGAATGCAGCCACCAGCAAAACGAGTCTTTTCTTGTACCGTTTCATAACATCGCCTCCATAAAAGTATCATTCGATACTTCCATTATACAGGAACGCCTGGGAAACTCAACCTGATGACAGCCTTTGATCGCCCTTGGCAAAAGCCCCGGCATCCTTGAGCTTGGTCATGCTGCCATTGACAAGGTATAGATTACCGCCCTCTTCATCCGACACGGGATTCATGTCTTCCATCTCCCGGATATCGTTGGCAGACAGCCAGCCGTTCTGCCGGCCGATGCTGTACCCGGTCATGCGGCTCTCATAGTCGCCGCGCATGAGACCGTTCACGTTGAACTTCAGGAAATACTGTTTCTTCTCTTCCGGCAGGAACAGGGCTTTCTGCATGGCCTGTTCCCAGCGGATGACCCATGGATCCAGCGTGTACTTCACAAATTCCATGGACTGCTGCTCAATATTATTGAAGGAACTTTTCTCCAGGTCGCCAATCATGTGTGGCGGGATGCGGTAGAGCCGGGCAATCTCATCGAGCTGGAACTTCCGTGTTTCCAGGAACTGTGCTTCTTCCGGCGGGATGCCGATCTGCTGGTACTTCATGCCTTCTTCCAGCACAGCCACCTTGTGGGGCATTGCCCGTCCCCGGTAGACGGCATTCCACGAATCCCGGACTTTGGCCGGATCCTTCAGAACGCCTGGATGTTCCAGCACCCCGCTGGGGCTGGCCCCGTTCGCAAAGAAAGAGGCACCGTATTCCTCACAGGCCATGGTCATGCCCACGGCATTGCGGGCATGGCAATCGGCGAATAACCTACCAGGCCGTCAAACCCAAGGCCGGGGATATGCAGCACTTCTTCCTTCTGCAGGGCCACCTGCCCGTACGGCTTGATGTTCGGATTCTCGTCTCCCGTCTTGGTATACAGATAAAAAATCTTTCCCCGGTCATCCCGGCAGACGGTCATCTTGTCCGGCCTGAGCGGGTATAGTCCCTGTACCCGCCCTAATCGGTCGCGGATGATCTGGGCGTAAGCATTGCCCCAGATGAGCAGGTGGCTCATGAGCGTTTTCCCGAAAGATAAACGAAGTCATCTCCGGATTCGGCTCATCATGGAGCAGATGGTACAGCGGATGGTCATAGACCCGCTCCTTGCCGCCAGGCGTGTAACGGTACAGCTGGAGCGGCAAGGCCGCCAGAGTTTCCGCCAGGATGCGGACGCAGGCATACACTGCCGTCGTCTGCATAGCCGTGAACTCGTTCACCGTCTTGCCACTGGCAGAGGGGCCGAACAGATAACGGAAATCCGTGCCGATATAATAGTTCTGAGGCTTGTCCCGGGTACGGAACAGGCTGGATAAAAAGGGGATTCTCATAAAATACCTCCAAAAACGGGCACAAAAAAGCACCTGCTATTTTTGCAAATGTCTTTAAAATGCAATAACACCTCGTTCGTCATAGACACTGCCACTGCCAGTCCCGTTGCGGATGCAGCGGTCTAGTGCCATGATGGACGCCACGATTCCGTCAATCTTTTCGACGGATTTTTCTTTGTCCGGCTTGATGTTCCCCGCAGGATCTTGGCGCATGACGACGTTGCTGGCCATCCATTTGAGAACGGGATTGCCGCCATGGATGATGTTCCCTTCCATCAGGAGCTTGAACAGCTCCTTCGACGGCGGCGACATATCCTTGAACCCCTGGCCGAAAGGCACCATAGTGAAGCCCATATCTTCCAGGTTCTGCACCATCTGGGTGGCGTTCCAGCGGTCATAGGCGATTTCCCGTATGCGGTACGTTTCCCCCAGGCGTTCGATAAACTTCTCGATGAAGCGTAATGGATGACGTTCCCTTCCGTCGTCTGGATGAAGCCTGCTTCTGCCAGATGTCGTAGAGAACATGGTCCCGGCGGCACCGCAGTTCCAGCGTGTCTTCCGGCAACCAGAAGAAAGGCAACAGGATGTATTTCTCATCATGCTCCGTGGCGGGAAAGCCAGTACCAGGGCCGTGATATCCGATGTACTGGACAAGTCCAGCCCGCCGTAGCACATCCGTCCCCGCAGGGAATCCAGGTCAATAGGAAGGCTCCCCTTGTCGTAGACCTGTTCTGGTATCCAGCGGATGCTGGCCGAAGTCCAGATATTGAGCCGGAGCTGCTTAAAGACATTCTCTTCCGCCGGATTTTCGACGGCATTCCGATAGGCTTCCCGGACGCGATCAATCTGAATGGTATGCCCCAGAGAAGGATTGGCTTTGTACCAATTGGCTTCATCCGTCCAGTCTTCCTCATGTTCCAGGCCATAGACCACGGGGTAAAAGGTGGAATCTTTCTTTCGGCCCGCCATCAAGTCAAGGGCCTTTGTGTGCAACTCATAGCAGATACTGTTCTTGTCGTTGCCCGCCGTCGTGATGATGAAGAAGAGCGGCTGCTCCCGGGCATCGCCGGAGCCTTTGGTCAGGACATCATAGAGCTTGCGGTTCGGCTGGGCGTGGATTTCGTCAAAGACCAGGCCCGACACATTGAGTCCGTGTTTGGTCCCGGTTTCCGCCGACAGCACCTGGTAGAACCCGGCGTTGCGATAATTGATGATGCGCTTGCCCGCCGTCCGTATCTTGGAGCGGCGCATCAGGCCGGACTCATCTCGACCATCTGCCGTGCACATCAAAGACAATGGAAGCCTGGTTGCGGTCACAGGCCGCACCATACACTTCGGCACTCGGCTCGTTATCGGCATAAAGAAGGTACAGGGCGATGGCTGCAGCCAGCTCGCTTTTCCCGTTCTTCTTTGGAATCTCTATATAGGCCGTCAGGAACTGCCGCTTCCCGTTTTCCTTGACGATGCCGAAGAGATCACGCACAATCTGTTCCTGCCACGGCAGGAGCAGGAACGGCTGCCCGGCCCATTTGCCTTTGGTATGACAGAGATGCTCGATGAAGGCAACCGCCCTGTCGGCCTTGTCCTTGTCGTAATGGGAATCCGGCAGCATGAACGCTGACGCTTATATACAAATGCCAAACTTGTCACCCCCTTAACAGCAGTTCCATTTCATCCGTTTCTTTTTCTGCACCGTTCTCTTCCCCAATCATGCGGCTCCGGGCTGACGGGGTCAGGCCAAACTGCTCACAGAATTTCAGCATGATCTTGAGGTTCGTCTGGGCAATGGATACTTGCGGTACCTGCTGCAGGTATCCGTTCGGCGTCCGCACATATCCCCATGCTGGGTGATGAACTCTTCCGCTCCTTTCCATCGGGCATATGCCTGGCAGTACCCGGCAAAGGCCATCATATCCAGATTGGTCAGCATCCCCATCTCAGCGAGGACTTTCCCCAGCCGCTTCCATTCTTTCTTGGCATCGTATTCCAGCCAGTCCGGGCAGCGAGGGAGCCGTCCCTTTGGCATGGGTTCCTTCTTATTGAGGGGACGATGGCCGGGATTGCCTTCCAGTACCTTGAGCGCTGTCGGTTTCGGTTTTCTTCCTCGTACAGCCAATGGCGCTCACCTCCCAATAAAAAAGCCCTTGCGGGCTGTACGACAGAGGGGACCGCATCTGCGTTCCCCTCGGGTTCTCTTTTTTAATTCTTCATGACCCATTCGATGGCGTGGCCATTGTCTTCGAACAGTTCGACGCTGACTGCCTATCCGATATTTATGCATCTTATTTGATGACTTCCCATTCGTCGGTTCCGGGTATCAGCCCAAGACTGCTGCCTGTATCCCACTGTACATGGATGGTCCCAGCATCATCGACGAACTGGACGGTGCCTTCAGTTCCCTTGGGCGGAGCCTGCCTGTCATCCATGGCGATAAGCCGGAGCCGCGTTCCTTCCATCCGTTCCCGGCTGTGCCGCAGGCCGGCCCGCAGGACGGACAGGTCGAAACCGAACCTGCGGTAATCCCGCTCCATGTTCTGATAATACCAGTCCTCCGGAATACCGAACCGCCGGTCTTCGTGCATGATGTACACAAGACCGCTGATGATGCATCATCTGTTTCCACATCCACTTCTTTTTTATAATAGAACCGCGGGAAGCCTTCATAGGCATCGAGCCGCCGTTCATCCGCCGGAGAAATGCGCCAGAAAACAACCGGCACGAAGGCATCCGCCTTCTTCTCGATGGTAGCGTAACATCCTGTCAGAGAACCTTTGAAGAGGAGTTCATAGCCCCGGATCCGGCCCGTCCCTGAAAGAACGGCGTCAGGACACCGTCTTGCCATCTGTACTTCACTCATGTTGCTGCCGTAGGCAATGTAGATTCTTTGTTTCATCGCTCTCATCCTTTCTGAAGGGATTGCCCTTCTACCACCCAAGGCAGCCGAAGCTGCCCGTAAGGCTATCCCCTTCAAGCGGCGGCATTGCGCCATGCGGAATTGCCCGTGAGGTGTTTCAGGAAGTGGAGCCGGCAGGTCTTGAACTCGTCACCGATGAGTCCGAGCCGGAGCATCCAGCACCGGAAAGCGTATTTCTCATTGTCCGTTTCGGTCTTCCGGGCCGAGGCTTTCTTCTGGGCCAGGGCCTGATGAGCGACGGCCAGGCAGAACTGAATGTATGCCTTGATTTCCCCAGCGTGGAGTGTCCCGTTGAAAAGCCGGAACTCGACGGTCCCTTTGGTGAAGGTGGCATGCAGGTTCAGCCGTGGTAGCGGGTGCTGTTGTAATGATGGTTCCGTCCGTAAGGGGCTTCCTGATACCAGAGGTCGGCGATGCCGTCCAGCGTGTCCGGCTTTTTCCGGTTGAGGTCCTTCAGGAAGGTGGTGTTCGTTTTCCGGCAGTATCGGCTTTCCCGCGAGGGTTGATCTGAAGGGCGCGGTAAATCATGTCTTCCTTGCTTGCCATAATGTTCACCAGGTTCCGCAGGGTCTTTGCCGTGAAGCGTTCGGCCCCGACATGGATGTGGATGCCGCAGGACTTATTGGCAAAGGCCCCGGCCTTGCGTAGCATCCGCACCAGTTCCTGCAGCTTCGGGATGTCTTCGTAGGAAAGAATGGGACTGACCACTTCCGTGCGGTAGAAGCTGGAAGCATCTGTAATGTTTCCGTTCACCTTCTTCTGTGGAACCAGGCTGGAGTCGTTCATGGCTTTCCATTTCCGTCCCTGTTCATCCCTTGCGGTGTAGGTATCGTAGGCACCGCCTTCGTGCCGACTTTCCGTCCCAAAGAAACGGGCCATGAGGCTGGCAGCCCAGCTTCTCGTAATCCCTGTCATTTCCATTTCGATGCCAAAGTGCAGTGTTTTCATAATCCTCTTTGTCCTTTCTATGTGTGCGTATGTTCTTGTGGTACACTATATATCACTCTAAAGGCACACAATAGCAAGTCATTTTGAGAATAATTATGAATTAAATTGAAATTTTATGGGTTCTGATGCCGGCGTCTTTCTGCTTTCTGGCATGAGCTTGGCTTCTTCTCCGTGCGGAAGGCACTCCATCCCTTCAGGCCTTTCAGCAGGGCCATGCGCGATTCGTGGCTGGCCTTGGTCCCCATGCCGATGCGCAGGAGCCACATCCGCAGGTAGTACTTCTCGTTTTCAGGCTTCCGTGTGTCAGCCTGAACCCGTTTCGCTTTTTTTGCTGCGCTGACCACGAAGGCCGCTAGTTCAATCAGGGCGCGGTTCTTCACGGCATTGCCGGTTGCGGCAATGCAGAATGTCACCGTATCTGCCGCAATCCAGAAGCCCCGCCCTTCCTTGCGATAGTTCTGATAGATGGCAAAGAAGGAAGTCTGGTCGGTACCAGGTTCTTCTTTCAAGTCTTCCACCAGCCTGTCCGGCACATGGATGTTTTCATGTCCTGCCGCCCGGTTCAGCAGGTACTGCTGGGCGTGGAGCATGAAGACCAGGTTGCGGAGCTGCGCACCGTCCATGCCATCAATGGGAACCTTGATTTCCATCCTGTCCGGATGCGGCAGTGCGTCCAATCCTGGCGTTTCATCCTGCTCCAGCGGCTCTTGCGGCACTCTGGGTTCCGTTCCTTCTGCCGGTTCCGGATGCGGAAGGATGCCTGCTTCCTGCAGGAAAGCCGTGATGGCGGCTTCTGTCTTTTCATCATGCATTCGATATCGCCGCTGCGAAGGATGCGGAACCCCCGCCCTTCGTAGGCAAAGGCCGGCGTCCCCGTATAGCGGAGCTTTTCGTTATGGTTGAATGGAATCAGCCTTCTAGCCAGTTCCTTGCGTCGTTCAGGTTCGTCTGGATTGTCATGGTCTATGTACCTCCTTGTTTTGCTAGTACATATATCACTCTGAACGCCGATAATAGCAAATCATTTTTGCATCTTTTTCTCAAAGAAGCAGGCAATGCCGGCCAAGACGAAATACACGCAGGGAAGGGCGACACCGTTGCCCCACATCTTGTATTCCGCAGAATCCCGGTACGGTTCCTTCAGCCATTTGATAATCTGGTTCCGGGTCTTGGGCTTTGTCTTTTTCCCCAGGGCTTTCCGATGGGTCTCAAAGACATCGCTCCAGAAGCGGATGTCTTCTTCAGACGGGTTCCCTGTTTCCAGATGGCTGCACCACCAGTCCGGGAATCCCTGGAGCCTTGCACATTCTGCCGGCATCAGGCGGCGGACACGAGCATGGCTGTTGATGAGCGGCGGATCTTTATAATCCGTAGCTACCAGGAACTGGCCATTTCCTTCGCCGCCCGTGTGAAGTGGGAATTCTTGCTGGCACTATAGGTCAGCTCCACCACAGCGATGCCGCCCTGGTTGCTCCCCGGCACATTCCCCGAACGGTCGACGGTCCGGCAGGTATCGCTCTCATAGACATGGTTGCGCATATTGCGGGTGCCATCTGACGTCTGGCGCACATCATAGGTCCTCCGTGTTCCATCAGCACCGCCTTGAAGCACCAGTGGCTGGTTATTGCCGCCCGTCCCGTACCGCGCCGTGAGTGATGGGTTCACAGAGAGCGGCCCCTTGTACCGGGCATCGGCTCCATGGTTCTCAAACACCGGCCCCGGCAGATTGACGATGACCGGAGGATGATGGGCTTCTGCCCGTAAGGTGTTCGTCCGCTCTTCCGTCACATCCATTCGGATGCCGCCCTGGTCATTCAGGCAGATTGTGCCTGCCGTTCCAGGGCCAGGCGCAAGACGTCCGGCAGCACCCTGCCATGCTCGGAAGCCCTGCGCAGAATACCCTGACAGGCCCTCGGACTCAAATAGAACCTTTCCGGCACTTTGTCCATCAAAATCTGCGACAAGGTAGATGCGCTTTCTTCGCTGGGGGACGCCCCAGTATTGGGCATCGAGACACGCCAGGCCACAGAGTACCCGTTTCCCAGGATGCATCCCGCAGGCTGCCATCTGGCACAGCCAGCCACTGAAACCGCAGGGTCTTTGATGCGGCAGATTTCTTCAAGGACCGTCCGGAAGTCCTCTCCCTTGTTGCTGGAGAAAGCCCCAGGACATTCTCCCACACGATATATCTTGGATATTGTCCATTCGTTTCTTCCCTCATTTCCTTCACGATGCGCACTGCCTGATAGAACAGCGAGGACTGCGAACCGCCAAGGCCATCCCTTTTCCCGGCAATCGACATATCCTGGCAGGGACTGCCGAAGGTAATGATGTCTACCGGCTCGATTTGTGCGCCGTTTATGGCACTCACATCGCCGTAATGCTTCACAGATGGCAGCCGTCTCGTCGTCACGCGGATGGGGAACGGCTCGATTTCCGAGTTCCATACAGGACGGATGCCCGCCAGGATGGCGCCCAGTTCAAAGCCGCCGCTCCCGGAGAACAGGCTGCCCAGCTTAATCTGTTCCATCATCTGCCACCTCCGCATACGGGATTTTCTCATCCCCGCGCAGGATAAACACACCCGCGTCCCCATATTCACTGATGTAGCGCCTGACGATGACGTCGACGAACTTCTCGTCCAACTCGATGCCGTAACAGATACGGCCCGTCTGCTGGCAGGCCATGAGCGTAGAACCGGAACCGAGGAACGGGTCCAGGATGATGCAGTGGCTCATGGATGAATTCTGTATAGGGTACGCCATCAGGGCTATAGGCTTCATGGTGGGATGCTCTTTGCTGGCTTTCGGCCGGTCATATTCCCAGATGGTCGTCTGTTTGCGGTCGGAATACCATTGATGCCTGCCGTTCAGCTTCCAGCCAAAAAGGCACGGCTCGTGCTGCCATTGGTACGGGCTGCGGCCCAGCACCAGGGCGTTCTTCTTCCATATGCAGCAGCCGGACAGGTAAAAGCCTGCGTCCTTGAATGCCTTGCGGAAGTTCAGCCCCTGGGTATCTGCGTGGAATACATAGATGGAAGCATCCTGCTCCATGTTCTGCTCCATGTTGACGAAGGCCGCAAAAAGGAACTGGTAAAACTTGTCATCCGGCATATTGTCGTTCTTGATCTTGCCGGCCGTTTCTTCCACATCGACGTTATACGGCGGATCCGTCAGCACCATATTGGCCTTCTTCCCCGCCATCAGCCGTTCATAGGTTTCCGGCAGCGTCGCATCGCCACAGATGACGCGGTGGTCACCCAGGAGCCAGATATCTCCCGCACGGGCGACAGTCGGCTTTGCCAGTTCGCCATCGACATCAAAGTCATCTTCCTTGATTTTCTTGTTGTACACTTTCGAGAAGAGCTGCTCGACTTCCGGTGCTTCAAAGCCCGTCAGGTCGACGTTGAAGTCGACGCTCTGCAAATCGACGATGAGGTCGGCCAGGAGCTGTTCGTTCCAAGCACCCGTGATTTTATTGAGTGCGATGTTGAGCGCCTTGACCTTATGCTCATCCTCGATATGGACAACGACACACTGGACTTCTTCGTAGCCCAGATTCTTCAGTACGGTCAGGCGCTGATGCCCGCCGATGACCGTCATGTCGTAATTGACGATGATGGGTTCCACATAGCCAAACTCCTGAATGGACTTCTTGATTTTCTCGTATTCCTTGTCGCCAGGCTTCAGCTGCTTCCTGGGGTTATATGCCGCAGGCTTCAGCTGGCCGATGGGCAGCATCTTCCATTCCATATCCGATGTCTTCACACGCTTGCTCCTCTCTGAAGGCAGCCGCCACCGCTCTGCCGTAACCGGCGAGGTGGTGCCACCTGCAATAATTCCGTACGCTGTCCCGTGACAGCTTGGTCTTCCCTGGCGATGGCTTTGTAGCCCATCCCCTGCTTCCGCATGGCTTCTATCTGCCGACGCTGGCAGTCGTTCATGACAGGCTCCTTTCACACAACAAAAAAGCTCCGGGCCAAATAGCCTGGAGCAGATGATTCGATTTTAGATGCCGGGTATCCCCCCTTATGAATTTCGCGTTTTTTCACGTTTGAGGAGGCGGCGGTCATGGACGGAAGGGCTGCAGAGATTTGCATCCCCCCGCCCTACGGACGGATTCAGTACTTGTACTCGATGTTCCGGTCTTCGGTCATCGTCTTATGGTCATGGCAGCTCTTGCAAAGGGGCTGCCAGTTCGTTTCGTCCCAGAACAGTTTCGCATCACGCGATGCGGTTTGATATGGTCAACGACCGTTGCCGGGACGAGACGGCCTTTTGCTTCGCAACGAATGCACCAGGGATGACGTTTCAGGAAAAACTTCCTGGCCTTCTGCCACTCCCATCCGTAGCCACGTGTTTCTGCATCAGCCCGTTCCCCCTGGCACTGCCGTTCATGTTCCTCACAATATTTTCTTCCATACGGCACCAGCCTGGGGCAGCCCGGATATTTGCAGGGCGTCTTCGGTCTTCTAGGCATTTACATCATCTCCGGCATCAAAAAAGGACCGATGGCGTTCAAGCTCGGCCCTTCATTCTTTTCTTGCTGATTATAGTATATCTTACAGAAGCCAGTGACATCAAGTGCTGCTTTAGTGACATTCAGTGACATTCGCCAGAAATCTCGATGTGTTTCAGGGCTTCGTCATGCAGGCGGTACACCTGGCGGACATGAAGTCCGAGGGCATCGGCAATGGATGCCCAGTCTTTAAAGGCCAAGTAGCGGAGTTCCAGGATGACCCGTTCCCGGGCATCCGGAATCCGGCTGATGGCTTTCATGATATCTGCCTTGAGTTCGATCAGCCGTCGATGGCTTCATCCACTTCATGCTCCATATCCATCATACGGGCGATGGTTTCTTCCAGACGGTGCGGATTGGGTGTCCCGCTTGGCGGCACCGGGCTGAGTGTCGATGACGCCTTGATAGCCAGCTGCCGCAAAGACGATACCTGCTCCAGCTTGCTGTCTATCTGTATGTTGATGTTCCGTGCCTGTTCCAGGTACGCCTTGGCTTCCATACGCTTTTCTTCTCCTTCTGTTTCCTGTTTCATAGTATACCCCCATTTTCTGTTTCCGTCATGCCCAGGTCAGCCTTTACGGCTTCAATCAGTGCGGTCTGGGTTCCGTCTTTGTGTTTCAAGACGTTCAGGATGCGCTCGTCAATCGGTGTCCTTGGCTACGATGTGCTGTATGATGACCGTCTTGTCCGCCTGCCCCTGCCGCCAGAGCCGGGCGTTGGTCTGCTGGTACAGCTCCAGGCTCCAGGTCAGGCCAAACCAGATCAGGATGGAACCGCCCTGCTGCAGGTTCAGCCGTGTCCGGCAGAAGCTGGATGGATGAGGGCCACAGGTATCTTTCCCGCGTTCCAGTCGGCGAAATCCTGCGGCCCTCTCAGTTCCCTGGCTTCCATCCGCTCTCGGATGCGGTCCTTATCGTGCTTGAACCAGTACGCCACCAGGACAGACTTCCCGTTGGCACTTTCTACTAGGTCTTCCAGGGCCTCCAGTTTACGGTCATGGATATTCACAACGTTCTTGTCATCTGTGTAAATGGCGCCGTTCGCCATCTGCGAAAGCTTCAGGGTAAGCGACGCGGCATTAGCAGAGGTGACCTCGCCGCCTGGAAGCTCCAGTACCAGGGACTTCTTCAGCTCATCGTACCGTTTCTTTTCCGTTTCACTCAAGCGGACCTCTTTCGCTACGCTCACCAGTTCCGGCATCTCCAGATAATCTGTTGCTTCATGGACACGGTGATGTCGGAAATCTGGTGATAGATGGCTTCTTCCGCTCCCGGCAGGGCTTGTAGGAATACACCACCATGCCGTTGCGCTTATCCGGCTTGAAGTATAAGTTACGGTACTGGCTGATATATCTTCCCAGCCGCTCCCCCATATCCAGGATACGGAACTCGGCCCAGAGATCCATCAAGCCGTTCCCGGTTGGTGTCCCCGTCAGCCCTACGATGCGTTTCACCTTCGGCCGCATGGCCTTCATGGCACGGAACGCTTCGACTGGTGGTTCTTGAAACTCGACAGCTCGTCCAGGACGACCATATCGAAATCCAGGCGGCTGTTCTCATAGAGCCAGGCCAGGTTCTCGCGGTTCACGATATAGATATCCGCATCCTGCTGCAAAGCCCGCCGCCGTTCTGCCACGGTTCCCACGACCACACTGCAGGTCAGCTCTTTCAGGTGATCCCACTTCCTGAGTTCATCCGGCCAGGTGTCTCTCGCCACCCGCAGCGGAGCTATCACCAGCACCCGCTTAACTTCAAAGGCATCATACATGAGGTCACGGATGGCCGTCAGCGTTGTCACCGTCTTGCCAAGGCCCATGTCTAGGAACAGGGCTGTAATGGGATGAGACTTGATGTATTCGATGGCGTATTTCTGATAATCATGCGCATGAACTTCATGCACCTCCGCCCCCTTTCCCATCAGGCATGTGGCGATAGCCTTCAGGACTGCGGGAATATCCTCCATGGTATCCAGGACGAATACCTGGTAGCCCAGCCGTCGCAACATGGCATGGCGCTTCAGCTGCAGCGGCCTTGGCTTCTGCCCCGGCGCCTTTACTTCCACAAAGCCCATCTTCCCATCAGCCAATAGAATCAAGCGGTCCGGCATACCTGCAAATGATGGCGAAACAAGCTTCACTGCCTGACCGCCAGCCTTCTCCGTTTCCATCACCAGGTGGTGTTCGATTACTTTTTCTCGCATATTACTCACCTCTTTTTTATAGGGGTGCAGGTCGGTGAAGGTCGTTTCATTAAACTTCCCTTAAAGACATTTTTTCTATTTTTCAGCCCTAAAGGGGGGTTATATATTGACCTGCACGACCTGCACCCTTCCCTTTTTCTTACAGGAAATCTGTGACTTTCAGCTTCAGCCCATAAATGAAATACCCGGCTTTCCGCTTACGCCTGTCAAGCCCAGTTTTCTCTAATGCTCCGTAAAAATCCGTCGTACTGCGGGTATACTCGTTCATCTGCTGGCAGTACAGCCGATAGGCGTATAAAGTTCCCCGGACTTCTCGCTGAAAGAGGCATCTTCTTCACAGCAGTCATCCAGGAAATGCCGAAGCCAGTCATTCTGCCCACGGTATTCATTGATGGCAGATGCGACGCAATCAGGCGTATCCAGGTGATAGTTCTTGGCAATGACCCTCTCCGCCCCTTCGATAATCCACTGCAGGATGGCAGGACCGGCTTTCTCCACCAGGTAGTCTGCGTAGTTTTTGATGTCGCTCTTCCCTTCGAACTGGGCCTTGAAGGGCATGACGATAAGACGCCGCCATGTCCCTTCGTCATTAGCCCCCACCCTGGGCAGGTGGTTCGTGTAGAGAACCAGCGTGTGTGTCGGTACGAACTTAAAAGGATCCTTATACTTCTTTTCGCCGCTCACTTCATCCGTCGAGCAGAGCTGTTTCAGGATGGACGTAGAAAGCCGGACGCCTTCTTCCATTTCGGCGGCAATGATCATGCGCTTCCCCTTCAGCTCCGCCATTTCCGGACGGACGTTCCGCTTGCAGCCTGCCGTCAGGGCATCGGCAGAGATTCCGCCGCAGTAGCTGCCAAGGACGCGGGCCAGGGAGTTCCAGTAGTCGACTTGCCGTTGCGGCCGTCGCCGTACGCGATGACCAAGCTTCTACATAGACTTTGCCGATAGCCATGAGACCGCTGATTTCCTGGGCGTAGTCGATGAGCGCCGTATCGCCGGTAAAGAACTGCCGGACGGCCTGTTCCCAAATAGCTTTCCCTTCGATGCCCGGGTCTACAGAGGTACATTTCGTGATGAAGTCCGTCGCTCGGTGTTCCTGCCGTCCCCGCATCCCTTTCCGCAGATCATATGTATAAGACGGGGTGTTCAGCAGGAATTCATCTGCATCCAGTGCCTGGATAGGCATCTGGACCATGGGTTTCAATGCCTGCAAGGCCGACAGGATATAGCGCATATCGCGGCGTTTCAGGACAAACTTCCGGTACGCTTCTGCGGCAAGGTAGGCGGCGTAGGCTTTAGTCTGCTTTTCCTCAATCATCTTCTCCAGGTTCCGTCCGCCCTTACGGATGATATCTTCCGAAATCCCTGTCCCTGCTAATTCCCTGAGTGCCTGCTCGGACTGTTCATTAGCATCAGCCAGCTGCAAATCCAGGAATTCTTCCGCTGCACCGACCGCTGCCTGCCGCGATTCTTCCCAGCAGATGCCATCGTAGCGGATGAAATCCGTGCTGTCGGTGTAGCGCAGCTCGTTGCCGTATTCTCTGGCGATGACCTTGGCCTGGCCGATATCCGAATAATCCTCCGGCCGCAAGGAGTCCCGGGTGCCGAAATCGTTGTTGTATTCATCCGGGCTGACGTAACCTTCCTGCTTTGCGATGCGCTTGCCGAACCGTACGGCACTGCCCCAGATAGTGTTCAGCTCGGTGTCGGGAAGCGGCGGGTCGCACTTTTCCGCTTCGTCGAGGAAAATCTGGTACGCCTTTTCCGTCGCCCCGTAACGTTTGATGACGCGGCCGGCAAAACGGCTCATGGTGCTGTTCCGGCGTCCGGCCGGGATACTGCGTGACTCGGTATCTCCCACTTTGAGTACCTGGTCGATTGTCGTTTCCCCGTCCTGCCACAATACTTTCTCGACAGGGCAGCCATAGATGAACCGGGCTGCATCGAGAGCCGCTTCATCGAAGAAGGGATACGCCCGGTGGATTGCCCGTTTCAGTTCTGTATAGTGCTGTTCATCCGTAATATCCGGGATCCCGAAATAAGCATGGAAGCGCGGTCTGGCACACTTCCCGTCCTTGGGTTTCATGTGATTCCTTGATGGCACGACGGCCACCGAGACTTTCGGCAGCATGGCCAGGAGATTTTCCATGGAAATCCAGTCAGCAGGATTCTCCGAGTGAGTGTTGTCACAATCCATGACCAGGACGTCGGCGGAGAGAAAATTCTCCCGCTTCCGATAACAATCTTTGAAGGCTACGCAGACATGATCGAAGGCGGCTGCCGCCTTCAGGTCCTCGGCACAGCTGATTTTCTGCTGCCTGGGATAGCGGCAGTTCGCTTCCACGCCAGCAAAGTCTGACCTATAAAGTGTAAAATCCATCTTATTTCACCTCGTTAATATACCGAATTGGTTTTCCTTTTCTTTGGGCGTACTGGATTTCTTTTTCCATTCCCGCCGAAATCACATCGCCAAAGACCCAGAGTTCGACGCAACGGGACAATAGTGCGATATCCATAAAGAGTGCCAGTTCCCGTTCCGATTCTTCGTCGAGGAACTGCGGTAGATACAGATGCGGTGCCAGAGGGATATATCCCTGGTCTACCGTATAGCGGCAGTAGGCACAGGCTTTCCGGATATTTTCTTCCACATCCCCGGCATAGGGCGAACACACGTACACAACAGGCATGAACGGGAACCTTTGTGGTTCCACGTTCCTGATTGCCTGATACGCTGTCGGGTCCGGATAGTACTCTGCATTACGTTTCGGATTGTTTTCCATGCAGTTCCATCCACCCCTCCGCACATTCATCGCACAATACTGCCGTTCCCACCAGGTCAGCGTCACTGTCTGACAGGACATTCTTCAGATTGACAGGTACTTCCCTGCCACAGACCGGGCAACGGCAGAAAACGTTTTCGTCATTGATTTCGACCGTCACATCGACACCATCCTTAAGTGGTTCTTTTACGTAAAACATGTTTCATCCTCCAGTTCCGTCTTGTAATAGTCATGAGCATCTGCTTGCGCTGCTGGAAATCCGGGCAGGAATACAGCAGGCCGTAATCTAGGTGCTGCAGCCGGTCCAGAGCATGGATCTGCTGTGCAGTCAGATAAGGCCGGATGCTCTGCTTTTTCGATGCCGTTGGCCAGCCGGAACTGCTTGGCAGACATCCCCAGCACGATGCGGTTCAACATGTCACATTCATTGCTGAAGTGGTACGGCTTCGGGCTTTCATGCAGGCGGCAGATCATGTCCGTCAGCATCGGGAATTCCTGCCGGGCAGACAGGAGCGACCGGATGCACTGCTCCATCTCATTGAAGCGATGGATATAGAGTTCCTTGAAATGCATCGCCTTCGAGCCTGTGTAGCCCATGACCAGCATGGTGAACCCATCGCGGGTCAGTAGGTAACGTGGCAGTTTTCTTCCCCTGGCATCACGATATGTATTGCCCTCAAAATTGAGTGCAATGAATTCTGGGCTTAATCCAGAATTGGATGCAGTGATTCGTCCGATATCACGCAGAACGTTATAATGCTGTTTTTCAAAAGTCGCTGCAACAAACAGGCTGTCGACCCTTGGTACACCTCTCTGATCAGCAAACACGCCAAATTCATCTTCTGGAATCAAAAACTTCATAGCGAATCCCGCCTTTCTTAAAATAAACATCCGAGGAAATTCCCTCTGATAGTGAAAGGACAGGAATCACTATGTTAAGTACCGGGAAATCAATCTTTTTTATAAAATTCGCACTCATACCCGTCTGCCCGGAGCAATAGCCTTCAGCCCACGACGGTGTCCGGCCCATCTGCTCACAGATGGCATCGACGCTAGTGTCTTTGGGACACTCGATAATCAGTTCATCATGGACATGGCCGACGATGGCGCAGCATCGCAGCGTCTGCATGGCATAGCAGAGGATGTCCCGGCTGATGCCCTGGACGATGTTCTCCACGAACTTCGGGCCATAGCTTTCGAGCCGTTCCCACTTCTTTGTTGCGCCGATGCCTTCATAGGTGACGGATTCCCCGCCGAAGCGGTTCTCGCCTATTCGGGGCTTTACGTAAGAAAGCCGCCGTCCGCTGGGGAGCTGTATGAACAGCATGCCGCTCTGATACAGAAAGCGGATGCAGCCAGTCCGCATGGGGATACGTTCCTTGATGGCTGTCTTCACGGCGGCGTCCACCTGCCACCAGAAATCGACGATGTGCGGATTGGCCGACCGCCAGGACTGCACCAGAGGATACAGCTCATCTTCCGAAGTCCCATGTCCAGGGCACCCATGGCCTTCAGCGCTCCTACGGAGCCGCCATAGCCAAGGGCCAGTTCTGCGATTTTCCCTTTCTGCCTGAGATGCCCGTTGACACCATGCTTTTCCACGGGAACACCGAACATGGAGCTGGCCGAGGCGCAGTAAATGTCGCCGTTCCTGGCAAAGACATCCGAACGCCATGTTTCTCCTGCCAGCCATGAAAGCACCCTGGCTTCAATGGCCGAAAAATCCGCTATGGCAAACTTCAGTCCCTGCCGGGGCACAAAGGCCGTACGGATCAGCTGGGAAAGGACATCGGGGATGGAATCATATAGGAGTTCCATGGCTTCGTAATTTCCCTGGCGTACCAGTTCCCGGGCTTCCGAAAGATCCGGCAGATGATTCTGGGGAAGATTCTGCAGCTGGATGTGCCGGCCGGCAAACCGCCCGGTCCGGTTGGCCCCATAGAACTGGAACATGCCCCTGGCCCGGCCATCCTCGCAGGCCGTCATCTCCATGGACTGGTATTTACGTACTGATGATTTGGCCAGTTTCTGCCGAATCATCAGTACGCTGCGTAGCGGTTCTTCTGCCGTCTTCAGCAGCTTTTGTACCTGCTTCTTGCCCAAGGAATCGGTCTTCATCCATGCTGTTCCAGCCAGCCGATCATCTGTATGACGGAGTCGGTTCTCCAGCCGTCTTTTCCTTCA
>ENA-OQBT01000678-OQBT01000678.1-human-gut-metagenome-genome-assembly--contig:-NODE-678-length-19043-cov-4.772996_pt1 | contig 19043 bp, 22 predicted proteins | sample MGYA00242749_ERZ504557 | MGnify/ENA primary metagenome ERZ504557 (study PRJEB26092, sample SAMD00036243) | human gut metagenome | host: Homo sapiens | study: EMG produced TPA metagenomics assembly of... | reverse complement strand
GAAACCTGTGAACTTGGAAAAATCAAAAAATTGATATTCTAAAAATTTTATTTTTTAATATCTGTAAGGATTCTTTGCGGTTTTACAGGTTTTCACATAATCTATTTGAAGTAGCACAATAGGTTAACTTAATAATAATAAGAAAAAATATTAACTCAAAATTTAGCCAAAGTTATCAGAGAAAGTTCCCTGTCCGGTCATCCCCTGTCCGGATGGGGAACTTTCTCGTCTTTGAAAGGGGACGCGCGAAGCCGCATCTCTCTTCGGGTTCAGTTCCGGGGGATAAGTAACTCTAAGGCTGGGAAAATCTGCTAAGGGCATGAAGAAAAATGCAAAACTCGCTCCGCCTCCGACTTCGCTCAGACAAGTTGCTATTTTTCTTCATAACGCAAATTTCCCCAGTCTAAGAGTTACTAATCCCCCTTCAAATTCACCCGAAGAGAGATGCGGCTTCGCGCTGTTGATTGGCTGTGAAAGGAAGTGTGTGAAGCATTTTATTGTTAAAAATAACTTGCCTGATAATTCAACATGTATTAAAGTTATATCAGATTTAGATGGGAGTTATATGTGGCGGAGATTTACAGGAGGAGTGAAATGTTAAAAACTTTTTTTAGTAGAGGATGAAGTTGTGATCAGGGAGATGATTAAGAAGATGATTCCCTGGGAGCAGTATGGATTTGAACTGGCAGGAGAAGCATCTGATGGGGAGATGGCGCTGCCGTTGATATTAAAGAGCAAACCGGATCTTCTGATCACTGATATTAAGATGCCGTTTATGGATGGCCTGACATTATGTAAATTGGTGAAGAAGGAGTTGCCGGACATTAAGATTGTGATTCTTAGTGGCTATGATGACTTTAACTATGCGAAGCAGGCAATCAATATTGGTGTGGAGGATTATCTGCTGAAGCCAATTACTAAGAATGCATTTATTGAGCGTCTGGAGGAGATTCATAATCGTTATGAACATGAGAAGACGCAGAAGGAATATTATGAGAAATTCAAACTGGAGATGCAGGAGTATGAGAGGAATGCGAGCCGTGATTTCTTTGAATCTCTGGTGAGAGCGGACTTTGATCTGGAAGAGATTTATCGGAGAGCAGATCGTTTGAATCTTGATATTGTGGCAGAGGCTTATAATATTCTGATTTTTACACCGGATGCTTCAGACAGCAGTTATAATTCGTCGGAAGGATATTCAGACTGGGAGGCAGAAGTACATAAGAAGATTGAGAATTATTTCCTAAGTCATCCGGTTGCGATGCTTTTCAGACATCAGGTGTTCAGTTATGCGATTCTGGTCAAGGGGCAGCGAGATACGATAAAGAAGAATACATGCGAATGTGTGGAAACAATTCAGAAGATCATGGAAGAAACCAGAGCAAATGTGGACTGGTTTGTGGCAGTCGGCGAGGAGGCAGACCGTCTGAGCAGAATTAAGCAGAGTTATCACACGGCTGCAAGAACTTATGCATTCCGTTATCTGTATGACGGGCATATCCTTTATTACAATATGCTTGAGCAGGTAAAGGAGAATTCAGCAGACACTTCAAAAACAGAAGCTGTTCAGCTTAAGAATGTGAATATCAATGCCCTGAATCCGGAAATCCTTCAGAAGTTTTTAAGTAGCGGTCTGGAAGATGAGGTGGACAGTTTTGTCCATGATTATTTCCATGCTATTGGCAGGGAACCGATGGAATCACTGGTGTTCCGTAACTATGTTGTTTTGAATGTGCGTTTTTCTGTATTGTCATTTCTTAAGAAAATTGGATATGATGATACGGAATTGTCCAGAGAAGAAACAGATGATATTGTGGAGGAGACAAGTCAGTCCACGGAAGCTTCTGTTGCATATGCAGAGGAAATCCTGAAACGGGCCATTGCAATCCGTGATGAAAATGCAGGCAGTCAGAACAGAAGTGTGTTGAAGCAGGCAATAGATTTTATAGATGGACATTATATGGATGAAGAGATTTCTCTGAATAGAGTGGCGCATGCGGCGAATGTGAGTGCCAATCATTTCAGTGCGCTTTTCAGCCAGAATATGGGACAGACATTTATTGAGTATCTGACTTCGCTTCGCATGGACAAGGCAAAGGAGCTGCTTCGCTGTACTTCCAAACGTTCCAGTGAGATTGCAGGGGAAGTGGGATATAAGGATGCGCATTACTTCAGCTATCTTTTTAAGAAAACTCAGGGAATGACTCCGAGTGAGTATCGTAAGACGAGAGGAGAAGTCTGATTCATGAAGCAGAAACAGGAGAAGCTGGAAACAAAGATGAAGTGGATGCTTCTGAGCACTATGATCCCTATGACAATTCTGATCATAGTGCTTCTTGTTTTTTTCTGGCATTATACAAATGAATATAATCAGTTGTCTAATAATCTGGCGGTGAGTTCGGAATATAATGCAAACTATAGAAATTCCAATAATGATATGAGCTTTAAAGATGAAGTGGATATGGATATCTATTATGTGACTATCGGGCGAAAAGGTAAGGACGGGCTGCCGACAGAGCAGGTAGACAAGGCAATCAGTACTGTGGAGAGTCTGAAGAAAACCACATCAAAGAAGGAAAGCCTGCGTTCTCTGAAATATCTGACTAACTATCTGGAGAATCTTAAAAAACGGATGAATCAGCTTCTTGAGATAAAGAATTATCAGGAACGACAGGAATTTGTGGCAAATAATACAGAAATCCTGACCACGCTCTTTGAGAAAGAAATGCAGAATTATATTTATCAGGAGGCGACGGAACTGGTGCAGATAGAGTCTCAACTGGCTGGAAATGTACGTCTGACGATCATCACTATGTGTGCGGCGATTTTGGTTGCTACGGCTATTCTGCTGCGGCGTTCTTTCCGTCTGACATACAGCATTACCAAACCGATTTCTGAAATTCTCCATAATATTAAGAAGGTTGGGAAAGGAGAGTACAAAACTATTAATGCAGTATCTGCCGACAGTGTTGAAATCCAGGAGCTTGATGCCGGTACCAGAAAGATGGCAGGAAGGATTGAAGGGCTTCTTGAGAATGTGCGTAAGGAGCAGGAGGTACAGCATATGACGGAGCTGCAGCTGATCCAGGCACAGGTAAATCCGCATTTTCTGTATAATACACTGGACACTATTGTGTGGCTGGTGGAGGGTGGTATGCAGCAGGATGCAGTGGATATGATCACAAGTCTGTCTGTTTTTTTCCGCACTTCGCTTTCGAAGGGGAAGGATATCATTCCGCTGTCGGAAGAGAAACGCCACACATTGAGTTATCTGGAGATTCAGCAGTCAAGATACAGGGATATTATGGAATTTGAGATTAATATTCCGCCGGAACTGGATGAAGTGATGGTGCCGAAGCTTACTCTGCAGCCGTTAGCGGAGAATGCTCTTTATCATGGAATTAAGAATAAGCGTGGAAAAGGTAAGATTCTTATTGAAGGATTCAATCTGGGAGATGATATGATGCTGAGAGTGACTGACAATGGTCAGGGAATGACACCGGAACGTCTTTATGAAGTACAGGAAGCCATCCGCACCGGTAAACGTGCCGGGTTCGGACTTGCTGCGGTGTCAGAGAGAATTGCACTCTATTATGGTCCGGGTTATGGACTGAAGATTTCTTCTACAGAGGGAGAAGGTACGGTTATGGAAGTGTATATGGCGAAAAAAATTAACCTGGATAACAATTCAAGAACAGTTTTATGGCCTGCTGATAGAGACTTACGAAGGTCTGCCAAATAATGGAATGTATGAATTATGTCGACTAATGCTGGATTGTGCAAAGTGAATATAAAAGAAAGCTGATAATTTATTTCTGTATTTATAATGCACAATAAAAAATCCAACTTCCACAATAAAAAAATAAACTTTGTATAAATTATGAACAAAATATGATAGAAGAATAAACTTTTTGCGGAAAATATTCTATGGAATTTTCCTGGATTTTTATTATAATAAAGACATCTTAAAGGAATCGGGAGGATTTACAAAATGAAGAAAAAAATCGTGTCAGCTTTATTAACAGCAACAATGGTATGCGGTATGAGCGTTGTTCCGGCAGTGGGTGTAGCAGCAGCGGACGACACAATCACAGTTGGTTTCTCACAGGTAGGTGCTGAATCTGACTGGCGTACAGCTAATACAGAATCCATGAAATCCACATTCAGTGAAGAGAACGGATATAACCTGATTTTTGATGATGCACAGCAGAAACAGGAAAATCAGTTAACAGCAATCCGTAACTTCATCCAGCAGGAAGTTGATTACATCGTACTTGCTCCTGTAACAGAGACAGGTTGGGATACAGTTCTCCAGGAAGCAAAAGATGCAGGAATCCCTGTAATCATCGTAGACCGTATGGTTGATGTATCTGATGACAGCCTTTACACAGCATGGTTGGATCAAACTTCAAACTTGAAGGTCAGAAAGCTATGGCATGGCTGGATGCATATCTGGAAGCAAAGGGACGTGGAGATGAAGAGATCAATCTTGTTGACATCCAGGGAACTATCGGTGCATCTGCTCAGATCGGACGTACACAGGGATTTGACGATGCAGTAGAGGCTCATGACAACTGGACAACACTTGCACAGCAGTCAGGTGAATTTACACAGGCCAAAGGTCAGGAAGTTATGGAATCTATCCTGAAACAGAGCGGTGATGACATTGATGTTGTTTACTGTGAGAATGATAACGAGGCATTTGGTGCAATTGATGCCATCGAGCAGCAGGCTATGAAGTTGGTGGAGAAGAAGGTCAGATCCTTGTAATGTCTTTCGATACAACAAACGCTGGTCTTACAGATACATTAAGTGGAAAGATCACACTGGATACAGAGTGTAACCCATTACACGGACCACGTGTAGAAGAGATTATCAAGAAACTGGAAGCTGGCGAAGATGTTGACAAACAGGCTTATGTAGATGAAGAAATGTTTGCAGCTGATGATACAGTTACATCTATCAAAGTTGACGACGCTGACTATGAAGTAACAACTATTACACAGGACATCATTGATGGACGTGCATACTAATTATTAGTGTAAATCCGGAGCGTGGTTCATAATTCGGAGAAACCCGGGTTGCGGACCACGCTACCTTTATGCCATGAATTAACCCGCTTTGCTGAAAAAAATTCAGCGATGAGGGGTAAAAACCAGTATAGAAAGCAGGTGGAAAGATTATGGAACAAAATGTAGTATTGGAGATGCGCGATATTTCCAAAAATTTCACTGGCGTTCGTGCCCTTTCCCATGTGGACTTTACCCTTCGTAAAGGTGAGATCCACGCACTGATGGGTGAGAACGGTGCAGGTAAATCAACACTGATCAAGGTGCTGACCGGTGTTCACGAATTTGAAAGCGGTTCTATTCATATGGCCGGAAACAGCAATGTAATTGTAAATCATTCTCCGCAGGAGCACAGGCAAACGGTATCAGTACAGTGTACCAGGAAGTAAACCTCTGCCCGAATCTGACTGTAGCCGAGAACTTATTTATCGGAAGAGAACCACGAAAATTCGGAATGATTGATTGGAAGCAGATGAATGAGCGCTCAGGAAAACTTCTTGAGAGCCTGGACATTCATGTGCCGCCAACACAGATGCTGGAAGAATGTTCCATCGCTATCCAGCAGATGATCGCAATTGCACGTGCAGTTGATATGAAATGCCGTGTGCTGATTCTGGATGAGCCAACCTCATCACTGGATGACGATGAAGTTGAGAAGCTGTTTGTACTTATGAGAAGACTTCGTGACGAAGGAGTAGGTATTATCTTTGTCACCCATTTCCTTGAACAGGTATATGCAGTCTGCGACAGAATTACAGTTCTTCGTAACGGCGAACTGGTAGGAGAATATGAGACAAAGGATCTTCCGAGAGTTATGCTGGTTGCCAAGATGATGGGTAAAGATTTTGATGATCTTGCTGATATTAAAGGCGAGCACAAAGATAAGAAAAAAGCAAAACCTGAACCTGTTATCGAAGCAAAAGGAATCTCCCACAAGGAACAATTAAGCCATTTGACCTTACCATTAATAAAGGAGAGGTTATCGGTCTTACCGGACTTCTCGGTTCCGGACGTTCTGAACTTGTACGTGCCATTTACGGTGCAGACAAGGCTGAGACTGGAACCCTTAAGGTAAAAGGCAAAGAAGCAAAGATCAACAGTCCTCTGGATGCTATGAAGCTTGGTATGGCGTACCTTCCGGAAGACAGAAAAGCAGAAGGTATCATTGCAGATCTTTCTGTAAGAGAAAATATTATTATAGCGCTCCAGGCTAAACGCGGTATGTTCCATCCATTAAGCAAGAAAGAAATGGAAGAAGCAGCCGATAAGTATATTAAACTGCTGCAGATTAAGACAGCAAGCCGTGAAACCCCGATTAAGAGTCTGTCCGGTGGAAATCAGCAGAAGGTTATTCTTGGAAGATGGCTTTTGACAAATCCGGATTACCTGATTCTGGATGAGCCGACCAGAGGTATTGATATCGGTACTAAAACAGAGATTCAGAAACTGGTTCTTGATCTTGCGGATCAGGGAATGGCAGTTACATTTATCTCCTCAGAGGTTGAGGAAATGCTCCGTACCTGCTCCCGTATGGCAGTTCTTCGTGACGGTCAGAAGGTAGGCGAGCTGGAAGAGAATGAACTTTCCCAGAGCGGAGTTATGAAAGCTATTGCCGGAGGTGACGATAAATAATGAATAAGAGTAAATTAAAGAAAATAACAAGTGCGCGTCTGTTTCTTCCCATCGTGTGTCTCATCGCCGTACTTTTGCTCAATGTGATCAAGACACCGGACTTCTTTAATGTATCGATCCGAAACGGCGTACTTTACGGTTATATCATTGATGTTATCAATCGTGCTTCAGAGTTGGTTATCCTTGCAATCGGTATGACACTGGTAACAGCGGCATCTGGTGGACAGGATATCAGTGTGGGTGCGGTTATGGCTGTAGCAGCTGCTGTTTGCTGTCAGATCCTTTCCGGTGGACAGGTTTCTGTAAATGAGTATCAGAATTCTATTATTATTGCAGTGATTGCAGCGCTTCTTGCATCTGCATTATGTGGTGCATTCAATGGATTTCTGGTTGCCAGGCTGAATATTCAGCCGATGGTTGCAACTCTGATCCTTTACACAGCCGGACGTGGTATCGCACAGCTTGTAACAAATGGACAGATTACTTATATTCGTGTGGATTCTTTTAAGATGGCAGGTGGTTACATTGGAAAGTGTCCGATCCCAACTCCTATTTTCTTTGCGATCATTACAGTTTTAATTGTTTACCTGATCCTGAAGAAAACAGCACTTGGCCTTTACATTGAAAGCGTTGGTATTAATGGAAAAGCAGCCCGCCTTGTTGGATTAAATTCCACAATGATCAAATTCCTTACTTATGTTATTTGTGGTGTGCTGGCTGGTATTGCCGGAATCGTGGCATCCAGCCGTATCTATTCCGCAGATGCAAACAACATCGGTCTTAACCTGGAAATGGATGCCATCCTTGCAGTAGCACTTGGCGGAAACTTCCTTGGCGGTGGTAAATTCAGTCTGATCGGTTCCGTAATCGGTGCTTATACGATTCAGGCTCTGACCACAACACTTTATGCAATGAACGTAAAGGCTGACCAGCTTCCTGTTTATAAGGCAATCGTGGTAGTCATTATCGTTACTCTACAGAGTGATGTATTTAAAAAATATATTGCCGGCTTAAAAGCTAAAAAGAGTGTGGCAGTAGAAGGAGGTCAGAAGTAATGAAAGCAAATGGAATGCAGAAAAAGAAAATGACAGGAAACGGCTTCCTGCTTCTGATAACAATCGCTTTATTTGCAGTAATGTATATTGCAGGTATGATCATCTTTGCTGATAAAGGTTTCGCAAAACCGCAGATGTTTCTGAATCTGTTTGTATCCAATGCGGGACTTTTGGTTATTGCGTGTGGTCTTACAATCGTTATGATCACCGGAGGTATTGATATTTCTGTTGGTTCTGTAACAGCTCTTGTTTGTATGGTTCTTGCAGATCTGATGGAGAATAAGGGTGTAAATACATATGTGGCAGTTTTAGTTGCACTGCTTATTGGTGTTGCTTTTGGTGTTGTCCAGGGCTTTCTGGTAGCTTACCTTGATATTCAGCCGTTTATCGTTACTCTGGCTGGTATGTTCTTTGGACGTGGTATGACAGCTATCATCAGTACTGATATGATTCTATTAAGAATGAGTTATTCCTGAAGTGGGCAAACTTCGTTTTTATATGCCTTTTGGTTCTACGAATAAGAAGGGAAAATTCATTCCGGCTTATATTCCTCCTACAGTAGTGATTGCGGTAATCGTTGTTATTATCATTGCAGTTCTTCTGAAATACCGTAAATTCGGACGTAAGCTGTATGCGATTGGCGGCAACCGTCAGAGTGCATTAATGATGGGCCTGAATGTTAAGAGAACAATGTTCCAGGCTTATGTGCTGGATGGCTTTCTTGCTGGACTTGGTGGTTTCCTGTTTTGCTTAAACAGCTGTGCTGGTTTCGTTGAGCAGGCGAAAGGTCTTGAGATGGATGCGATTTCTTCAGCAGTTATCGGTGGTACGCTTCTTTCTGGTGGTGTTGGTACACCGATTGGTACTTTGTTTGGTGTTCTGATCAAGGGTACCATTTCCAGTTTGATTACTACTCAGGGTACGTTATCAAGCTGGTGGGTAAGAATTATTCTTTCACTGTTACTGTGTTTCTTTATTGTAATTCAGTCAGTGATTGCTTCTATGAAGAAGAAAGCGAAATAAGTGATTGTATTATGAAACAAGCTGGGACTTGGATGGGTTCTGGCTTGTTTTTTGTTCTTACAGAGGGGACGCGCGAAACAGCATCTCTCTGTGGGTTCAGTTCCGGGAGCTAAGTAACTCTAAGGTGGAGGAAATCCGCTAAAAGCATGAAGAAAAACGCAAAACTCGCTCCGCCTCCGACTTCGCTCAGACAGGTTGCTGTTTTTCTTCATAACGCGGATTTTCTCCGCCTAAGAGTTACTAAGCCCCCTCCAGATTCACCCACAGAGAGATGCTGTTTCGCGCTGGGTACTGGTTATGAGTTAAGTTGAACGTGAACAGTAAACTTTATTTGTTTATAACTGTGAATTATGATGGTTTGCTTGCCATGGGGTGAGTTTTATTTTATACTTTAAACAATGAATGATGTTGAGGTTAAAGGGGATTTTAATCTTGATATTATTGAAGTTATGTGAGAAATATGGCTTTACTAATGGTTGGATGTGTAGTACAATCGTAACTTATTATGCGTTTATTTTAGGAGGATTATGATACGATGTGGATCGCAGATGGATGGAAAGATTATGAGGTTATTGATACTTCCTGTGGGGAGAAGCTGGAGCGTTGGGGGGATTATCTTCTGGTGAGACCGGATCCGCAGGTTATATGGGATACGCCGAAGGTGAATAAGGGCTGGAAGCATATGAACGGGCATTATCACAGAAGTAAGAAGGGCGGCGGTGAATGGGAGTTTTTTGATCTGCCCGAGCAGTGGGATATTCATTATAAGGGACTTACCTTTAATTTGAAACCATTTAGTTTTAAGCATACCGGGCTTTTTCCGGAGCAGGCGGTGAATTGGGACTGGTTTGGCAATAAGATCCGCAATGCGGGACGTCCGGTGAAGGTACTGAATCTTTTTGCATATACAGGTGGTGCGACTTTGGCAGCAGCAGCAGCGGGAGCTTCTGTTACTCATGTGGATGCTTCTAAGGGTATGGTTACCTGGGCGAAGGAGAATGCGGTTGCTTCCGGACTGGGAGATGCACCGATACGATGGCTGGTAGATGACTGTGTGAAGTTTGTTGAGCGTGAGATCCGCAGAGGGAATCATTATGATGCAATCATTATGGATCCGCCTTCTTATGGACGTGGACCGAAGGGGGAAATCTGGAAGATAGAGGACTGTATCCATGATCTGATCAAACTGTGCACAAAGATCCTCAGTGATGAGCCTCTGTTTTTCCTGATCAATTCCTATACAACAGGTCTGGCACCTGCAGTTCTTACCTATATGCTTTCTACTGAGCTCAAGAAGTTTGGTGGACATGTAGACTCTCAGGAAATCGGGCTTCCTGTAAGTTCTAACGGGCTGGTTCTGCCTTGTGGTGCTTCTGGAAGATGGGAGGCGTAGAAAGGTTTCCTTTTGTTTGTCATTGACGGAAAACTGCTTTTTAGCCGAATCAGTTAAGTCTCCTGCAGAGATTGTGAAAAGCAATTTCACATGAGTTCAATTTGAACTGTTTGGCGAGATGGGAGGAAACGTGATTATGAAGGAACTTAATTTAAAACATGAAGCCAAGCGTTACGGCTGTGCGGTTCTGGCTGCAACGATCATGGCGTTGAATATTAAGACATTTGTTCGTGCAGGCGGTCTTTTTCCGGGAGGATTTACAGGACTTACTCTGCTGCTCCAGAATATTTTTCAGACATTTATGGGGATTGCAGTTCCGTATACGCTGATCAATGTACTACTGAACTCTATTCCTGTATTTATTGGTCTGAAGTTTATTGGAAAGAAATTTACCATCAGTTCTGTCTGTGTGATCCTGCTTTCCGGTTTGCTTACAGATATTATTCCCAGTCAGCCGATCACTTATGATACATTGCTGATCAGTATCTTTGGCGGTCTGATCAATGGCTTATGTATCAGTCTCTGTCTGATCGGTAATACCAGTACAGGTGGAACGGACTTTATTGCGATTTATTTTTCCGAGAAAAATGGCAGGGATATCTGGAATTATATCCTGTGTGGAAATGCAGTGATCCTGACAGTGGCAGGTTTGCTCTTTGGATGGGACAGAGCGCTTTACTCTATTATCTTCCAGTTTACTTCTACTCAGGTGATTCAGATGCTGCATCAGAGATATAAGAAGCATACGCTGTTCATTATCACGAAGGAGCCGTATCAGATTTATGAGGAGATTTTCAAACTTACCAATCATACGGCGACACGTTTTGAAGGTACCGGATGTTACACAGACGAGAAGACCAGTATGATCTATTCTGTAGTCTCTACAGAAGAAGCAAAATATCTGGTAAAGAAGGTACATGAGATCGATCCGAAGGCTTTTGTAAATATTATCAAAACCGATTACATAAACGGAAGATTTTACCAGAAAACCGATTATTAATTACTTGTATTCCCCTCCTGTGAGCGTATAATATAAGGTACAAGGAACTCTGCTCGTTCACGGGACTTTTACTTAAGATTGGACGAACAGTAACCAGCACACAAGGAGGGCGATGTATATGGGTAATGCAACAGAAAGCACACTTCCTCACGGCAATACCTCAGCTATGACCGCAAAGCCTGCAGGACATGCGCCTGTTCCACCTGTTATGAGCAGGAGTTCTGCGACAGATGCAGTTCCTGTCAGAATCAGTCACGGAAATTAGACAGGTGCAATGCTTACGAGGGGGCATATAACTATTAACCTCAACATATCCCTATCTGCTGCAAAATAATAAACAGTGGATGGGGATTTCTTTATAAAAAACAGTTATTATATTATAAGTATAAGCAATGTTTTTCTATAGCAAGCCTCTTAATCAATATGCATTATTTACGAGGGTTGCTATAAGTTTACAGATTCATAAGATGTATCTGATATAATAATTCTGTTACTTACTGATATAAACTTTCCGTAAGTTCTTTTGCTGATGAACTTTGCTATAGAATTTTTTGGGGGATGGCAGAATGTTGAATGGTTACAAAAGAACAATTATTTACAGGAGAAGAAAAAAATATGATCGTATATCACTATTGCAGTTTAGAATCATTGAATTCTATTTTGAAAAATCGTTCCCTCCGTCTGACAAATATCCTGAAATCCAATGATTCCATGGAGATCAGCTGGATCTGCAGGTATTATGACGCAGAATTTAAAAGAGCTTATGAAAATGCTTCAGATTTATTCAGATCAAAGATTTCATCAGAGAGATTGATGGGATATGTGAAACTGTTTACAGATGAATTTTTCAATGAAAATCATGCAGACTTCAGATATTATGTAACCTGTTTTTCGTATCAGAATGATCTGCTCAGTCAGTGGCGGGGATATGCGGATGACGGGCGCGGAGCTGCCATCGGATTTGACCTGGATGTATTAAAAGAAGTTGTAACGGTTTCTCCGGAGATTTCAAAGCCGTCAATTGTGTCATTACATAAGATTAGTTATTCTGAAGCAGAGCAGAGAGAAGTTGTACATCAGATAGTGCAAGAATTGGTTGATGAAATCGAGAAGATATTACAGAAAGAAGAACAATGTCGGGAAAGCATTGAGGAGAGGCAGGATTATGAAATAGAAGTACTGGATAAAGTCATGAACTGTTTTGAGAAAAAGTTTTTGAAATTATTTCAGGAATCTGTTTACATGAAAAATCCGTTTTTCAGAGAGGAAAGCGAAATCCGATTGTGCGAGTTTTCGCCGAAACAGTTTCTGATGGGAAGAGAAGTTGAACTTTCTCTCGGTGCACGTTTATATAACTATTCCTACTATGTAAAAGAAAGTCAGCTGATATCTTATGTGGATTTTGATTTTTCAGATTGCCTTGACCAGCTGATAAAGGAACTCGTTATAGGGCCAAAGTGTCTGATGTCAGAGAGAGACATGGAATATTATCTGACAACGCTCGGTCTGTCGAATTGTCGGGTAAAGAAATCGCAGGGGACATATCGGTAATATATTTATAGCAATTCCCTTATATGGGCATATCAGACATCATGGAAAGGCAGATGAAAGACATGAAAAGAAAATTACCATTCAGAAAAGTGGCGGTATTTCTGATACTGGCATTATTTCTGACAGCAGGCATCAGTATGCGTGCAGTTACCGTAAATGCAGCTACATATGTGAAACAGGACAGAACCTCCGTCAGCATCACATCGAAGAAAACGGGATGGCAGAAAATAAACGGAGATTACTATTTTTATAATTCAAAGGGGCGTCTGATCTGCGGTTCTTTTAAGTATAAAGGTTATTATTACTACAGTATTGCCAACGGCAAACGTTTCACCGGGTGGATGAAGCGTTCCGGTAATAAATACTATTACAATCGTAAAAATGGTGCCATGTTCCGCAATCGCTGGGCAACAGGTGATAAATATACCTATTATTTCAATGAATCCGGCGTGGCAATTGCCAGGCAGTGGCTTACTCAGGATGGAAAAAAATACTATTTCCTCAGCAATTCCACCATGGCAAAGGGCTGGCAGAAGATAGGAAAATATTATTACTATTTCAGCAAGAAAACAGGAGTGATGGCAAAAAATACTTGGATAGGTAAATATTATGTAAACAGCAAAGGGCAGCGTGTAAAATCTTCAGATACTAAACCGACAAATACTAAACCAACAGTTACTCAAAGCGGCAATACTTACGAATACAAAAGCAGCACTCTTAATATTAAACTTAAACGCAAATCAGTCCATGGAATTTCCTACTGGGTAGCGCATATAAAGACATCCAATGCCAAACAGCTGAAATCCGCCCTCTCCAACGGAACTTATGGCGGATCCCGACAGACAACTTCTGATGCAGTATCCTCAAATGGAGGCATTATCGGAGTAAACGGCAGTGCTTTCGACTATGGTACAGGAAAACCATCCCCCTTGGCATGTGCATCAAAAACGGGATTATCTATGGTGATTACATGACCAGTTATTCCGTCATGGCAGTAAAGAAAGACGGAACCATCTATACTCCGGCACAGGGACTTATGGGAAAAAATCTTCTTGCAGCCGGTGTAAAAGATACATATAATTTTGGTCCGGTTCTTATTAAAGATGGCGAAGCCAGCTTCCATGGGCTGAAACAGAAAAATATTATCCACGTACAGCGGTAGGAATGGTAAAGCCCAACGATTATGTACTCCTTGTAACAGATACCGGCAGATATAATGGCCTTAATCACTGGGATATGGTGAATATTTTCAAATCCTATGGCTGTACTTATGCTTACAACCTGGATGGAGGCGGTTCTGCAACCCTGTACTTTAATGGAAAAGTAATGAATAAACTTATCGGCAATACTCAGCGTCCATGCGCAGACTTCCTTTATTTCACCCGATAATCCTTTTCCAGATAAGAATCCCGTCTGCTTGCACATGCTGCCAAAGCCCAGCACACAAGAATCAGCAGCCCGATCCCCATAGCCAGCACAGCAAGCAGGATTACGATAATTGCGTGGATAAACATAGACATGGATGACCTCCTTTCACAGTCATTCGGTTATGAACTGAGCAGCGAAGCAGATGATTTTATCCGCCTGACTTGTCTCATTCACTGACTTGGATAAAAATGGATGTTGTATAAGAAGTAATAAAAAGATATCAGGATGACCTGACAAGAACAATTAAGACAGTTAAAAGATCTGTTAACTGATTTAAATATACGCCGTCACACTCAAAAAAGCAAGCCGAAACTTTCGAGGGATTTCGACTTGCTTTTTGGCTAATTATTTACGAGGCTTGCTATAAGTATCAGAGAAAGATGTTACGGCAATCCGGAATGAATTTGGGTTACGTTACTGAGAACAGAGGGAACAGTAACGATTGTTTTGGTAAAATATTAACAATTCCATAAAAACACTTGACAACCCTACTTTACCATACTAAAATGTAAAAAGCAAAAAAACTGTTGCCGTAGGAAAAACAAATGATTGCCCTATACGGAAAAAGGGACATCCTTCCATGGCAGAACAAGGAGGAATATTATGAAAAAATACAGCGACATGAGCAAAGAAGAACTGCTTACACTCAAAGCACAGCTGGATAAAGAATACGCAGATATCAAAGCAAAGGGCTTAGCTCTCGATATGTCACGTGGAAAACCGTCAGCAGACCAGCTCGATCTCTCAATGGGATTAATGAACGTATTAAGCAGCGATTCAGACCTCAAGTGCGAAACAGGAGTAGACTGCCGTAACTACGGTGTTATCGACGGAATCCCGGAAGCTAAACGCCTCCTTGGAGAAATGTCCGAAGTAGATCCGGACCACATCATCATCTACGGAACTCAAGCTTAAACGTTATGTTTGACAGCATTGCACGTTCTATGACACAGGGTGTAATGGGAAATACCCCATGGTGCAAACTTGATAAGGTAAAATTCCTCTGTCCTGTACCGGGATATGACCGCCATTTCAAGATCACAGAATTCTTCGGAATCGAAATGATCAACGTGCCAATGACACCACAGGGACCGGACATGGATATGGTAGAGAAGCTTGTCAGTGAAGACGCATCCATCAAAGGAATCTGGTGTGTGCCGAAATACTCCAACCCACAGGGATATACCTATTCAGCAGAAACAGTAGAGCGCTTTGCGCATCTGAAACCGGCAGCACCTGATTTCCGTATCTACTGGGATAACGCATACAGCATTCATCATCTCTATGATGACAATCAGGACTTCCTTGTAGAAATCCTTGAAGCATGTGCAAAAGCAGGAAATCCTGATCTTGTATATAAATTTACATCAACATCAAAAGTCAGCTTCCCGGGTTCCGGTATTGCAGCAGTTGCAGCTTCCAAAGCAAACCTGGAAGATTTCCGCAGCTACATGCAGATCCAGACAATCGGACATGACAAATTAAACCAGTTACGTCATGTAAAATTCTTCAAAAATATCGACGGTCTTCATGAACACATGAGAAAGCATGCGGCAATTCTCCGTCCGAAATTTGAAATGGTCCTTAACACACTGGACAGAGAACTTGGCGGTCTTGGAATCGGCGAGTGGACAAAACCACATGGTGGATACTTCATTTCCTTTGATTCAATGGAAGGATGTGCAAAAGCTATTGTTGCCAAGGCAAAAGAAGCAGGTGTTGTACTTACAGGAGCAGGCGCAACTTATCCATATGGAAAAGATCCGAAAGACTCCAATATCCGTATTGCACCAAGCTTCCCGACTCCTGAGGATCTTGGAAAAGCAGCAGAAGTGTTCGTACTCTGTGTTAAACTTACAAGTGTAGAGAAATTACTGGAAAACGCATAAAAGAGAATAATCGTATTTACTTTCTGGATAAATAATGTGATAATAAAACTGCCCGGCATAACTTCTTGCCGGGCGGTTGCTGTTTATAAAAAAGAAAGGAGAGGATGTCGTGAGCAGCAGAAAGAAAATCATGATCACCCTGATCATAATCTTGCTCCTGCTGACTGCCGGAGTATATGGATATGTGTATACTATTTCACAGAGCATTTCTTACCGGGATCAATGGTAAACGGATTCAACTGTTCCTATATGACAGTATCCCAGTCAGAAGAATTGCTTACGCAGAAGGTGGGAGCATATGTTCTTACTATTGACACCAGAAATAACGGACAGGAAAGTATCACAGCAAAACAGGCGGGACTTTCCTATGACTCAGATGGAAGTGTTGATAAACTGATCAGAAATCAGGATCGTTTTACATGGTTTCTTGCTTTTAATCAGCACAGGAATTATGAAGTGTCCTCCTCCATTAAATATGATGAGCAGAAGACAGAGGCTGCCATTTCCGAACTGAAATGTATGCAACAGGAGAATATGACAGAGCCTTCGGATGCTCATATAGAAGAGAAAGACGATAAGTTTGTAATTGTTCCTGAGCAGGAGGGAACTGCACTGAAACCAGAAAAAACAAGTCAGGATATTATAGATGCTCTTGTCACAGGACGAACGCCGGTTGATCTGGAAGCAGATGGATGCTACAAAGAACCGAAAGTTATCAGAGTGATGAAACTCTGACGAAGAATTGTGACTGATAAACAAACTTACGGATGTAGTGATAACCTATGATTTTGACGATTGCACAGAGACAGTAGACAGAGATATGATCAAAAACTGGCTCACAACAGATGAAAACGGTCTTTATACACTTGACAAAAAACAGATAGAGCATATATCAGTGAACTGGCGGCTAAATATGATACGGTTGGAACAGAGAGAACATTTAATACATATGATGGTCGTGAGATTACTGTCAGCGGAGGGAATTATGGCTGGCAGATCGATCAGAAAGCGGAGCTGAAAGAACTTACAGAACTGATAAAAAACGGAGAAACCCAGGTCAGAGAACCTGTTTATTCCCATGAAGGTCTGGTCAGGAAAACAAATGATATCGGATATACGTATATAGAGATTGACCTGACGGCCCAGAGAATGGTATTCTATAAAGATGGAACGCCGACTGCGGATGCGCAGATCGTATCCGGAAATCCATTCGTGCCCAACTGTGCAACTCCTGTGGGATGTTATACAACAGGTGAAATGAAGAGCGGATGTACAGTGAACGGAGAGGACTATCCTTCTGCTGTAAATTACTGGATCCCATTCGATGGAAATCTGGGGATCAGTGATGCTCCATGGAGAATGGATTTCGGAGGACAGCTTTATGAATTTGAAGGCACACATGGAAGCATCTGTGCACCATCCGATCAGGTGCAGATTATTTTCAGCAATGTTGAGAAGAACACACCGATTGTTATTTATGAATAAAGGAGAAAAATGATGAAGATTGTAGTATTAGCGGGGGGAACAAGTACAGAACGTACTGTCTCCATTACATCAGGAACAGGAATATGTAAGGCATTACGACAGAAAGGACATCAGGCGATTCTTGTGGATATTTTTTGCGGCATTGAGAATGTGGACTGGGAGAATCCGTTTCCGTCAGAGTATGATGTGGACGCAGCATCAGAATATATGTCAGCATTTAACGACAGGATTGAACAGATGAAAAAGAGAGAAGAAGCTTCTTCGGACCAAACGTGCTGAAATCTGCGAGGCGGCTGACATTGTTTTCCTGGGACTTCATGGTGCGAACGGAGAAGATGGAAAAGTACAGGCAACATTTGACTGATGGGAATCAAATATACAGGAACCGGATATTTAAGCAGTGCCCTGGCAATGGATAAGGGAATCACCAAGCAGATGTTCCTGATGAATAATGTACCAACACCGCGGGGAGTGTCTATGGTAAAAGAAGAAATGACCACAGATCTGAAAGCACTTGGAATGGAATTTCCTGTAGTTGTAAAAACCTGCTGTGGCGGTTCCAGTGTAGGTGTTTATATTGTGAATGATCAGGCCGAATATGAGCAGGCTCTCAAAGACGCTTATTCTTATGAAAATGAAGTCGTGGTCGAAGAATATATAAAAGGACGTGAATTTTCAGTAGCGGTTGTGGACGGAAAAGCTTATCCGATCATCGAAATTGCTCCGCTTCAGGGATTCTATGATTATAAGAATAAATATCAGGCCGGCTCTACGATTGAGACCTGTCCTGCCGAAATTTCACCGGAACTCACAGAGAAAATGCAGCATTATGCGGAAGCAGGAGCCAAAGCTCTGTTTATGGAAGGATACTGCCGTCTTGATTTCATGATGAAGGAGAATGGAGATATGTATTGTCTGGAAGCAAATACTCTTCCCGGAATGACACCAACCAGTCTGATTCCGCAGGAGGCAAAAGTTCTGGGAATCGACTATCCGACTTTATGTGAGAAACTGATTGAAGTTTCCATGAAAAAATATCCGACGCAGGATTTCACACTATAGAGCGTGTCTGCAGTAATTTATAGAATTGTTATAGATGCATTATTAAGAGAATTGCTATAACAGGAAAGAAGATACAAAAAATATTATGAAAAACTTAACTCTTGAAAATATCGCCCGCGTATGCGGCGGTACTTATTATGGTCCGGCTGATAAATTACAGGAAGAAGTAATGTCTGTTATCACAGACAGCAGAAAAGCAGAAGAAGGATGTCTGTTTGTACCTATTGTGGGGGAACGTGTAGATGCCCATAAATTTATCCCACAGGTAATGAAAGCAGGGGCACTGGCAACCTTGTCGGAACGGGTGCTTGATAACGCTGATTTTCCTTATATCGCAGTAGAATCTTCTCTTCAGGCAGTGAAAGATATTGCAGAGTTTTATTTAAAGCAGCTTCAGATCCGGTTGTGGGAATTACAGGAAGTGTTGGTAAGACAAGTACAAAAGAAGTGATCGCA
>ENA-OQBT01000675-OQBT01000675.1-human-gut-metagenome-genome-assembly--contig:-NODE-675-length-19156-cov-2.601661_pt1 | contig 19156 bp, 20 predicted proteins | sample MGYA00242749_ERZ504557 | MGnify/ENA primary metagenome ERZ504557 (study PRJEB26092, sample SAMD00036243) | human gut metagenome | host: Homo sapiens | study: EMG produced TPA metagenomics assembly of... | reverse complement strand
TTTATTTTATTTATTCAAACTATCCTTGAGGGCATCCAATTCTTGGCGTAGCTGAGCAATAATACTATCTTGCGCATTATCTCGCGCTTTTAACGCCTCATTTTCAGCTTTCAAATTCTGCACCGTATCCAGCAGATTAGTATCCTCTTACCTATATATGCTTAGGGGTGTAATCTTACAATTACAGCCCCCTAATATATTTACACAACAAAACTTTGCTATGTACTATTTTAAGTTATTGCTTATTCTAATTTTATGCGTCAGCCAATGCTTTACCGCGTGCTTCGCAGTCTGCCAAAGCAGCATCATCAGGAGCACCGAAAACAGGCAAGTTATCAGCTACGATTTCAGCACCGGTTGCTTTTACGCGTTCAGCCCAATCTTCGAGCCAAGTACCGCCCCAACCATAGGAGCCGAAAAGAATTACTTTTTTGCCGGATAATTTAGGTTCCAAAGCTGTGTAGAATGGTTCGAATTCCATTTCTTCCAACTGTTCAGCACCCATATCAGCACAACCTAAAGCTAATTTGTCAAAAGCAGCTGCTTCATCAGCGGAAATTTCAGACACGGATTTAACGACTACTTCTTGACCTGCACCGGCAATACCTTTACCGATTGCTTCTGCCATTGCTTGTGTGTTACCTGTACCAGACCAATAAATTACACCAATCATGTGATTACCTCCTACTAGCATGCCGTTACGGCTACCAAAGACTCTAATTGTTTACCATTTAAAAGCTGGGTATGACAGTAATTTCTGCATGCCCGAAAACAGTGAAACGAATGCATGGCGGACATAGGATTGCCATAGACTTTCCATTCGCCGCAAAGCTTATAGCCCGCGCCTTTCATACGAATAAAAGAGCGTACATCGTGGAGTGGATAGCCCAAGAACAGACCGATTTCATGAGGAAAGTCCATCCGTTCTTCCAAACGACCTTTTAAGCGCTCAAACCACGTTTCCAAAGATTCCGTCGCAAATAGCCGTAGAGTTTTAAAAACGCAGCATGTTCGGGACGACGTAAATATTCCTCTAACATTCGTTTGCGGAACACCAACAATAATCTTCGCCGATCGCAATGACACAGTTCATAAAAGAACAAGCCGCGATCATTAAATTTCTCATTATACGCCGACAAAGCCGTTGTCAAATGCAAATCCATATCTCGTGGAATGGCCACAAGATTCGCCACCTTGATTCCCCGTATTGCCGGCGCACAATGATAACCGATAATAGAATCTATTTCGCTTACCATAGTTCACCCTGCCTCTCATTGTTTTCAGGAGAACACTTGCTCTCAAGGCTGTCATACTAGTAAATCCGGATTTATGAATAGTAGCTTTTACCAAGCTACTATGACTTGGTTTTAAAATAATTAAGCTAACTATCTTCTTAATTCATCATACAATCAAAGCGCTGTTCTGTCAATATAATTGACAGTTATTTTCAATTATGAAATTTAAGCAAAGAACCTATAGCTTTCACTTAAACGATAGTTATCGATGTGCACTAAAAGTCTACAACCTTTGTAAAACAAAGAGGATGGGGTATCTTTATTGTATACCTCATCCTCTTTTAAAACGGTAGCCACAGCTACATTCCAGCTCCATCCGGACATTTTTATTGAGAAAATAATTCAATATTACAGAAATTATGTTTCGTTTCCAACACTAGCGCCATTATGTTTCCAACACTAGCTCCATAATGTTTCCGGCACGGCGCCATTATGTTTCCGGCTCGACGTCATTATGTTTCCGGCACATCACCATTAAACTTCCTATTTTAACTTACTCATGAACTTTTCGTTGTTGATGACAAATCGTTCGTGCGTTCCCTTCCCAATACAAGTATCGCCTTCATAAGCAGCCACTTCATAGCTGATTTTACGGCCATCCACAGCTGATACCTTCGCTTCCGCACGAATCTGAGCACCCATAGCCGATGCCTTATCGTGGGAAATACTGAGGGAAATACCCACCGTACCGTCACCATCCGGTAATCTACCGGCCAAAGCGGCTACCGCCGCTTCTTCCATAAGGGCACACATTGCAGGCGTAGCGAATACTTCAAGAGCACCGCTTTTCATCGTTTTGGCAATATTGTGCTCATTAACAACCACTGTTGCCTCACCCTTTAATCCCACTTCTATATTCATAATGAAACCTCCTGTAGCTATACCTAATCACCATTAATACGTTTAATGTAATCCCCTACCGGCCAAATACTGCAACTAATTCCAGCCATCCACTATGGCAATCTCAACCGGCGATTTGACTATTACATTATATTCTAAAAACAGTATACTACATTTCAAGAGGCCTTGCTGAAAATTATTATTAAAATGCAAAAAGCCGCCCCTTGCGGGACGACCTTTGCAGCGAGTATAAAATTGTAACCTCGTATGGCTCTCCCTTATGCATCGCAATTAGCAGTAAACGATGTATATGGTTAACACCATGAACGGGTTAATAAATAATTAGGTATAAACGAATTCTTATTTAATGAAGCTTACGTGTTTGTTAATTTCAGCAAGCACTTTTTCTTTCGTTTCGTTGTATTCCACTTTTTTCTGTTCGAACCAGTTGTTGCCATAGGTGTCGATGGACACGATCAATGGACCGAATTCTTTAACACGGCAAGTCCACAATGTTTCCGGCATGCCTAACTCTTTCCAGTTAGCTTGTTCGATTTCTTCTACTTCTGTAGCGGCCAATACGGCATTACCGGCCGGGAATACCAAGTGCAACGCTTTGAATTCCTGACAAGCTTTTTGAGTGCCCGGGCCCATACCGCCTTTACCGACGATGAGGCGAACACCGGTATGTTTTACGAAATCGTATTCGAATTTTTCCATACGCATACTGGTCGTAGGACCTACGGAAATCATTTCGTATTTACCGTTAGCTTCATCGATAGTTTTTACAATCGGACCGGCGTGCAAAATAGCACCGTTGCGAACGTCAACCGGCAGTTCACGACCGTATTCAATCAAACGGCGATGAGCTACGTCACGGCAAGTTGTAATGTGGCCCGTTAAATATACAATATCACCGGCTTTAATGCTTCTAAATCTTCTGCGGAAATCGGTGTTGTTAAGATTTTCTTTTCCATTAGTATTTCACCCCACTATGCGATAAAACAGTACACTGACCATCTTTAGTAAACACTAAGTGACCACGACGGTGATTCCAGCAACCAACGTTAACAGCTACGCTCAAAACGGAAGGATGACGGGTACCGTTTTCGATATTAACACCCATAACGGATTTGTCGCCGCCCATACCTTGCGGTCCTAAATGAAGGGCATTGATGCCATCTTCCAACAATTGTTCCATATACGCTGCGTTTTTATTAGGATTATGAGAACCTACCGGACGCATGATCGCTTTTTTGGAGTATAAAGCTGCGGTGTCAATGGAGGTAGCAATACCTACGCCTACCAATAACGGTGGGCATGCATTTAAGCCGTAAGACGTCATCAAATCGAGTACGAATTTGGCAACCCCTTCGTAACCTTCGCCCGGCATTAAAGTTTTACCGCTGCCCGGCAAGGAGCAACCGCCGCCGGCCATGTAAGGGTAAATTTCTACATCGTCACGGTCAGGAACAATGTCCCAAAGAATGTATGGAGCCGTTAAGCCGATGTTTTTCTTCGTGTTGAATTCGTCAAATGTTTCTACACAGTTATGACGCAATGGAGTTTCCTGCGTAGCCTGATAGGTAGCATCGCGCAAAATAGTTTCCAATTCGCCGATTAACGGGAAGTTGGCACCACATTTTACCCAATACTGCAATACGCCTGTATCCTGACAGGATGGACGGCTCAATTCTTTAGCCAATTCCATATTCTTGTGCATTGTGTCATAAATCGTTTTTGCCAACGGATTCTTTTCGTCCGCTGCCAATTCTTTTAATTTAGCGTCAACATCATCCGGCAATACTTTAGAAAAATAGCCTACAAAATCCGCAAGAATTTGAGTCATTCGTTGACTCATTTTTTTCCTTATCCATACATATCCTCCTTTAACTTATGGGATGTACCGATCCCAAATTACAATCTGTACATATAGAAAAACCTAGAAAAATTTTTATCAAAAATGTTTTGCCGCTTAAAATCAAGGGTAAAACGGGAAGAAAATCGGTAATAAAATGAGTGAAGTGATCATTGCTAAGATTAGGTAAGGACCACCTACTTTGACATAGTCCATAAAACTATAGCCTGCTACGTTATATACCATCGTATTCGGCGGACAACCGATTAGTGTAGCAAAGGTACGGAACCGCCTATAACGGTCGCCATGAGTACCGCTTTCGGGTCGGCCCCAACCTGCTGTGCCAAGGCCAAGCTGATTGGCACCAATAAAGCAGTCGTCGCTGTATTGGACATGAACTGAGTCAAAATAGCAGCGATACAGAATACAACGGCCAATAACATAAACGGCGACGGATTATCACCGAGGCTCTGAATAATCGTATCCGCAATCATAGCACCGGCGCCGGTTTTCACAAGAGCCTGAGCTAAGGCCAAGGAACCTACAAAGAGTAAAATCGTTTTCATATCAATAGCATTAACGGCTACTTTTTCAGAAATCGTGCGCGTCGCTACGAGGAATAAAGCCCCAATCCAGGCAATAACGTGTAATTTAATGCCCAATTGTGATTCAAAAATCATCCCCAGTACGGTCGCAACCAAGGTACCGGCAGCAAATACTTTGCGCCACATGGCCACTTTACTGTAATCGGCGTCAGTCGTATACTCCGTAGCCGGTGTGTGAGTTGGCTCTTCCGGCAATAACTTATGACCGATTAAAGCGAAGTACGCAATACCTACGAGCAATACCGGCAAACCTACCAAGGCATAGTCGAAGAAGGCGAAGGCCAAATTCTGCTGTGCCAAACCGGATTGAGCAATCATGTTGCCCGGTGAACCGATGAGACTCACATTACCACCGGCAGATGCGGCAATAGCTAAAGGCATTAACAGTTTCGTTGCCTTAATGCCGGTGCGCTGCACAAGACCCATGGCCAGTGGAATCAATACGGCGGTTGTACCCGTATTGGATAAGAATGTAGACATAAGACCCGTGATACACATTACGGCAATAATTAACTGACGTTCCGTTTTGGCAAAACGATTGATTAAACCGCCCACCGCATGAGCCACGCCGGTATCGAAAAAGGCGGCCCCTACAATGAACATGGCCATAAAGAGCAATACATTGGAATCCACAAAGCCTAAGAATGCTTCTTTCGGTGTGAGCACACCGGTCAAGGTCAAGCAAACGGCTACCGTCATAGCGGTTATGGACAAGGGGATTTTCTCGTAAACGAACATGATAATGGCAAAAACTAAAAGAACTAGGGTTACAATAACACCATCCATCTTTGTCTCCTCTCGTACACTAATTGTATTGGTGATACTGTGAATGCATTCGATACTTTCATTATACGCATATACCATAATTCAGCTATCCAAATTACGCTATGAAAATTATTATCAATTACTCTTTATTATGCGATTTGTTATATACTTTTAATGCAAATGATATAAAAAACAACCGGCTTTTATTTTTAAAAACCGGCTATTATCATCACTCCCTACTTATCATATGACCGTATTCTTATTTCAAATAATATAAAAAAATGCCAACTTCCACTTTTTTTAGATAGCCGTATTTATTTATCTAAAATTTCATCCAAAGTAGCTAATGCGAGACGTAATTGTTCACGAGCGGCCACCAATTCAGCATCAGCGCTGCTTGACTCACTCATAGGATGCGCGCCTTTATCAGTCGGGGTCGCCTCATTTTCAGTCGTATTTTTTCTATAAGTCTCTAACCGCTCATTAATCCCCGCATCATCGACGGCAATATATTCCTTCCAATTATCCATCATCGTATGACGCTCTACCTTGCCGGCTACCTGACGATATTCCGTCGGCGTCGTATGAAAATGCTTGCGAAAGGCCGTATTAAAGGCTTTCACATCAGAAAAGCCACATTCATTGGCAATGTCTACGATTTGCTGCTTCGTATTAACTAACTGTACCGCTGCCTCTCTTAAGCGCATGCGCAGTACATAGGCCTTAAACGAAATGCCCAACTGCCGTTTAAAAAATTGCGACGCATAACTTTCGGTATAGCCGCCAATATCGGCTATCTCCCCCAAAGTCAACGGTTCTTTATAATGTTGATCAATGTAAGTAATCATTTTTTCAAAGGTAGCCGCCTGTTGCAAGGCCACCGGATTTCCCTGAGGCATATAGGAAACAGGCTTTAACAAATCGATTAAACAATGGAGAATACCTAAAAATTCCCTTTCTATTGCAATATCCGGTTCTTCTACCACATTAATGGTCGTAACCTCATCAACTTTATGTTTAGCCAACTGCCGCATCAATTCACTAAGTTGTGTCCGCAACTTGTCATACCCTGAATCGTATCGAGTCATTTCATCGGTGGCCAAAAAGAAACTGGATTGCCTAAATTCCTTGTCATATTGCGCCAGCATTTGCGGATGTAAATGTAACACCATAGCTATCGTATCCGGCTCCAAAGCAACGTAGCATGCCCACACTGCGGCGGCAAGATAATAAAATCATCGGGGCCCAAATTGGTGTACTCATTGTCATGACATACCTCGACCGCTCCCTGCAGTACTAAGAGCACTTCAATCTCCGGATGCCAATTATAATGATACGTGCCAATCCGATAAATATATTGGCTGAAGGCTATATGTCCATGTTGGTATAAAAAATTATAAAATTGCATGATTCCTCCTACTTTGTTAAACGTTCATAACAAGGGCAACTCACAATATGGTCGTTTACCATGCCGATAGCCTGTAAAAAAGAATATACAATCGTAGGTCCCACAAAGGTAAAACCGCGTTTCTTCAAATCCTTACTGATTTGCTCCGCCAACGGTGTTATAGCCGGCACGTCCGCTTCTGTTTGCCAGTGACCAACTAAACTTTCGCCGTTCGTAAACGCCCAGATATACGCATCAAAAGATCCGAACTCGGCTGAATTTTCTTAAATGCCAAGCATTTTTACGAAGTGAAGCAATCTTAAGTCGATTCCGAATAATATTCGGATTCTCCAATAATTGAGACTCTTTGTCCGGCGTATAGGCCGCCACTTTATTTATATCGAAACCATCAAATGCTTCACGCATGGCTTCGCGACGTTTTAGTACTAACGTCCAACTGAGTCCGGCCTGCATAGTTTCCAGTACTAAAAACTCAAACAAAACGGAATCCTCATGGGTTGGCACGCCCCACTCGGTATCATGATATACTTGCTCTTCCAAGCTGCGTTTAGCCCACGCACATTCTCTGCCGGTTGTCATACGTCTACCTCCACCGTAAAGTAGCATATTTTAAACATAATTGCAAATACTCAAATCATATACGCCATTGAAAACACTCATAATGTATGCAAAATTAACATAATCAAAATTATATTTTATCATTTAAATGTGGCATTTTTTTCTAATTTAGCCTATAGTAGTATTATACCATGTTATATAGTAGGGGGTATTTCTTACGGAGGTGTTACCTATGATGCAACTGACAGGTGGTATTATCGTAATCATCGCATTTGCCGCCATCATTAGAAAGTATGAAACCCGCACCGTTCTACTTGTAGCCGGCGCACTTATGTGTTTCATCGGCGGCGTAATGGGCCAATTCATGGATTCGTTTGTCAAAACCATGATTCACGGTTCCTTAGTCCCAACTATTTGTACCGTAATGGGCTTTGCTTTCGTTATGAAGCATACGGAATGTGACCAACATTTAGTGCATGCATTATCAGGCCTTATTTCTAAAAGCCATGCCATTATCATTCCGCTTGCCATGCTCGTAACCTGGTGGCTCAACATCGCCGTTACCAGTGCAGCCGGTGCCGCTGCGGCTATCGGCAGTATCTTGATTCCCGCTTTAATTGCGGCCGGCGTACATCCGGCCATGGCCGGTGCCGCTATCTTAGCCGGCACTTGGGGCAGTGCCATCAGCCCCGGCAATACGCATGTGGCCTTCATTTCCAAGATGGCCAATGTAGATGTTATGTTCGTTATCCTTGAAACTGCCTTACCGGCCATCATCGCATCCTTAGTAGTAGCCGTATCACTTACCTTAGTAGCGGCATTTCGCAAGGAAGGCCCAAGCAAGGCTCGCCAAGAAGCGTTAGCAGAACAAGGTACCGCTTCTATCGTAAGTAAATTCAAAGTTAACGGTCTTAAAGCTATGGCACCGATTGTGCCGCTCGTTATTTTAGTTGTAACCAACTTAAACATTGCTGCGCTCAAAGATATGGGGATTGCTAAAGTAAGCGTACCGGCCGCTATGATTATCGGCTGTGTAGTAGCTCTCATTATTGCCCGCGCCATGCCTTGAAGAAGTAACGAAAGACTTCTTCAAGGGCATGGGCGATGCCTACGGCAGCATCATCGGTCTTATCATCGCCGCTGCGGTTTTCACCAAAGGCATGCAGGCCATGGGCCTTACCGATGCGTTATTAACGTATATGAAGGATTCTCAATCATTCGCTAAAATTGCCGGCAGCTTCGGTCCGTTCATTATCGCTATCTTAAGCGGTTCCGGCGACGCAGCAGCGCTTGCTTCAACGGTGCCATCACACCGCATGCAGCCAGCTTCGGCATGAACATGGTCGACCTTGGCTCCTTGGCACAGATTTCAGGGGCTATCGGTCGTTCTACTTCACCGGTAGCGGGTGCGGCCATTATTTGTGCATCCCTCGCCAATGTAGGTCCTATGGAGCTTGCCAAACGTAATATCGTGCCAATGCTAGTTGGCGTTATTACATTCCTTATTTTATTCTAAGTTGAAATTTGCATCCCCTATTCATTACTATATTAACCGGTACTATTAATTATTTATAACTGAAAACTCTCACATTATACAATTTCTTTATTTTATTCTCTCACATTATGTTTAGGAGGTTCTCATGATCCAAGAAAAGCGTATCCTTGATGAATTCTTAGAATTGATTCAAATTCCTTGCTCCACCCTTAAAGAACGTGAAATCGCCGACTTATTGACCAAGCGTTTAGAAGCTTTCGGTTTTACCGTTGAAGAAGATAATGCCGGTGAAAAATTGGGTGGCAATGCAGGTAACTTAGTGGCAACTCTTAAAGGAAATGTTCCTTCCGCCCCTATGATTATGCTCACCGCTCACATGGACTGCGTAGAACCTTGCGCCAATATTAAACCACAAATTAAAGACGGCCTCATTACTTCGGACGGCACTACAATCCTCGGGGGTGACGACAAAGCCGGTGTGGTAGCTATCCTAGAAGCCTTGCGTGTTGTTAAAGAAGACAATCTCCCTCATGGCGATATACAGGTTGTCTTTACTATCGCTGAAGAAGGCGGTGTAAACGGCTCTAAGAATATGGATTCGTCCTTACTTAAAGCTAAATTGGGTTATACTTTTGATACCTCCGGTGCACCGGGCCGTATCGTACATAAAGCACCGGGCCAGAACAAAGTACGTGCCACCATCACCGGTAAAGCGGCTCATGCCGGCAACGCTCCGGAAAAAGGCATTAACGCTATCGTTGCGGCCGGTCATATTTTAATAAAATTACCGCAAGGCCGTATCGACGAAGAAACGACTTGCAACATCGGTACCATCAGTGGTGGTCGTGCTACCAATATCGTAGCGGAAGAAGCGGTTATCTTTATGGAAACCCGCAGCCGTAATAAAGCAAAATTAGCTAAATTAACCGACGAAGTGGTAGCTATTTTCGAACAGGGCGCTAAAGACACTAATACGTCCATTAAAGTAGAAGTATTACCGGCTTACGATCCGTTCGATGTGCCGGTAGATTCCGAAACAATTCGCCTCGCTTCCAAAGCGGCCGAAGAATTGGGCTTCACCGTTAATGTAGTTGAATCCGGCGGCGGCAGTGATGCCAGCTTCTTCAATGCCTATGGTGTACCGACAGCCGTTCTCGGTGTTGGTATGACCAATGTGCATACGAAAGAAGAATGCATTAAGGAAGAAGATTTATATAATTCCGCCCGCTTAGCTTTACAAATTATTGTGGAAGCAGCTAAATAGTAACATTAAATCTGTATAACACCAACGCCCCGTTCCTTAAGAACGGGGCGTTTTCGTTATTATTTTTTATTGTCATTTATCTATTATTATGACATCACCCACTCATCAAAATAGTGGACATTCGTCTATTAGTCATGACTATGGACTTTTCATATATTCTATGTTAGAATAACAGACAGATAAAAGCTTTTAGTTTTAAAATTTAGTAATACACAGTCTTACCTTGTGTCACCGGATGCGGGTAAGCGGCATTAATGCATCAATGCGTCTATCGTAGGTCTTAGAAGATAGATACTTTGGTGTGTTTTTTTTGAGGTAGCAAACGTATGGAACAACCAATTTCAACAACACTATTTGATAAAATAAAACACTTTGTCGCGTTAACAATCCCCATTATTTTGACGCAATTCGCTATAACCGGCGGATCCTTCGTATCAGTAGTCCTTACGGGCCAATTCAGCACGGTGGATTTAGCCGGCATGTCTGTAGGCTTTAATCTATGGACAGCCTGTTATTTCGGCATATTGGGGATTCATCTGGGTATCTCCCCTATCATTGCACAGCTCTTAGGCGCGAATCATAAAGATAATATCCCTACAATTATATATCACGGCTTATTTTAAGTGTCTGTTTCTTTTTACTCTTAATTTTCTTAGGCGTAACTGTCCTTGACCCATTATTATTAAGTTTGAATTTGGAGCCGGCCGCCTACGAAATTTGTTGGCTCTATTTAAAGGCCATTGCTTGGGGCCTGTTGCCACTTATTTTAACCTGTGTCTTGCGTAATACCGTCGATTGTCATGGTTATACACGCTACACCATGTATATTATCCTCTGTGGCCTGGGTGTTCATATTTTCCTTGATTACGCTCTTATACTCGGTTATTTCGGCTTTCCTGCCTTAGGAGCGCTTGGTGCCGGCATTGCTACTACTGTAGCTTACTGGTTTAATTTCTTAGCCTTCGTAACTTTATTACTCTTTGGCAAAACTTTTAAAAATTACCGATTATTCCGTAAAGGCTTCACTTTTGATTTTACCTACATTCGAGAACAATTACGTTTAGGTATCCCCATCGGGCTTGCCATTTTTGCAGAAAGCAGTATTTTCAGCCTCGCTGGCATTGCCGCCACCGTTTACGGTACTAAAATTATTGCCGCCCATCAGGCTGCTATCAGCTTTACATCGTTATTCTATGGTGTGCCTTTAAGCATCGGTATTGCCGCCACTATCACGGTAGGTTATGCAGTAGGCGCCAAAAACTTACTAGCTGCCAAAACCTATTCTTATATCGCCCGTGGTACAGCTGTAGTATTAGCATTAAGTATTTGCCTCTATACCTTTACAAATTTACCGCGCATCGCCGGTTACTATACCAATGATCCGAGTATGGTAGGATTAATCGGCAGCTTCCTTAGTTACGCCGTATTTTTCACGGTTATTGACGCTTTAGGAACACCAATTCAAGGTATTCTACGCGGCTATAAAGATGTGCGCATCATCTCGATTATCGCCATAAGCAGCTTCTGTGGTACCAGCATTCCCATTGCTGCCTTCTTTACCTTCGTACTAAACTACGGGCCATACGCCATTTGGATTGGCTCTTAGGCAGTACAGCCATCGCCGCCACCCTCTTCACATGGCGCGTCTGGTATATCCAACACAAAAAGTTTAAAATCATAAATACGTAAAAACTAAGATTAGTTTAGACAAATTGAGCTACCACTTATAATTTAAAATAGAAAATAAAGCGCCTCAGCCAAAATTGGCTGAGGCGCTTTTAGTTATGTACTATAAAAATTTACTGCAAACTCCGGACGCTATTTTATTTTGCACCATAACGTTAGTGCGCTTATTCTACCTTAAGTTTATTGTGCTTATTTTCCTTAAGTTTATTGTGCTTATTTTTCTTTCAAATAAGATTCAATTAAAGCGCCCGTAAAAGCAATGCCATTAATCATATCCTTTTCGTCAATATTGAACTTAGGATTATGATGCGGTGCCGCAATATCGGAACCTAAAATCATATAGGTACCGCGTCCGCCATTGCCGATTACCCGTTCCAAGAAGTAAGCGCAGTCTTCACTGCCGCCCCCTTCATTGGCTAACGTACATCTTTAAAGATACCTAAATCTTTGGCAATAACCTGTACTTCTTTAGCCAAATCTTCTGAGTTAATGCAGGCCGGCGCACTGCCCATTTCTTTGATGTCCACTTCATTTTCATACATAGTGGCCGCACCTTTTAACACTTCATAGGCTCGTTTGCAGATATAATCATTAACTTCACCGGTAGCACCGCGCGTTTCTATCTGTAAATAGCTCTGTCCGGAATAACGTTACGACCTGTGCCGGACTCTAAAACGCCTACGTTAATACAGGAGTTACCTTTGGAGTGACGAGAAATGGCTTGCAAGTTTAAAGCCGCCGTACAAGCTGCCAATAAGGAGTTTTTGCCAAGCTCCGGCGACCCGCCTGCATGAGAGGAGTAGCCTTTAAAGGTTACGTCTAATTTAGTCGTAGCCAAGAAGCCGTTATTTAAACAAGCAAGGCAACCGGCAATATTCTTATTAATCCCGATATGCATGCCGAAGAAGATATCTACATCATCAACAACACCGGCATCAACCATGGATTTCGCACCACGAACCCCCTCTTCAGCAGGCTGTAAAATCAATTTAAAGGTGCCGTGGAGCCCTTCTTTATGAGTCGTTATATATTCGGCCAAGCCTAGGGCCATTGTTAAATGGGCATCATGACCGCAAGCATGCATGGCTTTTTCATGCTTCGATACAAACCCTTCTTTAACCGGTAAATGATCGTCTGCCGTGGATTCCATAACATCATTGGAGTCGATGTCGGCACGGAAAGCTACCGTAGGCCCCTCGTCATCGAAATGCAAGGTCGCCACCATGCCGGTAAAACCATATCCCATGGCTTCTACCCACTTTGGATTAGCCCCTTCTTGAAGGCTCGGTCCATGGCCGCTTTCATAACGGCGTCTTCAGGCACACCCATACGCGATTCGGCCTTAACAACCTCTTTGCCGACTTTTAAATCATAACCTAATTCAGTCAAGCGATCAGCTGCCATAGCGGCCGTCCGATATTCCAACCAACCCGGTTCCGGATGTTGATGCAAATCACGCCGCATAGCTATAAATTTTTCACGATTATCGTTGGCAAATGCAACACTCTTATATGTACTCATGTAAACCACGCCTCCCTAATGTCTTAATTACGAGTTTTTTTCAACTGCTACCTTTATCTTACCACACTCCGGGGACATCTGTAATCTCATAATATAATTTAAACGGTCTTTTGATATATCGAATACGAATAAATATATAAAGAGCTACGGCTGAATATTAAAGGAAAAGCACCGCCATACAAAAAGAAAAGCGCACCTTGCGGCACGCTTTTCAAAATCTCATTATAATCCAATCGAAGGCTCTAATGAGTCAGTATTTAATTAATAGTGTAAATCGTCAGGGCTTACACGATGACGGAATGTCCAGTAAGTCCAACCTTGGTAGATTAATACGATTGGCACAAAGATAAGTGCTACAATCGTCATCAACGTCAACGTATATTCGGAAGACGAAGCATTTTTAATCGTTAAGCTCCAAGCCGGATTTAAGCTGGAAACCATGATACGTGGGAACAAACCTGCAAAGTAAGCGGCTGTTACCGAAATAATGCTCAAGCAGCTGAAAGTGAAGCCAACGCCCGGACGACGTACGCGGGTGAAGCCCCAAGAAATCAAGAAGAATACGATGCAAAGAGCAAACGCAACTGTTGCAATCATGCTGTTGAACAAATCAGTGAAGTAGTAAGTAGCCCCTACTAATACGAGAGCGCCTACTGCAGTAATCACGCCTTCTACCAAAGCGGTAGCACGTGCACGTTCAGAGATAGGACCGGTTGTTTTAATAGCCGTATACAAAGCACCATGATAAACGAATACCAAGATGAATGCCAAACCACAAAGGATTGTGTAAGGCTAAGTAAATCGAAGAAGCCGCCTACGAAGTTCATCTGAGCATCAATCGGAGTACCTTGAATCAAGTTACCAACAGTAACGCCCCAAAGAAGAGCCGGAATTAAAGAACCGAAGAAAATGCAATAATCGAAAGTTTTACGCCATGCAATGGATTTGTCTTTACTACGGAATTCGAATGCTACGCCGCGAGCAATTAAAGCAGCTAACATCAAGAATAAAGCCAAGTAAAAACCACTGAACAAAGTAGCATAAACATGTGGGAAGGATGCAAATGTTGCACCACCGGCCGTAATCATCCATACCTGGTTGCCGTCCCATACAGGACCAACGGTATTGATCATTTGACGACGTTCCACATCAGTTTTACCTAAGAATGGAAGCAAAATGCCTACACCATAGTCAAAGCCTTCAAGTGTGAAGAACCCGGCGAATAATACGCAAACGAGGATGAACCACACTACGTCTAAGTTCTGTAAAATTACTTCCATAATGCTGCCTCCTCTCCTTCGATATCATGAGACGGATTGCCTTCAGGACCTTTTTTAATGTGTTTAACCGCTAAATAAAGTGCTGCAATCGCTGCCAAAATGTAAACAGCGGAGAAACCAATAATGGTAGTCCAAACTTCAGCAGCCGTTACAGTGCTGGATACACCGTCAGCTGTTTTCTGTAAGCCGTAAACAAGCCATGGCTGACGACCCATTTCAGCAACATACCAACCGGTTGCGTTAGCAATGTAAGGGAATGGTAACATCCAGAATACGAGTTGTAACATACCGCGTGATTGTTCCAATTTGCCGGCACGGTTCATTGCGAAAGCAATGATAGCTACCAACAATACCAAAGAGCCGGAGAAAATCATAGCACGGAATATATCCAGTACATGGACGTTACATGTGGGATATAGTCCCCAGGACCATATTTTTGTACATCAGCATTCTGAAGGTCTTTCATACCTTTCATTTCACCGTTGAAGTCATCAGTAGCGATGAAGCTGAGTAAACCAGGAATTTCGATAGCACTGTTAGTTACCTGATTTTTTTCATCAATCGAAGCAACTAAACTGAAAGATGCACCTTTAGTTGTGTCCCAAAGACCTTCAACGGATGCAATTTTCATAGGTTGTACTTTAGTTACATACTGGCCATGTAAGTGACCGGCACCGGCAACCAAAACACCACCGATAATTGTGAAAACTAAGCCCCATTTAATAGAGCGTTTGTAGAAATCTACCGCATTATTGCGGAGAATGTGCCAAGCACTGATAGATGCGATGATAACGCCTGCAGTCATAAGACCGGCAAAGAAAATATGGCTGAATTGGCCCGGTACATAACCGTTGCTCAAAATAACGCCGAAGTCCTGCATTTCTGCACGGCCATTACGAATCACATAACCAACCGGATGCTGCATAAAGGAGCTGGCCACCAAAATCCAGAAAGCGGATAAGTTGGTACCGATAGCTACCAATACGGCTACAACCGCATGAGCTTTAGCGGACAATTTGTCCCAGCCAAAAATCCAAGCCCCCATAAAAGTGGATTCAAGGAAGAAAGCTGTTAAAGCTTCCAAGGCAAGAGGTGCGCCGAAGATATCACCCATGAAACGGGAATATTCAGCCCAGTTCATACCGAAGTGGAACTCCTGCACGATACCGGTTACAACACCCATGGCAAAATTGATTAAAAATAATTTCCCCCAGAACTTTGCCATTTTTTTGTACACTTTCATTGTTTGTCGATACATAAGTAATTTCTAAACATGCAACGACTACTGTCATCCCTAGTGTAACAGGAACGAACAGCCAGTGATAGATCGATGTCAAGGCAAATTGCCATCGAGCTAACAGTAATGCTTCCATCATACGTAAAACCTCCTCACTTATAAATCGCGCGCTTGCGCCTTCGATGGACAAACTCTCTGTAAATGTATTTCTCGCTCACGTTTCGCCAAGGTTTCAAAATCCACAGCTTGTAGTTCCTTAACTAAATGGCTTTGAATTTGACAAAATTGCTCTTGTACCGAACAATTACCGTGACAACCACGGGAACAAGTTTCACTATCATACAAACACCGCTGCAAATAGGTTGCCCCTTCTACAGCTTCTATAACATCTAATAAAGTGATTTCTTTAGGTTTACGTGCTAAGGCAAAACCGCCATCTACACCGCGGAACGATTGCATAATATTGCCTGATATTAAATTTCTCATAATTTTGAGAAGAAATCGATCCGGAATTTTCTGCGCTTTGGCGAGCTCCCCGCCGGTAATTTTAGTCCCATTCGGCAGGAGCGACATATGCAAAACCATACGGAATGCATAATCTGTTGCTTGGTTAAGTTTCATTGTGACCCCCTAAATCCTAATTCGAATCATTATCCCAATAATTCGCTTTCCCTTTTGTAAGATTGAACAATACAATCTTAGTATACATTGAGTTCACAAAAATGCTCAAATCTCGAGCATTTTTTCTATTACTTACATTATAGACAATACAGTGTGTAATTGCAATAACACATCTATTCAATTTTACAAGATATTCAGCGAATTTTTATAAAATTTCGCGAATCATATCGATTGCTAAATAGGCTATGCCTGACATAATGGCACTTAACGGAATGGTCACAAACCAAGCTAATACCATGGAGCGCGCTACACCCCAGTTTACGGCCTTAACACGTTTAGCCGTCCCTACCCCCATAATCGAGCCGCTCACAACGTGTGTGGTCGATACCGGTAAGTGTAAGAAAGTAGCGGTAAAAATCGTAATGGCAGAGTTCAAATCGGCCGCAAAGCCGTTGATGCTTTCTAGTTTAAAAATCTTAGTACCCATGGTGCTGATAATACGCCAACCGCCGGCTGCCGTACCTAAGGCCATAGCGGACGCACAGGCTACTTTTACCCAATCGGTACATCTAAAGTATCGATATAACCGCCGCTGAGTAAGGTTAAGGTAATAATCCCCATTGCCTTCTGCGCATCGTTGGAACCGTGGGAAAACGCCATTAAGGTCGCGGATAATAACTGCATATTGCGGAATCTGTCATTCAAAGCAATCGGCGAGAAACTACCGAACAGGAACAATAAGATGTGCATGATAATATAACCTAAAATCATGGCAATAATCGGCGATAACACGAGTGATAAGAAAATTTTACCGATGCCGTTAAAGTTAAGGGCTTCATGACCGACAGCTACCATAACCGCCCCGATAACACCGCCGATAAGGGCGTGTGACGAAGAACTCGGAATTCCGTACCACCAGGTGACCAAGTTCCAAATGATAGCTCCCAAGAGGGCCGCACTGATAACTTCCGCATTAATTAAATTGGCGGACATAACTAAATCACCGCCGATGGTCTTAGCTACACCGGTACTTACGAGGGCCCCCACGAAATTGAGGACCGCCGTCATCATAACCGCTTTTTTAGGTTGAAATGGCTCGCGTCGATACGGATGTAGCAATGGCGTTGGCCGTATCATGGAACCCGTTAATATAATCAAAAGCCAATGCTAAGAGTACCACCAGCCATACAAACCAATGATCAAGCATACTTCAACACAACCCGGCGGAATGTACCGACCAAATCCTCGCAACCGTCAATGACTTCTTCCATGGAGCTAAGGATTTCCTTCCATTTGATGATTTCAATCGGATCTTTACAATCGCGGAATAAAATGGCCATTTCTTCATGATATACGGCGTCAGCTTCTTCTTCCAGACGAAGTACTTCAAGCACGCGGCCTTCTACACGAACATGATTCTTCTTAAGGCTATTCATATAAGAAATGGATTTTGTAATATGTTTTAAGCATTTCTGCACAATTTCAATTAAACGGATAGCACCTTTGGTAGGTTGACCTACGTTATACATACACATTTTATCCATAATGTCTTTCATACTATCCAAAGTAATATCCAACTGTTCAATGAGTTGTTGAATGTCTTCACGATCCATTGGGGTAATAAAGGTGGACCGCAACTGTTCAATCGTTTGGTTTACCAATTGATCGGCTTCTTTTTCTTTCTGGTCGATTACGCGGAGTGCTTCTTCTTTAGGTAATTCATTTTTAAATGCCTGCTCCATAACAACGGATGCGTCATGGCATAGTGAAACATGATTATTTAAAATGTTGAAAAATTTTTCTTCCTTGCCTTTTAAATGAAAAGCCATAATATCCTCCATAACTTATGATTGTGGTACTTGCTATTTATTGATTTCAAAAACTAAGTGACGAATTTCAGGCAATACTAATTTGGTCATGCCGAGTGTAACGGCGCCAACCGATCCGGGCAATGAAATAAGCAATACATCGGAACTTACACCGGCCGTTGCTCGCGACGCAATGGCTCTCGTACCGATATCTTCGGTGAAGCTTAAATATCTGAATAATTCGCCAAATCCCGGGATTATTTTAGTGCACAGTGACTCCACTGCTTCAATCGATACATCACGCTTGGCTATGCCTGTACCGCCTGTTAAAATAACAGCATCCAGACTTTCGATTGCAATCCAACGTTGCAATACTTCGGAAATTCTTGTAAAATCATCAGGTACAATCGTCCTGACTTTTACAATATGGCCTCCTTCCTCGATTAGTTGAACAACCGTGTCGCCGCCCTTATCGGTTTCCGGTGTACGGGTATCCGATACGGTCAAAACGCCGAGTACCAAAGGTCGTTCTGAGACTTCTTGTAAGGACATGTTCGACTCCTCCACACAAATACATTTTACACTATCTTGATAATTTACAAAGCCTTTACTCTTAGTATAACACGAATTGGCAATCGTGGTTAACAACATTACACTTTTCATTTGTAAAGTTTATGTAAAAATTGAGTTTTTGTAATTCTCAGATGAACTATTGTCAATGAAAATGCAAAAAAGCCTACATCCGAGGTGTACATCACCCCAGATGCAGGCTATTTTTTTAGCTATTTGCCGGTTGTTCGGCAAAAATGTATTAAATTTTGAGTTATAGGACAAAAAGTGTGTGTAAAAAGTGCTGTAAACCTAGATAGATACTGGGTTTATAGCACTTTTATCTTTTTTTGACAAAGATAAAGG
>ENA-OQBT01000674-OQBT01000674.1-human-gut-metagenome-genome-assembly--contig:-NODE-674-length-19167-cov-2.793645_pt1 | contig 19167 bp, 25 predicted proteins | sample MGYA00242749_ERZ504557 | MGnify/ENA primary metagenome ERZ504557 (study PRJEB26092, sample SAMD00036243) | human gut metagenome | host: Homo sapiens | study: EMG produced TPA metagenomics assembly of... | reverse complement strand
TCGCTGCCGTTCTGTCAGGCCTTGTCGGCGACGGCAGACTGGCTGGAAACGGGGCAGGCCATCGACACGGCCGCGTTGACGGCCTTACTGCCGAAGCAGCTGGCCCGGCCTGTTTCATCGGGCCTGTCACTGCGCCGCCGTCGTCAGGAATGTCAGAATTGGCGCCACTATCGTCGATAGGAGAGAGAAATGTTTATTCAACGCGAATGGAAAAACTTAGATAAAGTCCTGCTCATCGTGAGCTTCCTCATCGTCTGCATCAGCCTGTGTATCATCGGCAGTGCGACGCATATCAACAAAGGGGCCATCAATTACGACTTCGTCGCCAAGCAGGGGGCGGCTTTCGTCGTCGACTTGATGATCATCCTCTTTTTCAGCCGCTTCGACTATGCGAAGCTGAAAAAATACGCCAAACCCCTGTACATCATCAACCTGCTCATGCTGGTCGCCGTCATGTTCGTCGGCACGTCGGCCCTGGGGGCAGCGCTGGATCCAGCTCGGGCCGATTACCCTGCAGCCGTCGGAATTTTCCAAGCTCATCATGATCATCTGCACGGCGTCCATCCTCAGCGACCGCGTAGGCCAGCTCAATACGTGGCGCCAGGTCCTGCCCATCGGCCTCTATGTCGGGATTCCGTTCCTGCTGGTCTTGAAACAGCCTGACTTGGGGACGAGTCTTGTCTTCCTGGCCATTACCTTTGGCATGCTCTTCGTCGGCCGCATCAAGATGTCCCTCTTGCGGAATGTCTTTTTGGCCGGCGTCGTCCTGGCGCCTGTAGGCTGGCATTTTCTCAAGGATTACCAGAAGTCCCGTATTACGGTCTTCCTCAATCCGAATGCCGACCCTTCGGTGCCGGTTACCACATCATCCAGTCCAAAATCGCCATCGGTTCGGGCATGCTCTTTGGCAAGGGCCTCTTCCAGGGGACCCAGAGCCAGCTGAACTTCCTGCCGGAAAACCACACGGACTTCATCTTTTCCGTCATCGGTGAAGAACTGGGCTTTTTGGGCTGCGTCTTTCTCTTGTTCCTGTATTTCATCCTCGTCTATCGCGGCCTCATGATCGCCAAGGACTGCAAAGACAGTTTCGGCATGATGCTGGCGACAGGCGTCGTTTCCATGTGGGCTTTCCAGATTCTTGTCAACGTCGGTATGACTTGCGGCATCATGCCGGTCACGGGGATTCCCTTGCCGTTCATGAGCTATGGTGTCAGCGCCTTGACGACCAACATGATGGGCTTGGGCCTCTTACTGAGTATTTACATGCGTCAACAGACGATGATTTTTTAACCTGCCGTGAAGGAGGAAACTAATTTGTCACATCCCGTGGAGATCGATCCGATTTTACTGACCAAAGTCAGCAAGCCTGCCCGCTACGTCGGCGGCGAATGGAACAGCGTCGTCAAGGACCACGACGCCGTCAAGCTGACTGTTGCCTATTGTTTTCCTGACGTCTACGAAGTCGCCATGAGTCATCTGGGCCTGCGCATCCTCTATGCGCTCCTCAACGAACGGCCCGATGTGGCAGCCGAACGGGTCTACGCGCCTTGGCCGGATATGGAAGACGTCATGCGCAGTCAGGGCTATCCGCTCTTTTCCCTGGAAACGAAGACGCCTGTCCGCGATTTCGACATGGTCGGGTTTACCCTCCAGTATGAAATGAGCTTCACGAATATCCTCAACATGCTCGATTTGGCCGGTATCCCGCTCTTTGCCAAAGACCGTGGCGATGATATGCCTTTGGTGGCCGCCGGTGGCCCTTGTGCTTACAATGCCGAACCTTTGGCCGATTATATCGACGTCTTTTTCCTAGGCGAATCGGAAGAATCGACGCAGGTCCTGGCCGATACGATTATCGCTTGGAAAGAGCAGGGGAAGCCAGGCGGCAAGAAGGGGCTCTTGAAGCAGCTCTCTCAGCAGCCGGGCAACTACGTACCGTCCTTCTATGAAGCCCAGTACGATGAACAAGGCGATTTCCAGGGCCTGACCGTAACCGAACCGGGGGCGCCGGCAGAAATCGAGAAGTGCGTCGTCTCCGATGTAGAACACGTCTTCTTCCCGACGAAACCGATTGTGCCGAATATCGATATCGTCCACAACCGGGCCGTCTTAGAACTCTTCCGCGGCTGCAGCCGAGGCTGCCGGTTCTGTCAGGCCGGCATGCTCTACCGGCCGGTCCGGGAAAAATCGCCGGAACACCTGGCAGACCTGGCCAAACAGATCATTGCCAATTCCGGCTACAATGAGATTTCTCTCATGAGCCTGAGTTCAGCCGATTATTCCTGTCTGCCCGAATTGGTCGATCAGCTCCTGGATGAGTTCAAGGGCCAGAAAGTCAGTGTCAGTCTGCCGTCGCTGCGGGTCGACAGCTTTTCTGTCGACATTGCCAAGAAAGTCCAGCAAGTCCGCAAGAGCGGCCTGACCTTTGCGCCTGAAGCGGGGACAGCGCCTGCGCGACGTCATCAACAAGGGCGTTACCGAAGAAGATTTGCTGGCAGCTTGTGAAAACGCTTTCCAGAACGGCTGGTCTACGGTCAAGCTCTACTTTATGATGGGCTTGCCGACGGAAACGGACGAAGACCTGGCCGGCATTGCCGACTTGGCTATAAGGTCCTAAACCTCTATCGTAAAGTGACTCACAAGAACAATGGCAAGGTCACTGTCTCCGTATCGAGCTTCGTGCCCAAGTCGCACACGGCCTTCCAGTGGTTCGGCCAGCTGCCAATCGAAGAAATCGAACGGAAACAGCAGTACATCAAGGGCCTTATCAACGACAAGCACATTTCCTATCACTACCACGACGCCAAGACGGGCCGCCTGGAAGCGACCTTCGCCCGCGGCGACCGCCGTATGGGCAAAGTCCTTTACCAAGCCTGGAAATTGGGCTGCAAGTTCGACGGCTGGACGGAAATGTTCGATTACGATATGTGGATGAAGGCCTTCGACCTGGCCGGCATCGACCCCGATTACTACGCGGCCCGGACGCGCAGCCTCGACGAAGCCCTGCCCTGGGACCACCTGAGCAACGGCGCTGCCAAGGCTTATTTGAAACGTGAATGGCAGAAAGCACGGTGGCTGAACTGACCCACGACTGCCGCCGCCTGCCCTGTACGGGCTGCGGTGTCTGCCCGCACCTGGGCGTATCCATCATCGACAGAAAGGAAGGGGACGACCATGGAAAGACTACGTTTAGCTGTTAAGAAGGACGGGGCCCTGCAGTTCCTGTCGCACCTGGATTTTGCCCGGGCCGTGCGCTACGTCATTATCCGGGCCAAGCTGCCCATTCTGTTATTCCGAAGGCTTCAATCCCCATATGAAGCTCAGTTTCGCCTCCGCCCTGGGCGTCGGCGTCTCGGCCGATGTGGAATACCTCGACATGGAACTGGCGGAAAAACTGCCTGTCCCCGACGTCATGGAACGGATGAACGCTATGTCGCCTAACGGCTTTGCCGTCCTCGACGGCAAGTACGTCGATGCCAAGCGCCGAAGTTGATGGCCATTGCCAACTACGCCGTCTATACCCTGCGCGGCCCGCTGACGGAAGACCTCAGCCAGGACGGGCTCAATCAGATCCTGGCGAAGTTCAACGACGCGCCCAGCGTCCTCTATGAAAAAGTATCCCATAAGGGCAAGCACCGCGTGCGGACCATCGACGTCAAGCAGCACGTCGTTGAAGACGTCCACGGCAACGTCAAAGAGGGCAATGTCTATTTGACCGTCGGCATCTACCAGACCGGCGAAGGGGCCATCAAGCCGTCCCAGGTCTGGGAAATATTGGGTCATGAATTTGGCCTGCCCATCCATACGGACATGATGCTGGCCCGCCGGACGGGCATCTTCGTCCGCAAGGAAGATGGCAAGAAATATTCATTATTCGAGGGATAACATAATATGAAAGGAACACTGTACTGCGTCGGCGTCGGCCCGGGCGATCCGGAACTGCTGACCCTGAAGGCGCTGAAAATCATCCGCACCTGTCCCGTCCTGGCCGTACCCCAGAGCCGGACAGGCGTCGTCACGGCCCAGGGCATCCTCATGAAAGCCCTGGACGGCTGTGGCATTACCATCGACGACAAGACCGTCATCGCCATGGATTTTCCCATGACCCGTGACGACCAGGTCCTGAAGGGCGCTCATGAAAAAGCGGCGTGCCGCCTCAGGGACGAACTCGACGAAGGCCGCGACGTCTGCCTCATCACCCTGGGCTGCCCGACGGTCTATGCGACCAGTATCTACGTCCACCGCCTGCTCCGCCAGGCCGGCTATGCGACGGAAATCGTGCCCGGCGTGCCCAGCTTCTGTGCCGTCGCAGCCGAGCTCCAGCAGCCGCTGTGCGAAAAAGATGAGGCCCTCATCGTCATCCCCGGCAATCATAAGCACCGCCGGGACCTGCTGGCCCTGGACGGCAGCAAGGTCATCATGAAGCCGTCCGGGAAACTGGGCCCTATCCAGGACGAGCTGCGGGACTTGCAGCTCCTGGACAAGACGGCTATGATTGAGCGCTGCGGCCTGCCGGGAGAAACGGTTTATGAAAAAGCAGCCGACGCCAAAGATACGGGCTATTTCGCCGTCTTGCTGGTGAAATAATCCGGGCCGGAGTTATGAATTTGTCCGCACAGGAGGAATGAGAAGATGAAAACAATCATAGGCAATGTCATGCCAGAAGAAACGCGCATGGCGATCCTGGAAGATGGCCGTCTTCGCGATTTCGCCGTCGAACGCAATGACGACATGCACATCGTCAATCATATCTACAAGGGGACGATCCAGAACATCCTGCCGTCGCTGCAGGCCGCTTTCGTCAACATCGGCCGCCACAAGAATGCTTTCATCTATATGGGCGATATGTTCCCGCGGGCGGCGTCGAAAGAGGAAATCCAGCAGATGCACCTGTCCATAGGCCAGTCGGTCCTGGTCCAGGTCATCAAGGACGAACAGGGCATGAAAGGACCCAAAGTCACGACCAATGTCAGCCTGGCCGGCCGTTATGCCGTCCTCATGCCGACGGTCGATTATATCGGCGTCTCTAAAAAAATCCGCGACGAAGAAGAACGCAACCGCCTGCGCCGCATCGTGTCGGAAATCAACCTGCCGGCATGGGCCTCATCATCCGCACCGTCGCCAAAGGCGTGTCCCGGGAAGAACTCTTAGGCGACTTGAAGTATCTCCTGGGGACCTGGGACAGTATCTGCCAGCGCTATAAGCTGGCCCGCAAGCCGACTCTCTTATATCGCGAAGCCGACCTGGTCATGCGCATGATCCGCGACCATTTTACGGCCGACGTCAAGCAGGTCGTCGTCGACAGCCGCGAGGCTTATGAACGGATCTGCCAGGTCTTCCCGGATCCGGCCTGGCGCAGCCGCGTCCGCTTTTACGAAGGCGCCGCGCCTATTTTTGAACACTATGGCATCGAAGACAGCCTGAAAGGCTCATGTCGCGCATCGTGCCCCTGCCGTCAGGGGGCAATCTGGTCATCGACCATACGGAAGCCCTGACGGTCATCGACGTCAACAGCAGCAAGTATACAGGCAACGGCTCGACCTTGCAGGATACGATTTTCCACGTCAACAAGGAAGCCGCCGTAGAAATCGCCCGCCAGCTGCGCCTGCGCGACATCGGCGGCATCATCATCATCGATTTCATCGACATGGCCCAGCCGACGAAACGCGACGAGATTTTGCAGATCCTAACCCGCGAGACGGCCCTGGATTGCACCAAGACCCGCGTCCTGGGCATGACGGCGCTGAATCTGGTGGAAATTACCCGCAAGAAGGCCCGCCAGAGCCTCTATCAGGTCCAGTTCAGCTCCTGCGATGTCTGCGGCGGTTCGGGCGTCCTCTATTCGCCGGAAACCGTGGCCATCCAGATTATCCGCCGCCTGCGCCACCTGGCCGGGAGCCATCATCTGCAGGGCGACGTCCTCATCGAGGCGCATCCCGATGTCCTGGCCCTGCTCAAGGATAAGAAGCGCAAAGCCGAATGGGAACGGGAACTGAAGCGGACACTTTATTTTGAAGAATCGCACCACCCGAATCGGGAAGTCTTTCCATCTTGTCCTATCAGCCCTGACAGCACCGTGCTGGCAGGACAGGTGTCGTAGAAATGGCTTGTACTTCTGCCTGTCTTATACTATAATTAATACAAAGTATTACGGATAGCTATATATAGTAGACATAGGGAGAGGAGGCGGTTGTGATGCAGACGATCCGCTCGCGATTCCTGACTATCATCTGCGGCGTGTCGCTGACGCTGTCCATGGTCTTTGGCGCCCTCGCTGTCATTCTTGTCGATCACGATGAAACCATCATTGCCGCCAGGACGCTCAATGGTCAGGCAGCTCATGTCTATACGACGTTGAACCCCATTTTCATCCAGTCTGAAGATATCGTCCATTACATCGGCAACACAATCGAACACGAAGTCAAGGACCCGCAGGAACTGCGCGATAAAGCGTATCGGGACCGCTTGGAAGACAAGGTCCGGCGGTCTTTTTATAATGCCATCAGCGGTATCGACGGCGTTCAGGGTTATTATCTCCACTACAATGAAGATATATCCGGTACGCCCGACGGCTTCTGGTATGCCCGCCGCAATTCGCGCTACGATTTTACGATTCAGCCGATTACGCCGGTCAAAGCCTATGGAGAAAAAGCCGTGAACCAGACGAACTGGTATTACCGGCCTTTGCGGACGAAACAGGCCCAATGGCTCGAACCGTATATCAATGGTAATAACGGCGTCCGTATGATTACCTATGTCATGCCTATCTTCGTCAAAGGCCAGTTCGTCGCCGTCGCCGGCGTCGACATCGATTTCAACGTGCTTTGCGACGTCGTCGGAGCCATGAAAGCCTATCAGGATGGCTATGGCTTTTTGTTCAAAGATGGGCAGACCGTCTATTTCCATCCCGATGGCAAAGGCATTGAGCCTGATTTTAATCCGGATTTTATGATTCTCCAAAACGGGGATCTGCTGCAGCGGTCGGCAACGGAACAAAAGCTGATCCATTACGAGTATAAAGGCATACCCATGGCCTTAGCCTTCACCACTTTTCGTAATGGTATGAAACTGGCCATTACAGCGCCGGCCGATGAAATCTACGCCGGCCGCCGGACGATGATCTTCCTGGTCCTGGCCATTACAATCGTCGTCGGCCTGGGTTCGACCATCCTAGCTGTGAAGGCGGCCGACCGCATCGTCCGTCCTTTGCAGGATATCAGCGCAGCTGCCCGCCGCCTGGGCCGCGGGGAATACGACCAGCATCTGACCTATACCGGTCACGATGAAATCGGCAGCCTGGCCAGCTACATGAACGATACGATGGAACGGATGCGAAACTACGTTGGCGCCATGCAGAAACAGGCCTATCAAGATGAACTGACGTCTGTGAAGAACGTTGCCGCTTACGATAAGAAGGTATACGACCTGAATCAGAAAATCTCCGCCGGCCAAGCTGCCTTTGCCGTAGTTATGGTCGATTTAAACCAGCTCAAGGAAGTCAACGACCGCTTTGGTCATGAAAAAGGGAACATCGCTTTGCAGACTTTGTGTCGGGCCGTCTGCCGCCTTTACAAGCACAGTCCGGTTTACCGCATCGGCGGCGACGAATTCGTCGTCATCCTCGAAGGCGAGGACTACGATAACCGGGACGCTTTGTTCCAAAAAGTCCAGGCTTTCGAACGCATCCGCGATTTGAAAGCCGCTCAGCCGTGGACGCAGCTCGCTGCTTCTGTAGGCATGGCCGTCTACGACCAGACTTGCGATGCTGCGTACCAAGCCGTCTTCAACCGGGCCGACACGAAAATGTATGAACAGAAAAAGCACTTGGCTCCACGGTCGTAAAGGCGGAAAACCGTGTCCTTTCCTGCTGGGTCTGTGTTACCATAAAAGAGAAGACGGGCAGACAAGAGGAGGGGGAATGTTATGGATGCAGATAAAGAGACAGTACGGCAGTTTTTACAGACTTACCCTAAAAAGACGCTGGACCTCGACGTATTGCAGGACGCTTTTGCTTCCTGGGATTACATCCGTTTCCGGCCTGCTGTAGCGGCCTCTTAGCCGATGGCAGCCTGATAGCGGTCCGTTCGGCCGGCGTCGATTTCAGCGGCTTGCCGCGGCGGCTGAAACGGGTACCGGCTAAGCTCTTTTCGTCGGTGACGACCATCCAGACTGAAGCCATTCAACTGGCCTTGTCGGAAAAACTCGATTTTTCTTTTTACTATGAACAGCCTTTGACAGCTTGGCAGGCTGATTTGCCGTATATCAGGAAACTGAGTGCCTGGCTTTCGCAGGGGCTCCCGCAGGGACCGGCTTCGCTCCAGCAGCGGTCGTGGGATATTTTCGCCGATGAGAAATACCTCCTGGAAAAGGGGGCAGGCTTATTGAAGCGATTAGGCCTGACGACGGCTGATTTGGGAATCTGTGATCAGCCGGACCCGCTCATGATGGCCATCTTTTTTTCTTTGAACAGATGCTCGATGGCAAGAAGGACGCAGGTATCCGCAATCTCGCGGCTTTCCTGGCAGACCAGACCGGAGGCCGCCTTTTTGATGATGCCCGGGAGTATGAACAGCTGGCCCGGGACATCGTCGCTGTCTTCCGCCCGCCGACAGGCAAACGCAATGAAGAAGCCTTCTTCGATTGGGACCAGGGAAAGGAAGTACGGGCCCGCTATTCTTATTTAAAGGCTGATCGGGCCGACATCCATTCGAACGAACAGTATTATGTCCTGGACGAACAGGGCTTGGAGCTCATTTTGCGACGAAAGAATATTTCAACGAATTCCTGGGAAGAATCGAATAAATGGTCTGGCGGTGAAATGTGGAGCAAGAACATGGCCCTTTTCCTGGGTTGCCTGAATTATTTGTCGGAAAAGCGCTGCCACCTGCGCCGGGCTAAATACAATACGCGTGTCGTCATCGCCGACAATCCTTTTGGCAAGGCGTCGAGCGACCACGTCCTCAGTCCGGTTTTCTGCATCGCCAAGCAGCTGGCTTCCAGATTCTCGCCTTGACGGCCCATCAGGAGGGCAGTTTCATCCGCAAGTATTTCCCTGTCGTCTACAGCTGCCGCTTTGCCGAAATGGCCAACAAGAAGGGGAAAGTCCTGGTACCGGATAAGGAAATCAAGACGGCCTTTTTTGAAGAACACCATCCCGAAAGCTTGGCCCGCCTCGACGAATACGAACAACTGGGCCTTTTCTAAGGGCTAGGGCGGTAAAAGGGAAAGATGTACAAAAACGATAAAATGTGATACTATTTGTAGGGGCTGGAACATGGTGGTTTGCGCCGTCATGTGGAGCCCCTTTTTTCTTAATGTTTGAAGTTTGACGTTTGAAGTTTGAGGTGATGCTTTTAAATTTTCACCTTCGTACATCAAACATCAAACTTTCAACATCAAACTTTTAAGGAGGTCTTTCCTTTGCGTATTGTTGTCGTAGGGGCTGGCAAGCTGGGGTACAGTATTGCCGAGCTGTTATCGAATGAACAATTCGACGTCGTCGTCGTCGACCATAATGAAGAACGGCTGGAAGTCGTTAAGAATAATCTCGATGTGTTGACGGTCCTGGCCAACGGGGCCAGCCCGATCACCATGAATGACCCGGACATCCGCGGTGCCGATATCCTCGTCGCCTGCACGGCCGTCGATGAAGTGAATATGGTGCCTGCATCATGGCCAAGAAGCACGGCATCAAATATACGGCAGCCGTATCCGGGACATGCAGTTCCTGTCGGAAGCCAAGGATTATCTCAAGCAGAATTTCGACATCGACCTCATGCTCAACCCGGAAATGATTACGGCCCGCGAAATCAACCGCATCCTCATGACGCCGGCAGCGCTCAACGTCGAAGATTTCGCCAATGGCAAGGTGCGGCTCTTTGAAACCAAGGTTCGCCGCCATTCGCCGCTCATCAACATCCCCTTTAAAGACATGAACATGCCGCCGTCTATCCTGGCAGGTATGATTTTCCGCGACCACCGCATGATCATCCCTCACGGCGATGACTGCCTGTTCCCGCGGGACAATGCCTACTTCATCGGCGATCCCAAGGCCATCGAGAAATTCAGCAAGAACTTCGTTCCCAGCGATACGAAAATGGTCGAACGGGTCATCATCATCGGTGCCGGCCGGACCGGCCGCTTTCTGGCGCCCATGCTCGATAAGGAAGGCATCAAGGTCAAGATTTTCGATAAAGACCGCGAACGCTGCCGTCAGGCGGCAGAACTCCTGGACAATGGTCTGGCTATCTACGGCGACGGTACGGATATCGACCTGTTGGAACAGGAAGGCATCGCCGATGCAGACGTCGTCATCTGCCTGACCGATGACGACCGGCTGAACCTCATGCTGGCCTCATCGCCAAACACCTGGGCGCCAAGAAGACCATCGTTCGCGTATCGCGCATCGAATACAGCGACCTCATGGAAAAAGTCGGCGTCGACATCGTCTTGTCGACGCGCCTCTTGTCGGCCAGTGAAGTCCTGGCCTTTGCCCGCCGCGGCGGCGTCGTCTCTGTTTCCCTCCTGGAAGGGGCCAAGGCCGAAGCGGTGGAAGTCATCGTACAGGACGGGGCTCCCGTAGCCGGTAAACGCCTCATGGATGTCCGCCTGCCCAAGGAATGTCTGGTCTGCGCCTATGTCCGCGACGGCGAAGCCTATATCCCCAATGGACAGTCTGTCCTCATGGCCGGGGACCGGATCATCCTCTTCATCCAGACCGAGTACTCCAAGAAGGTCATGAAGTACTTCAAAGGCAGGGAATAATCATGAACCGCAGTATCGATCTTTTATCTCATCAGCCGCCTGGCCCTGATCAATGGCTTGGCCCTGGTCATTCCCATGCTGGCTGCCTGGTGGTGGGGCGAAGCGGGGCTCCGCTATTTTGCTCCGGCCTGGCGGCTGCCTTGATGGTGGCGGCGTTCTGCCAGTACCGCGGCCGCCATCACAAGCGCCACCTGGGACCGGGCGAAGGGGCCTGGTACATGGTATCGGCCTGGGTCCTCTTGGGACTCCTGGGCATGATTCCCTATGTCATGGCCGGTATCTTTGCGTCGCCCGTCGATGCCTTCTTTGAAAGTGTGTCGGCTTTTACGACGACGGGGACGTCATGCCTGGCTGATGGCGGGGTAGCCCTGCCGCAGTCCCTCTTGTTATGGCACAGCCTCATGGAATGGCTCGGCGGCCTCAATTTCATCCTCATGCTAGTTTCGGTCATGCCCCAGTCAGCGGCTGTTTCGGCCTGACCCTGTCGGTTCACCAGAGCGTGGCCTTCAGTCCCATGGTCGCCGCATGCAGGAAGCGGCCCGCCAGGCCGGACGCATCTACCTGCCATTACGGCCTTTTCCATGCTCCTGTACTGGCTGGCCGGCCTGCCTTTGGGAATGGCCATCAACCAGGGGTTCATGACCATGTCGACCAGCGGCGGCGATGCCCTCTTCGATTTTTCCCGCTATGACAGCCTGGCCCTGGAAGCCGTCGGTGCCGTCTCCATGCTCCTGGCCAGCGGTAATTTCCTGCTCTACTGGAAGGGCTGGGAACGGCGCGATTTCAAGGGACTCTTCAAGGATGCGGAGCTGCAGGTCTTCCTGGCGGTCCTGGTGGCCGCAGGGCTCGTCGTGTCTTTCCATTTATGGCGTTTCGGCGTCTATGACGGCTGGGACAACCTGCGCTACGGCTTTTTCCAGGTCCTGTCCTTCAGCAGCACCAGCGGGTTTGCCTCGGCATCGTATCAGGACTGGCCGGAATTTGATAAATACGTCCTCTTTGCATTGGCCTTTGTCGGCGGCTGTATCGGTTCGGCTACGGGCGGCCTCCGGGTCATGCGCTTCATGGTCCTCTTTAAGATGGCGGCTCAGGAAATGCGCCGGACCCTGCATCCGCATATGGTCATTTCCCTGAAGGTCGACGGCGTCCCTGTCGACATGAAGATCATCAGCCGCGTCCTCAGTTATTTTTTCCTGTTCATGGCGACGTTTTTTGTTTCCATGCTGATCATCTCTTTGTCCGGCGTCACGCCCATGCAGGCTATGGGCATGGCCGTCGGCTGCCTGTCCAGTGTCGGTTCGACGATGGACCTCTTTGGCGTAGCCGATGTCTCTGTCTTGCCGGCATGGACTAAGATTTATTGCAGTTTCCTCATGATTTTAGGACGCGTCGAAATCTTTTCCTTCCTCGTCGTCATCCAGACCGCATTCGGGTATCTGCGGCGGCGCTGGTAGGAGGTGCATCATGAATATACGGATTATTTTATTCGTCTTGGGGAAATTGGCCCAGGCCTGCGGCCTGGCTCTGATGATTCCCTTTGTTGTCGCCCTTTTTTATGGGGAAAGCAGCCTCATGGCGTTCCTGGTGGCCATCGTCATTAGTCTCTTCCTGGGGCTCCTGTTCATGGGTCAGGGCCATCGGCCGACCGACAGCCTGACTGTCCGCGAAGGCGTGGCCATTACGGCCCTGGGCTGGATCATGATTACCTTGCTGGGGATGATTCCCTATGCCGCCGGCGGCTATTTGTCCGTCCTGGACAGCATCTTTGAATGTATTTCCGGCCTGTCCGGCACGGGGGCGACGGTCATCGACGACATCGAAGGCCTGCCGGCCAGCCTGGTCCTCTGGCGGGCCCTGACCCACTGGTTCGGCGGCTTGGGAATCATCGTCATCTTCATCGCCGTCTTTCCGCAGTTCGGCAAGGGCATCGTCCACATGTTCAACGCCGAAAGCACGGGTCCCCGGTCGGACCGGACCTTGCCGCGCATCAAGGAAATGGCCAAGGCCCTGTTCACGGTGTATGTCGCCTTTACGATTGTTTCGACGCTTGTCTTCATGCTCTGCGGCATGCCGTTCCTCATCGCCGCCGACCATGCCTTCGCGACCATCGCGACGGGCGGCTTTTCGCCGTATAATGACAGTGTGGCCCATTTCCACAGCCCCGTTATTGAACTGTGTCTTTCTTTCTTCATGCTCATCAGCAGTGCCAACTTCGGCATGTACGTCGCCGCCTGGCAGAAGGGCTTTAAAGTCATCCTGGACGACACGGAATTTCGCGTCTATCTGCCATCGTCGTCGTGGCGACGGCGGCGATGAGCCTCGACCTCGTCTTAGCCCAGCAATGGGATGGCGTCGAAGCCTGCGCCAGGCCTTTTTCCAGTCCGTGTCCATTTCGTCGTCGACGGGGTTTGTCTCCAACGACTTCGACCAGTGGCCGGTCTTCTCGAAGTTCATCCTCCTGGTCTTGATGTTCGTCGGCGGCTGCGCCGGTTCGACGACAGGCGGCCTGAAGGTCACGCGTATCATGCTGCTGGTCAAGACCCTTGCTGCCATCATCCGTCAGAAGATGCATCCCAACCTGGTCCTGCACATCCGTTCCAATGGCGAAGAATTCTCGATGGACCTCATTTACGGCGTGGCCAGATTCTTCTTCGTCTATACCATGCTCGGCGTCCTCTGGACGTTCATCCTGGTCTTTGACGGCGTGGCCATCTTCGATGCCATCGGCCTCAGCGTATCGACGATGGGCAGCTGCGGACCGGGCTTCGGCCAGTTCGGCGCGACCGCGACTTGTTCGGCCCTGCCGCCGCTCAGCAAGGTCGCCCTCTGCTTTTCCATGCTCATGGGCCGGCTGGAAGCCTTTCCGGTCCTGGCCATCCTCATGCCGTCTTTCTGGCGCCACCGCAACAGCTGGTAATTGGGGGGAATCCCTTGCATGAGACTATCCCTTTGCCGTATAATAAAGACAATATTATCGTTACTTTATCTTTTATCAAAGGGGGAATTACCTATGAGTTTTTGGGAACAAATGGCGAAGACCATCGATGCAGGCGAAGAAAAAAAGAAGAAGGAAGAGCTCTATCAGAAGACCTTCCATGAATTAGCGGAAAAACTCAGTGAAATCCGCAACAAAGAAACGCAGGACGAAGCGGAAGATTAAGGAATCCTTAAATTTTCCGATTTTCCATTAGAGAACGATTAAATTTTGTCAGACCGTCTCCTTTCCATGCTATGCTAGCTATGGAAAGGAGATTTTTTATGGACGTAAACAAGTTATTGCAAGACGCCCTGGCCGCCGGGGCCAGTGACATTCACATCGAACCCATGGACGACGCCGTCCGCATCCGCTGGCGCCGGGACGGTGTCCTCTGTCAGGCCGGGTGTCTCCACAAAAGCAGCCTGGAGAAACTGGTGAGCCGCATCAAAGTCCTGGCCGGCCTGGATATTGCCAACCGCCGCCTGCCCCAGGACGGGCGCATCGTCTGGAAGGATGGGAATCGCCGCCTGGACCTGCGGGTCAGTACACTGCCGACGGTACGCGGCGAAAAGGTCGTCATCCGTATCCTCGACGGCCAGCGCATCCCCCTGGACCTTTCGGCCCTGGGCATGGATGACCAGGCCCGGCGCTGCCTGGAAATACTCATCCGCTGCCGCCAGGGGCTCATCGTCATCTGCGGCCCGACGGCAGCGGCAAGACGACGACCCTCTACGCGGCCCTCCATGAGATCCAGGATGATTCCGTCAGTATTGCGACCTTGGAAGACCCGGTGGAAATCCTCATGGAAGGCGTTTCCCAAAGCCAGGTCCAGGCCAAAGGGGGCATGATGTTCCAGGACGGCCTGCGGGCCTGCTGCGCCAGGACCGGATATCCTCTCGTCGGCGAAATCCGTGACAGCGAGACGGCGCGCATTGCCGTGCGGGCCGCTTTGACGGGACACGTCATCTTCAGCACCCTCCATGCGCCGAGTGCCGTTGAAGCTGTAATCCGCCTGACCGATATGGGCATCGCCCCGTATCTGGCAGCTGATGCCCTGGCGGGCGTCGTATCGCAGCGCCTGGTCCGGCGGAAAACCAAAGCAGGGACTTATGAAGCCGCTTCTGTCTGTGTGAAGTCGTGCCGGCCGGCCGTCATCTCCGCACGGCCATCCGCAGCCGTGCCGGCGTCGCTGCCCTGACCGAAGCGGCCCGGAACGATGGGGCTGTCCTCCTGACCGATGTCATCGCCCGGTCCTGGCGGCCGGCTGGACCGATGAACAAGAGATACGCCGCGTCTGTGAAGGTGGTGAGGCCCGATGGACGTAACGGCACTGATGGAAAAGGCCATCGGTCAGCAGGCGGCGGACCTTCACTTGCAGACGGGGCGGCCGCCCATGCTTCGCCTGGCCCAGGGCCTCTGTTCCTTTCCCAGTCCGCCGTTGTCCGAAGACGACGTGCGCTGCCTGCTGCACGCTGTCGGCTGGGACCCGGGACGAAGTGGGGATGGCGCCTTTTCCTGGCGCCGGTCCCTGCGCTGCCGCCTCCATGTCTGCCGGGAATACGCCGGCCTCCACGCGACGATCCGCTTCCTCTATCCCTGGCGTCCCTGCCGCCGGATGGCGACGGTCCCCTGCTGGAGCGCCTCAGCCGGCTGACACAGGGTCTGGTCCTGGTCTGCGGTCCCACGGGCAGCGGCAAGACGACGGCCTTGTGGCGCATCTTGCAGGCCATCAATGAACGGCGGCCGTGCCACATCATCACCTTGGAAGACCCTATCGAATACGTCGAAAAGGGCAAGGCCGCTTGATTACGCAGCGCGAACTGGGAACGCATTTCCCGGACTTTGCCGAAGGCATCCGCCAGGCCCTGCGCCAGGACCCGGACGTCATCCTCATCGGTGAGATGCGCGACCGGCCGGCCATGGATGCGGCCTGATGGCCGCTGAAACGGGGCACTTCGTCTTGTCGACGCTGCACACGCCGTCCGCGGCCCAGGCCGTGAGCCGCATTGCCGGGGCTTACAGCGGCGATGCCCGGCAGGAAGTCCGCTACCGCCTGGCCATGGTACTGCAGGCCGTATTGGCCCAGCGCCGGCTGGAAGGGCAGGGGCAGGTCGAAATCGTCCGGGAGGTCCTCGTGCGTACGCCGGCCGTAGTCCAGCTCATCCGCAGCGGCAAAGAATATCAGCTGCCGACGGTCATGCAGACCGGTGCCGCTGCCGGTATGCGGACGATGGACCAGGCCCTGCGCCGCTGCCGGGAGGGAGGGACCCTATGAGGCGCCGGGTTGCGCGATTGCCCGTGACCTTGCTGGCCTTTTTCTTTCGCCAGCTGGCAACCCTCGTTGGCAGCGGCATCCCGCTGGTCCAGGCCTGGCAGCTGCTGATGGCTGACATGCCGGGCCGCTATCGCCGTCCGCTCCATCTGGCGGCCTTGCAGATGGAGCAGGGCGTCTGTCCGTCCCAGGCCATGGACCAGTGCCGGGCCTTCCCCGAGTTGGCCTGCCGCCTCATCCGGGCCGGCGAGCAGACAGGGAACCTCGAAGGACTCTGCCGTGTCCTGGCCGATTTCTATGAAACCAAGGGGAAGGAGCGGCGCCTCCTCGTCCAGGCCCTAGCCTATCCGGCCTTCCTGCTGGTCTGCCTGATCCTGCTGACGGCAGGGGCGTGCTTTTCATCATCCCTGTCTTTACGGATATGATGGACCAGATGGCTGTCCCCCTGCCAAAAGGGACGCAGTATCTGCTGGCCGCCATGGGCGCCTTGCGCCATACGGCATCTATGGCCTGGCCGGGCTGACCGTCGGCTCCTCGTCCTGCGCTGGGCCTGGCAGCAGGCCGAATGGCGGCTGGAACTGGAACGGCAATTTTTCCGCCTGCCCTGGCTCCAGACCTGGGTCCTCGTCTGGGGCCTGGCAGCGGTTCAGCCAGATCCTGGCCGTCCAGCTGGCCGGCGGCATCCCCTTGCTGGACAGTCTGCCCGAAGCCGCTGCCGTCGTGCCGTCGCGCCTTTTCCGGCAGTATATCCTGCAAGCCCGGCTGCTGCTGGAACGGGCTGTGCCTTCAGCCAGGCCGTCACGCCGGCCGTTTCGGCACGCCTTATGTCGAAACCATGGCTGCCGTCGGGAAATGACCGGCAGGTACGATGAGGCCCTGGCATCGATTTCCCGCTATTACGGCAGCCGCCTCCAACAGCTGGCCGGCCGGCTGCAGCGCTGGCTCGGGCCGGTCGTCCTCTTGCTGACCGGGGCCTTGATGGGCTTTTTGATTCTTTGTTTCCTCTTACCCCTGCTGGATATGGCATCCAGCGTTGTGACTTGATGAAAGGAGTTTTTACTATGCAGACTCGCAATGGTTTTTCTCTGTTGGAAATGTTGATTTGTGTATCCCTGGTCCTCATTTTCGCCTCCTTTGCCGTACCGCGCTTCTCTTCGGCGACGAAGACGGCCCAGGAAGCCAAGGTACAAGCCGATATCCGGACCATCAGCAATGCTGCCGCTCTCTATGAAATCGACCACGGCGTCTTTCCGGCCAGTATCGACGACTTAGTGACCAAGGACAGCGATGGCAAGCAGTACTTGCAGTTCAAGCCGCTCACGCCGGACAAAGGGGAATATCAGATAGCCGATGGCGTCGTCTCTGCTGACTATAACAACAAGCATTTTTCGTCCGATGCGGCGTCGGCCCAGGAAGGGAAGGGCTGAGCCTATGGAGTGGTCTGAACTGTTCCTCTGGTATGGCACGGCCGCAGGCTGTACGGCTGGATCTGCTACACCGATATCCGGCGCTGCTGGATTGCTGACGCTCCCGTCCTGGCCCTGGCCCTGGGCAACGGCCTGGCCGGATATGCCGGCTTAGTGCGCCCGTTTTGGCCGGTCTCTGTCGCGTCGCCGCCTTTTTCCTGGTCCTCTATGGCCTCTGGCCCGGTGCTATCGGCAGCGGCGACATCAAACTGGCCCTGGCCTTGTCGCCGGGCTGCCCCGACTGGGGCGCCTGGGTCATGCTGGTCGTGTCCTTTTGCCTGGCTGCACCGGCCGCCTTGGTGTATCGGCGCTGGAAAGGTGCCTCTGTCATTCCCTTCGGCCCGTTCCTCCTGCTGGGCTGGTGGCTGGCCCAGGGGCCTTTCCCGTCGTGGTGGCCAGGAGGCTGGCTATGGTGAAGGGAAACGGCTTCCTCAGCCTGACCGGCTTGATGCTGGCTGCGGGATTGCTGGTGCTGTACCTGGGATTGTGCCTGACCGGGAGCCAGCGCAGCCGCAGCCATCAGCCGTCGATGGCCTGGCGCGGGAAATGGCCCTGGATATGCAGCAGGTCCGGCAGCGTTGTGTCGGCAACAACCAGGGCAGCGGCCGCTGGAAACTGGTCCTGGAAGGGGACCGCTATGTCCTCCAGGAAGCTACGTCCGGATCAAGGAACGGCCTTATCCGCCGGGCCTGCAAGTGACGAAAGGAGATGTGTGCTTTGATGTCGATGGCCGTCCGCAGCATACGATGTCTGTGGTCATCACGGCGCCCGATGGGCTTATGAGCGCTCCATCGTCGTGGCGGCTCAGACCGGGCGCATCCGCCTGGCCTGAAGTCAATGGCTTCTTGTTCTTCGCCGACGGCCTGGCTGGCCTGCTCATCGGGGCCTGTCTGCTCATGACGGCCCTGGGCCTTTCGCTCCAGCCATCCAATGGCATCAGCAGGCCCGGCAGCGGCAGCTGGCCGCCATGGTCTGCCGGCAGGTCATGGAAGCCTGGAAAGGCGGCTGTCCGCCGCCCAGTCGCGTCGTCTTGGAGGGCCGGTCTTATGAAGTGGTTTCTCAGCAGACCGAACGGGATGGCGGCCTGATTTTACGGTATGTAGAGGCAGGTGATGACCATGGGCTCCGTGTTTCCTGCCGGCTCCTGGCGCCGGAAAAGACCGGAGAAGAACGGCTGGATTCTCTTAGACGTGCTCCTGGCCTTGAGCCTGTCCGCCCTGACCCTGACGGCCCTGCTGCCCCTGGCCGGACAGACGGCCCGGCTGGACCGGCGCTGTCAGATTGAAGAACTTGCTGCGGCAGCACGTCAACGTGGAAGAAACGCTGTTCCAGGCCCTGCGCTACGGCCAGGAGGTGGAAGTGGCGCCGGCGGAGGTCCGGTTCCACACGTCCCAGGGCACGGTCAGGGGCTTTGCCGTCCGCCATCAAAGCCTGTATGTCCGCCTCAGTGATGGCCGCTATCAGCCCCTGACGGGCGGCGGCAGTACGGTGAAAGGCCGTTTTCTAGCATCCTGCCTCTCGACGGCCAGCCCTTTTTCTCCCGGATAGCCGGGCTGTCCAGGTCGCCTTCCTCCTGAAAGAAAAGCGGAGCGGCCTGTCCCGGCCCGTGCAGTTTGCCGTATGGCTTTGAACGAAGGTGAGCTATGAAAAACGAAACGGTTTCTTTCTTTTTCTATCGTAACCGTTGG